>Ga0208055_1000193_pt1 | contig 15677 bp, 13 predicted proteins | sample DeeseametaMP2159_FD_184174 | JGI IMG/M metagenome (GOLD analysis project Ga0208055, IMG submission 184174) | Marine microbial communities from the Deep Pacific Ocean - MP2159 (SPAdes) | ecosystem: Environmental > Aquatic > Marine > Oceanic | place: Southwest of Acapulco, Mexico, North Pacific...
CCAATTGCAATGGAGCAGGAACTTCGATTTGCAATCCGTGAAGGTGGTCATACTGTTGGTGCTGGCGTTGTAACTGAAATTGTTGAATAGGTAGAGAAATGGCAGGCAACAGTAAACGAGATATTATTCAGATTGAAAGCACAGCCGGAACTGGCTATCGGTATTCTATTACAAAAAATAAGCGTCTTCATCCTGATCGTGTTGAATATAAAAAATATGATCCTGTTGTGAAGAAGCATGTTATTTTCAAAGAAACAAAATAATAATTTTATAAAGAGAATAGGTTTAGGTGAGTAGTTCAATTGGTAGAGCACCGGCCTCCAAAGCCGGGAGTTGAGGGTTCGAGTCCTTCCTCACCTGCAAGCCCGGTTTAAAATGGATTCGTTGAGTGTTGGTAATATTATTTAATTAAAATCAGAAAATAAAATGATTCAAAAAATTTCGCAGTATTTTAATGGTGTTCAGGTTGAAATGAAAAAAGTGACTTGGCTTTCAAAGGAAGAGATGTTAGGCTCTACAGTTATAGTGGGTGTTTTTTCAGTAATGATAGCTTTATTCTTATTTTTTGTAGATTTTGGATTGTCAGAATTTGTTTCAAGAATAATAGGTGGTAAATAGGCTATAATGTTTTGGTATTCCTTAAGAGTTATCTCTGGAAAAGAAAAGAGCGCTGAAGAGCAAATTCTCAGGTCTGCCGGCGATAATGAAATTACCAATGAAATAGAAGAAGTTTTTGTACCGTATGAAAAAGTGGTTGAAATGCGGAACAATAAAAAAAGAATTAGGGAAAAAATGTTTTTCCCTGGGTATGTTTTGATTAAAATGAATATGAATGCAAATACAAAGTATGTCGTAGAAAATTCACCCGGAGTGCTTAGTTTCGTAGGTCCAAAAGGCAAGAACCCTGTGCCGTTAAGAGAAGATGAAATAAAGAGAATTTTTGGTGAGGTTGAACGTAAGGAAGGAATTGAAGTAGTTGATACTCCATTTAAAAAAGGTGATGCTATTAAAGTAGTTGCAGGTCCATTCATTGATTTTACCGGATTTGTAGAAAGTCTTAATGAAGATAAGCAGAAGGTGAAGGTAACGGTATCTATTTTTGGCAGACCTACACCTATTGAATTAGATTTTTTCCAAGTAGAAATAGAAAAGTAAAAAATTATGGCAAAAAAAGTAATAGGATTTATTAAACTTCAAATACCCGCAGGAAAAGCAAATCCTGCACCGCCGGTTGGTCCTGCATTGGGACAGCATGGTGTTAATATTATGGAATTTTGTAAAGCATTTAATGCAAAGACGCAAGAGCAAATGGGTAAGTTGATACCGGTTGAAATTACAGTTTTTGCAGACAGATCATTTACATTCATCACAAAAACCCCGCCGGCGCCATCTTTGCTTCTTGAAGCGGTTGGTATTCCGAAAGGGTCAGGTGAACCTAATAGAGAAAAAATTGGAACAGTAACCAAAGCTCAATTAAAAGAAATTGCAGAAATTAAAATGCCGGACTTAAATGCATCAGATGTTGAATCTGCTATGCGAATGATTGCTGGAACTGCAAGAAGTATGGGCATCGTTGTAAAGGGATAAATTTTGGGACATTCAAAAAGATATAATAGTAATTTTGAGAAAATAAACAGAGATAAAGAGTATAGTCTGGAAGAAGCTGCAGAATTGTTATCAAGCTTTAGTCATCCAAAGTTTGATGAATCAGTTGAGCTCGCCATTAATTTGGGCGTTGATCCAAAGCATGCAGACCAGATTGTGCGTGGAACGGTTGCGCTACCAAATGGTATTGGAAAAGATATAAAAGTATTGGTTTTTGCAAGAGATGATTTAGCTGAAGAAGCTAAAAATGCCGGGGCTGATTTTGTTGGCGCAGATGATATGGTAGAAAAGGTTAAAGGTGGCTGGACTGATATAGATGTGGTTGTTGCAGCACCTGATATGATGGCTGAAGTTGGTAAGCTGGGAAAAATTCTTGGTCCAAGAGGATTAATGCCCAATCCTAAAATTGGAACTGTAACTAAAGACATCGCAAAAGCTGTAACTGAAGTAAAGGCTGGCAAGATAGAATTTAGAGTAGAAAAAAACGGAATAATACATAACATTATTGGAAAGGTATCCTTTTCTAAGGAAAAAATTGTAGAAAATGCCAAGGTATTTGTTAATGCAATTTTGAAAGCAAAACCTCAAGCTGCAAAGGGTGTTTACATGAAAAAAGTAACCATGACTTCTACTATGGGTCCGGGTATTAAATTAGATAAATCGAGTATTTCAGGATAGGAAATTATCAATGCCAACTCCACAAAAAATCGAAATTGTAAATGAATTAACACAAAAATTTCAGAATTCCTCTGGCATTTATTTCACCAGATATTCTGGAATGAATGTTGCCCAGGCAACTGAGTTGCGTAAACAGTTCAGGGAAAGTGATGTATCCTATTTTGTTTCAAAAAATACTCTTACAAAAATTGCAGCAAATAATGCAGGATTTGAAGACAAATTGGATGAATTGCTTTCAGGTCAAATTGGGATAGCCTATGTGTCTGGTGATCCTACGGCTCCTGCTCGTGTTATCAAAAATTTTGAAAAAGAAAATAAAAATGCTACTTTAGAAGTGGTTGGATTGGTTTTTGAAGGAGAGATATGTAGTGCCGAGAAATATAAAGAATTGGCAGACCTTCCATCCCGTGATGCATTGCTATCAATGTTTGTTGGAGCATTAAATCAGCCCATGAGCAAATTGGTTGGTACATTGAGTGGTGCAATGTCAAAACTTTCAGGAGTATTAACAAGTTTAAAGGAAAATAAATCTTAATATCGTAATCAGGAGATAAAAGAAAATGGCAGACATTAAAAGAGAAGATGTGATGGTGTATTTAGAAAATGCAAACATGTTAGAAATATCCGAACTAATAAAAGAAATCGAAGATAAGTTTGGAGTTACAGCAGCAGCCCCTGTTGCAATTGCAGGTGGTGCAGCTCCGGCAGCGGGAGATACAGGTGCAGCAGAAGAAAAAACAGAATTCGATATCGAATTGACCGGAGTTGGTGAAAAGAAAATCAATGTTATTAAGGTTATTCGTACTATCACTTCTCTTGGCTTAAAAGAAGCAAAAGAATTAGCAGATAATGCGCCATCTATGGTTAAGGAAGCCGTATCCAAAGATGAAGCAGAAGAAGTAAAAAAACAATTAGAAGAAGCTGGCGCAACAGTTACTTTAAAGTAGATTCTACTTTAATTCAGCTTTATCATTCATTTCTAATCTAAACGGAGGTAATCTACTTTGAGTGTTTACACTGCAATGAAAAATAGTGCACGCCATGATTTTTCAAAATTTCAACCTAAAATACCCATACCTGATCTTCTGGCAATTCAATTGGCATCCTGGGAAAGTTTTCTTCAGGAAGATATTTTACCAGAAAAGCGGGAAAGTAAAGGTCTTGAGGCAGTATTTAAAAACATGTTCCCCGTTGAGGATACCCGGAATGATTATGTTTTAGAATACAAACATTATTATTTAGGTCTGCCTAAATACACAGAAAAAGAATGTTTAGAGCGTAGGATATCCTTATCTGTTCCTTTAAAAGTCCGTTTTATTTTAAATATTACGGATGAAAATGACCGAAGTAAATATGTTCAAAGTATTGAACAGGATGTATTCTTTGGAAATATTCCTTACATGACTGAAAGTGGCACCTTCATCATTAATGGTGCAGAACGTGTTATTGTAAGTCAGCTTCAACGTAGTCCGGGTGTATTTTTTGATCAAAATTTTCACCCCAATGGTACGAAATTATTTCAAGCTCGTATTATTCCATTTAGAGGCTCTTGGGTAGATTTTACAACCGATATTTATGATTGTATTTATGCTATTATTGATCGTCGCCGGAAATTTCCTGCCACTCTGTTATTACGTGCAATTGGATATTCAACTAATAAAGATATTTTAGAATCATTTGGCTTAGCTAAAACATATAAGTTGAGTAGTAAGAAAAATTTAGTAAATAAAACTTTACTAGAGGATATTGTCGATAAAAATACCGGTGAAGTAGTTGCTGAATCAGGAGTTATTATAACTGAAAAGCGGCTCGATGAGTTTAAAAAAATCGGCGTCTCAGAATTGACTGTTGCAAAAAATGAAGAATCTTTAGAAGTCCAAATATTGAAGAATACGATGGAAAAAGATCCTACAAAATCATCAGAAGATGCTCTCAAACTTTTATACCAACATCTTAGAACTGGTGAAGCGCCTTCTGTAGGTATTGCACAGAAGTTCATAGAAAAAATGTTTTTCTCTACAAAGAAATACGATCTTGGTGCAGTTGGGCGATATCGAATAAATAAAAAGTTTGACCTTGATGCTCCCATTGATGAACCTATTTTAACGCGTGACGATTTTATTGAAGTGTTTAAATATTTGATCCTTATGAGAAAGGGAGAAAAGGGGTCCGATGATATTGATCATTTGGGAAATCGCCGAGTAAGAACAGTTGGTGAGCAGCTTGCGAATCAATTTAATATTGCACTAAGTAGAATGCATAGAAACATTCGGGAAAAAATGAATCAGAGAGAGGCTGAAAGTCTTACACCTCAAGATTTGATTAATTCGCGTATTGTAACAACCGTTTTAAATACTTTCTTTGGCACAAGTCAGTTATCTCAGTTTATGGATCAAACAAACCCATTGGCTGAAATTACTCATAAGCGTAGAATATCTTCGCTTGGGCCAGGCGGATTATCAAGAGAGCGTGCAGGTTTTGAAGTAAGGGATGTGCATTATACACATTACGGTCGTCTCTGTCCAATTGAAACACCTGAAGGTCCGAATATTGGATTGATCAATTCATTGGCAACTCATGCTGTTGTTAATAAATTGGGATTCATTGAATCTCCTTATCAGAAAATTGAGCACAAAGGAAGTGGAAAATATTCTTTTTCTGAGGAAGTTGTATTTTTATCACCAGATGAAGAAATGCGTGCCTATATAGCACAAGCTACGGAGCCGGTAGAAAAGGGTAAATTTGTAAAAGACCTTATTCGCGTAAGAAATGGTGAGGATTTCCCACTTGTTTCATCCGATTCTGCAGACTTTAAAGATATTTCTCCAAATCAAATTGTGAGTGTTTCTGCATCCCTTATTCCATTTTTAGAAAATGATGATGCCAACCGTGCATTAATGGGATCCAATATGATGCGGCAGTCTGTTCCGCTACTTAATCCAGATCCTCCAATTGTTGGAACTGGTATGGAAGGTAGAGTTGCGTTGGACTCCAGAGCGACAATGGTTGCCTCCTGCGATGGGACCATTGCAAGCGTTGATGCAAATGAAATAACTATTCGTTCTACCGGACAACCTGCTGAGTTGGAATTGGTTCCTGATGAGAATTTGAAAACATTTAAGTTAAAAAAACTACTCAGGACTAATCAGAATACCTGTATTAATCAGCGGCCAATTGTGAGTCTGGGGCAGAAGGTTAAAAAAGGTCAGATAATTGCAGATGGTCATTCAACAAAGAATGGTGAATTGGCCTTGGGAAGAAATCTAAAAGTTGCATTTATGCCTTGGCGTGGATATAATTTTGAGGATGCCATCATTATCAATGAAAATTTGGTAAAACATGATGTGCTCACTTCAACCCACATGAAGGAGTTTGAAGTTGAGATAAGGGATACTAAGAGAGGTGAAGAAGAGCTTACTAATGAAATTCCGAATGTAAGTGAAGAGGCAACGCGAAATTTGGACGCTCGAGGAATTGTTCGCATTGGTGCGGAAGTGCATCCTGGGGATATATTGGTTGGAAAAGTAACGCCAAAAGGTGAAACAGACCCGACTCCTGAAGAAAAATTACTTCGTGCAATCTTTGGTGAGAAAGCTGGTGATGTTAAAGATGCCTCAAAACGTTGTGATTCCGGTGTCCATGGTGTAGTTGTAGATACTCAGCTTTTTGAGAGAAAAAGCATAGCAATTAGGGATGAAGAAAAGCAGCAAATTCGAGCATTGCAGAGAACTGCTCGAAAAGACAGGGTTCAGCTTATGGAAAAAAGAGATGAGTTGTTAAATACTCAATTGTCAGAGCAAATTTCTGGGGGAATGCGGGATTCAACAACAAACCGAACTCTTATTAAAGCTAAGACTTTGCTCACACCTTCTCGGATTAAAAAACTTGATTTTGAGACGCTTTCATTAAAATCTCCCTGGGTAGAAAATCCAATAATTTGGAATAAAATTCTAAAAATATGGCAGAACTACCGTAGGAATTTGAGACAACTTGAAGAGCGTTTAGAAAAAGAAATTTTCAAATTACGGGTGGGTGATGAATTGCAGCAAGGTGTAATGAAGCTTGCAAAGGTGTATATTGCTCAAAAGCGGAAAATTTCTATTGGCGACAAGGTGTCAGGACGTCATGGTAATAAGGGTATTGTTTCTATTATTGTACCGGAAGAAGATATGCCCTTCACAGCAGATGGAACGCCGGTTGATATTGTACTTAATCCTCTTGGTGTACCGTCTCGGATGAATTTAGGCCAGCTATATGAAACAATGTTGGGATGGGCAGGTGAAAAGCTTGGAAAAAGGTATAAAACACCTGTCTTTAATGGTGCTAATCACGAAGACGTTATTAACGAATTGAAAGAAGCCGGATTATGTGAAACTGGTAAAGTTGATTTATGGGATGGTAGGACCGGTGAGAAAATTGCTTCACCTGTGACTGTGGGTGTCATTTATATGCTAAAATTATCACATTTAGTAGATGATAAAATGCATGCCCGTGCTACTGGACCATATTCGCTAATTACTCAACAGCCATTGGGTGGTAAAGCCCAAGCGGGTGGTCAGCGCTTTGGAGAAATGGAAGTATGGGCCTTAGAAGCTTATGGCGCGGCTCATACTCTGCAAGAAATATTAACCACAAAATCAGATGATGTGGATGGGCGAACAAAGCTGTATAATTCACTGGTTCGCGGAAAAAACACGCCTGAATCAAGTATTCCTGAATCTTTTAATGTTTTAGTAAAAGAGCTTGAAGGATTAGGGCTAAACGTATTATTGAACTAACCGAAGGAGATAAAATTGTTATTTTCAAATAAACCAGCCTCGAGATTATCGCAATCTTTTAGTACCATTACTATAGGATTGCTATCTCCGGAGGAAATTTTAGATAGATCGTTCGGCGAAATTCTTAAGCCTGAAACAATAAATTACAGATCATATAAGCCTGAAAAAGATGGTCTATTTTGTGAGAAGATTTTTGGTCCCACAAAAGATTGGGAATGCCATTGCGGTAAATATAAAAGAATCAGATATCGTGGCATAGTTTGCGATCGCTGTGGTGTTGAAGTGACCAGGAAATCTGTAAGAAGGGATAGAATAGGTCATATCACATTGGCTGTGCCTGTAATTCATATTTGGTATCTTAGGTCAATACCCAGTAAAATCAGTTACCTTTTAGGATATACGACGAAGCAGTTAGAACAGATTGTCTATTTTGAGAAATTTGTTATTCTAAACTCAGGTGCATCGGGTAGAGAGTATGGTGAACTAATAGAAGAAGAAGATTACTTGAAGCTTGAGGATGGATTCGGAATAGATGCAGTATCTGAAGAGGATCGCGATGAAGATAGTTATTTTCACGCAGAAATGGGCGGTGAGGCTGTACTCTGTCTATTAAGAGATTTGGATGTTATAGGGAAAATAAATGAACTTTTGGTCATTGTTAAAAGTAAGTCATCAGTTCAAAAAACTGAAGTTGCACTTAAACGGCTTAGAATTCTTAAAAAGTTTGATCCGCGAATCGAAAAAAAGATTCACAATAAACCTGAATGGATGGTGCTAAGTGTGTTGCCAGTTATACCGCCTGAGTTGCGACCCCTTGTACCCCTGGATGGTGGTCGATTTGCAGCTTCTGATCTAAACGATCTATACAGAAGGGTGATTATCCGCAATAATCGATTGAAGCAACTCATGGAAATTAAAGCGCCGGATGTAATACTCAGAAATGAGAAGCGGATGTTGCAAGAATCTGTGGATGCATTAATTGATAATAGCCGGATGAAATCTGCTGTAAGAAGTGGAACGCGAAGACCCCTGAAATCTTTAAGTGACTCTCTTAAGGGAAAATCTGGACGATTTCGTCAAAACCTATTGGGAAAACGTGTTGACTATTCAGGTAGATCAGTTATTGTTGTAGGACCTGAGTTGAAATTACATGAATGTGGAATTCCAAAGGAAATGGCTATGGAATTATTTAAACCACATGTTATTTATCAATTGATAAAAGCAGGATACACCAGAACGCCCAGAAGTGCAAAAATGTTGGTTGAACAGAAGGCTCCTGAAGTTTATAAAGTGCTTGAAAATGCAGTTAAAGACCATCCGGTGTTGTTAAATCGGGCTCCAACACTTCATAGACTGGGTGTGCAGGCTTTCCAGCCGGTGTTGATTGAAGGAAAGGCTATTCGATTGCACCCCTTAGTTTGTGCAGCTTTTAATGCAGATTTTGATGGGGATCAGATGGCAGTGCATGTGCCGCTATCTGCTGAAGCAAAAATGGAAGCGTGGTTGCTTATGCTGTCCAGTCACAATATCCTCCATCCTGCTACTGGGAATCCCATCGCAATTCCATCACAGGATATGGTTTTAGGATGCTATTTTTTAACCCGTCCAAGGGCTGGTGCTTTGGGAGAGGGTACAAAATTAGGTTCTTTTCACGAGGCGGTTTTGGCCTATGCAAATGAAGAAGTCTCCCTTCATGCCTATGTGAGTATTCGTTTAGAAGATGGGTGGATTGATAAAACTACGCTCGGAAGGATAATCTTCAATGAAAAAATACCCAAGGAAATTCCTTTTGTAAATTCTACAATGAATAAAAAACTGCTCACAAAATTAATTGGGGATTGTTATAAAAAATCTGGCAATTACCAAACCATTTTATTCTTGGACGATTTAAAAGATCTTGGTTTTGAGTTTGCATTTAAAAGTGGAATTTCAATTGCCATAAATGATATACATATTCCCGCTAAAAAAGGAGAAATATTAGAAGCCGCTCAATTGCAAGTTGAAGAAATTCAAGAAAAATATGATCGACATGTATTAACGGAGGGTGAGCGTTATAATAAAGTTATTGATATTTGGACACATGCCACTAATGATGTTGCAAATGAAATGTTCAAAGAATTGGAAAATGATGACCAGGGGTTTAATCCATTATTCATGATGGCGGATTCAGGTGCTAGGGGCAGCCAGGATCAAATTAAACAGCTTGCTGGTATGCGTGGATTGATGGCAAAACCAAAAAAATCTATGGTTGGTGCTTCCGGTGAAATTATAGAGAATCCCATCAAGTCAAACTTTAAAGAAGGATTGTCAGCTTTTGAGTATTTCATTTCAACCCATGGTGCTAGAAAAGGGTTGGCGGATACCGCTCTTAAAACTGCAGACGCGGGGTATTTGACCCGAAGATTAGTAGATGTTGCTCAAGACGTTACAATCACAATGGAGGATTGTAAAACTGTTCAAGGGACTATTCTTGAAGATTTGAAAGAAGGCGAAGAAATCATTGAGGCTCTTGATGAGCGAATTGTTGGTAGATATATATTGGAAGATATTGTGGATCCAATTGACAACACAAAATTCGCCAAAAAAGGAGATATCCTTGAAGAAAAAGTTGTTGATTTAATTGCTGAAAGCAATGTGTATCAGGTGAAAGTGCGATCCGTACTTACTTGTGAAGCGCCTCATGGTGTTTGTATGTGTTGCTATGGATTGAATTTAGCTTCTAATAAAGAGCCTCGGATAGGTGATGCCGTTGGCATTATGGCAGCCCAATCCATTGGAGAACCTGGAACACAGTTGACACTTCGGACATTCCATATTGGTGGTACAGCATCAAGGATTATCGAACAGTCTCATAGGAGCGCCCGTAGAGCTGGTACTATAAAACTATCAGAGAATTTAAACCTTATCGGTGTGAAAGATGAGGATGGTAATGATGTAATGGTAGCCTCAGTGAGAAATGGAAAAATGGAATTATTGGATGATAAGGGAAATTCTATATCTAACTGGCAAGTACCTTATGGATCGAAGGTATTTGTTGAAAGTGGAGAGAAGGTAAAGGTTGGGCAAACTCTATTTGCCTGGGATCCCTATACAGATGTAATTCTTGCTAGGACTGCCGGAATCCTTCATTTCCGGGATATGATTGAAGGTGAAACCTATATTGAAGAAGCAGTTGAAAGTGGAAAGAAAATGATCGTAATTACGGAATCTAAAAACCGTGATTTAAGTCCGCATATTCATATTGAAGGTGGAGGAAAAGACGATAAGGCTGGTGGTGCAAGTATTTTACCTGTTCGGGCTACAGTTATAGTACGTGATGGAGATAAGGTAAAGGCTGGTCAAATATTAGTTAAAATACCAAGGGATGCTGGTAAAACCAGAGATATTACCGGAGGTTTACCTCGGATTGCAGAATTATTTGAAGCTCGAAATCCCGCAAATCCTGCCGTTATTACAGAAGTTGACGGAACCATTAAATATGGAAAAGTAAAGCGTGGTATCCGTGAAATTCATGTAATTGGAAAGGAAAAGGAAAGCATTTATAAAATACCTTACGGGAAGCATATCTTGGTTCATGAGGGAGACTTGGTGTTTGCCGGAGATAAAATGTGTGAAGGTTCAGTTTCTCCAAAAGATATTTTAAGAATTGGCGGTGCGTCTAAAGTGCAAGAATTTCTTGTAAATGCTATTCAGGAAGTATATCGTCTTCAGGGCGTTGCAATTAATGATAAGCATATTGAAGTAATTGTTCGTCAAATGATGAAAAAGGTGACAGTTGAAGATGCGGGTGACACTTTATATCTCCATGGTGATCGTATCAATCAGTTTGAAATACAGAAAACCAATGAGGAAATGAAAAAGAAAGCGGTAGTGACAAATCCTGGGGACTCAGATTATGAAGAGGGTGATGTGGTTTATACATCTAACATTAAAGATGTTAATAAAGATTTGAAAGAGTCTGGAAAAAAGACAATTAAAACTTCAAAGCCTAAACCTGTAACATTTAGTCCGCTTTTATTGGGAATAACCCGTGCCTCCCTTAACACAGAAAGTTTTATTTCTGCTGCTTCATTTCAGGAAACAACGCGTGTGCTTACTGATGCTGCTGTAGAGGGAAAAACAGATTATCTAAAGGGATTGAAAGAAAATGTAATTATTGGGCGGCTAATCCCTGCTGGAACAGGCGCTCTGCAGAATCGGGGACTCATAGTGACAAATCCAGTTGAACAGGAAAAAGAGGCAGTTTTAGAAGTTGAATTACCCGTTGAAGAAGAAAATCAACAGGAAGAGCTTTTAGGGCAATTAGTATGATAATTGAAACTCTGATGCTAAATTCACAGAGAGAAAATAATAATAGAAATGTGTAATAAATGTTTGGGTTGAATTTTATATATTTTCTAAATTACCGAGCTATGCTAGGAATCAAATGCCAACAGTAAACCAACTTGTCAGGAAAGGTAGGAAAAAGCAGCTTAAGAAAAATAAAGTACCTGCTTTGGATGCTTGTCCTCAAAAAAGGGGTGTCTGCACCCGTGTATATACAACTACACCCAAGAAACCTAATTCTGCATTAAGAAAGGTGGCTCGTGTTCGTTTATCTAATGGATTTGAAGTTACAGCATATATTCCCGGAGAGGGTCATAATCTTCAGGAGCACTCAATTGTATTGATTGAGGGAGGCAGGGTAAAAGATTTGCCTGGAGTGAGATACCATGTTATAAGAGGCGTACTTGATCCTGCGGGGGTTGAAGGTCGTCGTACCAGCCGTTCAAGATATGGTACAAAAAAACCAAAAAATTAATTTCATTTTTTTAATTCATGCGTAGAAGAAGACCAGAAAAAAGAGAGATATTACCGGATCCTGTATATGGAGATTTAATTGTGGCTAAATTTATTAATAATCTTATGAAACAGGGAAAAAAGAGCCTTGCAGAAAAAATATTTTATCAAAGCATTGATAAAATAAAGAAGCAGGGTAAGGTTGATAATGGTATTGAATTATTCAAAAAAGCTTTAGAAAATGTCGCACCTGTTCTTGAGGTAAAGTCTAAAAGAATTGGCGGTGCTACCTATCAGGTTCCCATCGAAATTTCTGAAGCTCGTCGAATGGCTTTGGCAATGCGGTGGATTATTGGATATTCCAAATCTAGAAAAGGGCAAACGATGGCTGATAGGCTGGCGGCCGAATTGCTGGCAGCAGCTAATAATGATGGGTCTGCTGTAAAGAAAAAAGAAGATACACATAGAATGGCAGAGGCAAATAAAGCCTTCGCTCACTTTAGATAAAAAAGTATGAAAAATATTCCATTAAAACATGTACGGAACATTGGCATTATGGCGCACATCGATGCCGGCAAAACCACTACCACAGAGCGGATTTTGTATTATACAGGACGTACCCACAGGTTGGGTGAAGTTCATGATGGCGCTGCAACCATGGATTGGATGGACCAGGAGAAAGAGCGTGGTATAACAATTACCTCTGCCGCTACTACCGCATTTTGGGATGGTAATCGAATTAATATTATTGATACTCCCGGGCATGTGGATTTTACAATTGAGGTGGAACGTTCTCTCCGTGTTTTAGATGGAGCAATTGCATTATTTTGTGCCGTTGGTGGTGTGGAGCCTCAATCAGAGACAGTGTGGAGACAGGCAGATAAGTATGGTGTTCCAAGAATAGCATTTGTAAATAAAATGGATCGTACGGGCGCAGACTTCTTTAAAGTTATCGAAATGATTAAAGAGCGTTTAAATGCGAACCCTGTGCCTATCGTATTGCCTATTGGCTCGGGCGATATTTTTACTGGCTTAATTGATTTAATAAAGATGGAAGCTATCATTTATACTTCTGAAGATGGTTCCAGCTTTGAATATGGTGAAATTCCTTCTGATATGAAAGAGGTTGCTGATAAGTGGCGTTTGCAATTATTAGAAGAAGTTGCTTCCTATGATGAACATTTACTCGAAAAATATCTTGAAGGTGAAACACTATTACCAGAAGAAATTAAGCTGGCAATTAGAAAAGCCACTTTGGATGGAACTATGATTCCAACTCTCTGCGGATCTGCTTTTAGGAATAAAGGTGTTCAGAGAACCTTAGATGCAGTAATAGATTATTTGCCTTCTCCTTTGGATGTAGGTAATGTAAAAGGATTTGATATTGATGATGATTCTTTAGAGGTAGAAAGAACCCCTGATGATAATGATCATTTCAGTGCACTTGCGTTTAAAATTATGACTGACCCATACGTAGGCAGATTAACATTTTTTAGAGTATATTCAGGGTCAGTTTCAACAGGAGAGCATATTCTTAATCCTAATACAGGTAAGAAAGAGCGCGTTGGGCGATTAATGTTGATGCATTCTAATAAGCGGGAAGAACGAAAAACTGTAACAACGGGTGAAATAGCTGCAATGGTGGGATTGAAAAATACAAAAACAGGTCATACTCTCTGTTCGGTTGATCATCCTATATTGCTTGAGTCTATGGATTTCCCCGAGCCTGTAATTTCAATTGCTGTAGAACCTGCCACAAAAGAAGGTCAGGATGCCCTTACAAATGGCTTGGTAAAACTGGCAGAAGAAGATCCGACATTTATCGTAAGAAGTGATGAAGATACCGGGCAAACCATTATTTCAGGAATGGGTGAATTACATTTAGAAATAATTGTTGATAGGCTTAAAAGAGAATTTAATGTAGTTGTTCATGTTGGCTCACCTCAGGTGTCCTATAAAGAATGTATTACAAAGAAAGTGGAGCAAGAGGGCAGATTTGTCAAGCAGTCAGGTGGTAGAGGCCAGTATGGGCATGTTGTTATAATTATTGAACCGAATGAAGCTGGAAAAGGATTTGAATTTGAAAATAAGATTGTTGGCGGTAAAATTCCCAAAGAGTACATACCTGCTGTTGAGGCAGGAGTAAAAGACGCCATGGGTAATGGTGTTGTGTGCGGGTACCCATTGGAAGATATTAAGGTGACTCTGATTGATGGTTCATTTCATGATGTTGATTCCAGTGAAATTGCATTCAAAATAGCAGGATCAATGGCGCTTCGAGATGCTGCCAAAAAAGCTTCGCCAACGCTTTTAGAACCACTTATGGCTTTAGAAGTTGTTGTTCCAGAGAATTACCTAGGCTCTGTTATGGGTGATGTTACCTCTCGCCGTGGAAATGTAAAGGGAATGAATCCGAGGAATGGTGTACAAGTTTTAAATGCTGATGTTCCATTGTCTGAAATGTTTGGATATGCTACAGAATTAAGGTCAATGACTCAGGGAAGGGCAGTTTTTACAATGCAGTTTTCTCACTATGCTCAAGCGCCGAAATATATTGTTGAGCAAATGGTTGAAAAATTTCAAGGCAAAGTAAGGGCCTGATTTTTTAGTAAAATTACAATAGGAGATACTTAAACTATGTCAAAAGCAAAATTTGAAAGAACGAAGCCTCACGTAAATGTGGGAACAATCGGTCACGTTGACCATGGAAAGACTACCTTGACGGCAGCTATAACTAAGTGTTTAGCAACCAAGGGGCTTGCAGAGGTTACAGCCTTTGACCAGATAGATAATGCACCTGAAGAGCGTGAGCGTGGTATTACCATTAATACTGCCCATGTTGAGTATGAAACAGAAGCACGTCATTATGCACACGTAGATTGCCCTGGTCACGCCGACTATATTAAAAACATGATTACAGGTGCAGCGCAAATGGATGGAGCTATTCTGGTTGTAGCTGCAACTGATGGTCCTATGCAGCAGACCAGAGAACATCTACTTTTAGCCAAGCAGGTAAATGTACCTTCTATTGTAATATTTATGAACAAATGTGATCAGGTAGATGACCCTGAGCTGTTAGAACTGGTTGAAATGGAACTTAGAGAGCTATTGGCAGAATATGGATTTCCAGGTGATGATACCCCTATTATTCAGGGTAGTGCATTAAACGCATTAAACTCAGATGGTACTGGTGATGCTGCCAAGCCTATCTTCGATCTTATGGATCAGGTAGATAATTTTATCCCAACTCCCGAGCGTGCAGTTGATAAACCATTTCTCATGCCTGTTGAAGATGTATTTTCAATCACAGGAAGAGGAACCGTTGCAACAGGTAGAATTGAAAGTGGTATTATAAAGGTTGGTGAGAGCTTGGAGCTTGTAGGTATGGGATCTGAAGTTAAGACAGTATGTACCGGTGTTGAAATGTTTAGAAAAATACTAGACGAAGGACAGGCTGGTGATAATGCTGGACTTCTACTTCGTGGTGTTGAGAAAGATGAGATTGACCGTGGAATGGTATTAGCTAAACCTGGTAGTATAAAACCACATACAAAGTTTAAGGCAGAAATCTATGTTTTAAAGAAAGAAGAAGGTGGACGTCATACTCCGTTTTTCAAGGGTTATCGTCCTCAGTTCTATTTTAGGACAACGGATGTGACGGGAGCTATTATATTGCCGGAAGGTACAGAGATGGTTATGCCTGGGGATAATGTTAATTTAAATGTAGAACTTATTACGCCAATTGCAATGGAGCAGGAACTTCGATTTGCAATCCGTGAAGGTGGTCATACTGTTGGTGCTGGCGTTGTAACTGAAATTGTTGAATAGGTAGAGAAA
>Ga0208055_1000197_pt1 | contig 15601 bp, 14 predicted proteins | sample DeeseametaMP2159_FD_184174 | JGI IMG/M metagenome (GOLD analysis project Ga0208055, IMG submission 184174) | Marine microbial communities from the Deep Pacific Ocean - MP2159 (SPAdes) | ecosystem: Environmental > Aquatic > Marine > Oceanic | place: Southwest of Acapulco, Mexico, North Pacific...
CAATGATCACCAGTCAAAAAAATGAACCTTGGCCCCTGGATGTTACAATTAAGCACAAAAATGAGTCCGGTCTTACCGCTCCTTCTATTGTGAGAATGAAGTTGTTCACACTGGATAACAGGTTAATTCTAAAGAAGGTCGGCCACTTATCAAAAGCTGATCAGGAACAAGTCAAACAGAACCTCTCGACGATATTTGATTACCCTTAACAGATATTTTTTCAAAATACAGTTGCAGACATTCGCCTATAAACTACAAAATGAGATCAACTAAAATAATACATATCGTTTCCTGTCATGCTGAGGGAGAAGTCGGTGATGTTATAGTGGGTGGAGTGAATCCACCGCCGGGAGACAGTATTTGGGAACAATCCCGCTGGATTGAGCAAGATCAGACTTTGCGCCGCTTCGTTTTGAATGAACCGCGGGGCGGAGTATTCAAACATGTAAATTTATTGGTTCCGCCTAAAAGTGAAAAAGCGGATTTCGGTTTCATTATCATGGAACCGGAACACACGCCTCCCATGTCCGGGTCAAATTCAATTTGTGTTGCCACAGTTTTGCTGGACAGTGGAATGATTCAGATGGAGGAACCTGAAACCTCTTTTTATCTCGAAGCTCCAGCAGGATTATTGCAGGTCAAAGCACAATGTGAAAACGGTAAGGCTGTGAGTATTGAAATTAAAAATGTAGCTTCGTTTGCGGACAAACTGGATGTAAAACTGGAGGTGTCCGGATTGGGAACTCTTACTGTGGACACCGCTTACGGGGGTGACAGTTTTGTGATTGTGGAAGCAAAGTCACTGGGGTTTGAAATAATTCCGGATGAAGCCCGTGACCTTGCGGAAACTGGAGCCAAAATAACTGCTGCAGCCAATGAGCAAATAAAATTTCGACATCCAGTGCAGCAGGATTGGAACAAAATTTCTTTTTGCCAATTTACGCTGCCTGTTGAAATTAAAGATGGAATTCTTAGCGGCCGAAACACGGTTGCTATTGATCCAGGGAAGTTGGACAGATCACCTTGCGGAACTGGTTGTTCTGCGAGAATGGCAGTAATGCACTCCAGGGGAGAAATGCAGGTGGGAGATCATTTTACTGCAACCTCAATTATTGACTCAAGGTTTGACTGCACAATCAGGGAAAGTACAAGTATTGGTGAAACGAAGGCGATTATTCCGACAATTCGCGGGCGGGGTTGGATAACAGGTACACATCAGTTAATGTGTGATCCGGAGGATCCATGGCCTTCTGGATATCGTCTGACAGATACATGGCCGAAACAGAAAATTAATAAATAGTATCAAAATTGCTGATTATCAATTCTCAAACAAAAACTTTCCGCTCCGAGCGGCTTTTACCTGCCACTCCTCTTCCTCTTCTTTCCACCAAACGGTTTGCTCCCGTGCTGATAATTGAGTTTTAACTTTTGCTGAGTTGAGCAATTGCAGCGGATTTTCGGCTGCCCAGCTTACGGCTTCTTTCAAAGGCATCTCATACCAGTTAATTACGTTACGCACACACTGATCCAGCGTTACAGCAGAACCTACGGGTCGGGATGTTTGCGGGTCTAAAATGACGGGTTCCGTTTCACGCTGCAATTCAGAATTTCCTAACTTGTAACGTCCTTGAGGCGCCGCTGCTCCGGCTGTAGCGTCTGTTACCAGAATCACCCGCTCAGTACATTTTGCTCTTAGATAGGCTTTCAACACATCCGGAGAAAGATGATAGCCGTCCGCGATAAAACTGGCGCTTAGTCTGTCCTCACTCAATTGTGCTATGATCGGATTATTGTTTTTGTGCAGCTCCGGACAGGTGCCGTTTCCCAGGTGTGTTGAAAGTCTTGCACCTGCATCTACAGCTTGTTGGATGGTTTCATTATCAGCGGCTGTGTGTCCTAAGGAAACAATGATTCGATCCTGAACTAATTTTTCAATGAAAGCTATAGCACCTTCAACTTCAGGAGCCAACGTCACCAGCCGGATATTACCTCCGGCAGCTTGTTGCAGACGCAAAAACAATTCCGTATCAGCCGCACACATAGCCTCAACAGGGTGACAACCGGAATATCCGGGAAGTTTTGATAGAAAGGGCCCTTCCAGATGATAGCCAGCTACCATGGTTTTTGCTAATCGAGAGGAGTTTCTTGCTTTTTCCAAAGCCGAAAAGCATGTATGCAAATGTGTCTCAGATCCAGTAATGATTGTGGGCAGACAGGCCGTCACTCCCGTGGCCAGCATTGCTTCAAGAGACAGTTGAAGAGAATCTGAAGTGAGGCCGGATGAGTTGAAATCCACCCCTGCAAAACCATTTACCTGTAAATCAACCAGTCCTGGAGTTTCCACCCATTTGTTTCCTTTACTTTTAAACATAGAGGCAGTTAAGTCTGCAGTAGGTAATTCGATAAACGCCATGTATTTCTTTTGCCTTAGTTAAAAACCCACAAATAATCATCCTAAACAGCGGTAGTCCCGTGTCTCCGTACCGGGGAGGTAAAGAATTATTTGAGGGTTAGTATTTTGTTGTATGCTTGTTTTATTAGTAACGTTGCCAGTCCAGTTTGTTTTTTTCAATCCACTTGTAATGATCTTTGAATGTCAATAAATAGGCGGACTCTTCGTCAAGAACTACAGTTACACGGGGATGCATCTGTAGAATCGAGGCTGGGCAACTGGCAGAAATTGGACCCTCAATCATATTCCGGATCGCATCTGCCTTCTTTGCACCATTGGCCAGCAACAGGCAATGACGGGATTCCATGATGGTGGCAATGCCCATCGTCACCACATGGCGAGGGACTTCCTCCAGTTTGTCAAAGTAGATTGAATTATCCTGTATGGTTTGCTCACTGAGAATTTTTACCCACGTGCGTGAGGCAAAAGAGCCAGTGGGTTCGTTAAAACCGATATGGCCGTTGGCACCTATACCGAGTACCTGCAGATCAATTCCGTCCGCGTTTTTGATTTGCTGTTCATATTTGCGGCAGGCCTCCCGCAGGTCTTTTGCGTTACCATCCGGAAGGTGTACCCGCTCCCGGTTAATATCCAGATGATCGAATAAATTGTTCATCATGTAATAATAATAGGAGCGTTCATCTTCACGGGGCAATCCCGCATATTCATCTAGATTGAAAGTTGTACATTTTTGGAAACTTAATTCTCCGGACTCTTTCATCCGGATTAATTCATGATACATTCGGAGCGGTGTTCCTCCGGTAGCCAAACCCAAAACAGGATTTTCTTTTGAATTAATAATTTTTTTGACAACACTTGCGGCCACCTCAGCACCGGCTTCCAGGGAATCACGAATAAGTATTTCCATAATAAATTTCAGTAGGGAAATATGTCGTTGTAATTTACTTTGTTAACATTTACGTTTGATATAGTAGTTAAATTAACGTTAACATTATTTATTCTGCTCAGAATGCAGGACTTTAAAGGATTAATTTGACTTTGTCCAGACATATTTTAGATTCATGATTACAAATTGAACAGAATTTTGTTCTAAAAATGTATTTGATGTTCAGGACTGAAAGAAACCAGAGAAAGATGAGATGAGACTTATTACAGAGACAGATGGGGATGGAGTCATTTCAGCTAGATTTTGCTATAGTGGCAGTGATGAAATCAATGGATTCAAAATTTGCTTCAGCCTGCTTTCAAAATGTTCGGCTGTTTCAGGATGTAAGTTGATGCATCAATTTGGTGGATATGCGGAACTGGCTCCGGATTATTCAAGAAGCCTGATGAATGGTGATGAATGGAACTTTTCCTTTAAATATGTATTTGAACGACATGCGCCTGTAAATGTTTCCTGGGGGCCAATGGGTACTTTTCTGAAATTAAAAGATGGTCAGACTGTAGAAGTTTTCAATGAACCGTTGAAATTCCTCAACGGTACAACTAAGAACAGGAAGAAGCTTTCCGCAGAAGAACCTGCACTCCGCTTAATACCTCATCCTCTTTCGTGGGAACAAGAAGCTGAAACATGCGATTTGTCTGAAGGTTTCAAAATTTCCGGATTTTCTTCTGAAACCCAGAATAAAGTCGTTAGTTCTTTTAAATCACTAATTGAGCGATGTGATTTAAAAGGAATTCTCAGTAATCACGGTGTTGAGGTCTGTTTTGAGAAAGATAAGCAAAATTTCGGGGAAGAAGGTTATGAACTGCTAATCAAGCCAGATAAAGTAAAGATCCGTGCCTCTCAGTACACTGGATATTTTTACGGTCTCATCAGCCTGCTGCAGCTGCTGAAAACCTACAATGCCTTGATTCCATGTGGGAAAATTAAGGATCTCCCTCAATTTAGCTGGAGAGGACAGCATCTGGACTGTGCCAGACATTTTTATAAGGTGGACAGTGTCCTTAGATTACTGGATCTGATGGCTTTTTTGAAACTGAACCGATTTCACTGGCACATGATTGATGATGAGTCTTTCCGACTTGAACTTACAAGTTTTCCGGAATTAGCCGATAAAACCGGAATGCGTGGAAATGGCTGCGTCATTCCCGCAGTGTTTGGCGGAGGAATGGGGCCTACAGGCGGAACATACTCCGCGGATGATGTAAGGAGGATTATCGATCATGCTGCCAGCCTGGGTATATCAGTTATGCCGGAAGTAGAAATTCCGGCTCATGCAAAGGCGTTGCTGAAAGTTATTCCGGAGTTGAGAGATCAGCAAGATAAAAGCTATGAAGAATCGGTTCAGGGATATGTTGAAAATACGATCAATCCGGCAATGCCGGCAACTTGGGAATTTCTGAATAAGGTGATTCCGGAAATAATAAGCATGTTTCCATTTGGAGTAATTCACCTTGGATGTGATGAATTACCACAAAAAATGTGGCAAAAATCACCTGCCATAAATAAGTTGAAAGAGCAGGAAGGATTGGAGTCAACGGAAGATGTTCAAGAATGGACCATGCGACGCGCGGCAGGAATTGTTATTGAAGCGGGAGGACGTCCTGCTGCCTGGGAACAAGCCGGGCTAGGTAAAAATGGCGGAATTGGACAAGGCACACTGATCTTTTCATGGAGTGGTAAAGAACCTGGACTGAAAGCTGCCAGAGCAGGTTATGATGTTGTCATGTGTCCTGCACAACACATTTATTTTGATATGGCACATACTTCTGAAACGCATGAGGTTGGTGTGATGTGGGCTGCTTTTGTTTCAATGGCGGACGCATTGGAATGGGACCCAGTTCCAGTTAATGAACCTGAACTTGAACAGAAGATTATTGGGATTCAAGGTGAACTCTGGTCAGAAACAATAATTAGAGACAGAGATATGGAATCAATGCTTGCTCCGAGAATCCTTGCGCTTTCTGAAGGAGCATGGTCTACTCCTTGGAGGAAAAGAAAGTTGAATGAATTTTTGGGTGCAGTCGGACACTTCCAAAGTATATTTGACCAACTGGACTGGCAAAGTCACAAACCGGTTTGAAAGACATAAAATTTTTTTAAAGCAAAATGAGTTCAAAGAACTTAGCTTATAATTCATTGTGGCAGAGGCTGGTGAGATCCCATGCTTTCTATGCCTGGCTGCTCATTGCGCCTGCTGCTCTTTTTCTGTTCACAATTGTTGGTTGGCCCCTTATTGAAACGGTACGACTCTCATTTACCAACGCAGGACTAGGCGGTGAAGAGTACATAGGCTTTTACAATTATGAAAAATTATTTAGTAACCGTAAATATCCAGGAATTGTGGGCAGGACATTTTATTGGATGTTTCTTTCTGTCAGTCTGAAAATGATTTTGGGGTTAATTGGTGCTCTGTTGTTAAACGTAAAACTGAGAGGAAGGGCAGCCTTTCGTGTGCTTGTGATGCCGCCGTGGATAGTTCCGATGGCGATCGGCTGTATAGGTTGGCTCTGGGTATATAATGGTCACTTCGGTATTCTCGCCGGAGTTTTGATGCATCTTGGTATACTAGATGGGCCATTTGAATTCTTAGCTTATAGAAACAGCGCATTTTACTCGGCAGTCATAACCGATGTCTGGGTAGGTACTCCCATGGTAACTGTTTTTTTCCTTGCCGCCATGCAAGGTGTTTCACAAGATCTGTATGAGGCTGCTTATGTGGACGGTGCATCAAGATGGTATCGGTTTCGCCGGATTACCATTCCACAGATAATGCCAGTGATATTAACGATGGCACTGTTATCTGCAATTTGGACCTTTAACTCTTTCGAAATTATCTGGATACTTACTGAAGGAGGACCACGCGGAGCCACTACTACCATGATTATTGACACATACAAAATGGCAATTGCGAATTACAAGTTCGGTTACGGTGCCACTAGAGCTTTGATGGTGGTCATGTTATTAGCTATTTTTTCATTACTTTACCTTGTTTTATTGAACAAAGTAAATGAACGTTTCAAAGTAAAATAATTATGGAGAGATTTACTTTTGTCCAGAAAATTTTTCTTTATTTAGGAATAGCAGTTTTTTTGACATTCATGTTGCTACCTTTTTTTGAGATGTTTATGGCCTCCTTGAGACCTTTGCAACATCTATTTCGTTCACCCTATCAGTTCTGGTCCGATGACATGTCTTTTCAGGCTTATTCTGATATTTGGGTAACAGTACCTCTGTTAGGAAGATACATTTTCAACAGTGTTTTTTTGGCATCTGTAACGACTTTTCTGTGTATGATGTTTGTCATTCCGGCGGCCTATTCTTTCGCACGATTCAAGTTTAAAGGAAAAACTATCAGTCTGGGTTTATTTCTTGGAGTTAACATGTTTGCGGGAGCGGTGCTTCTGATTCCTCTTTACAAATTGCTGCGCTCAATGGGTTTACTAAACACCTATGCCGCAATGTTTGTTCCCGGAGCTGCCTTTCTGGTTCCAACAGGAATATGGCTATTAAAAGCTTATCTTGAAAAAATTCCCATTGAGCTCGAGGAATCAGCATGGATTGATGGTGCATCCAGAATGTATATTCTCAGGAGGGTTGTTCTTCCCCTTGCGGTTCCAGGACTGATTGTGGTAGGAGTAGCGTCATTCATCGGCGCTTATGCACAGCAATTCCTTTTTGCAATCACATTCAACCAAAAAAGAGAATACATGCCCTTACCTGCAGGAATTTTCGAATTCGTAGGTTATCAAAGCGTGATTTGGAATCAGTTGATGGCAGCAAGTATTGTGGGTATTATTCCGGTTTTAATAATTTTTCTTTTTTTGCAGAAATATCTTGTTAAAGGTTTGACTAAAGGTGCAGTCAAAGGATGAATCTTGTATAGTCAGCGGGATTCATTGTTTATCCGTTAACGGACTTTATAAGAAAGGAGGTGCAGAGAGAAATATTAAATGTTTCATCATTTGTAATGTTGAAATTTTTCTTTAATCACGCGTTTGGATTTAAAATTTTTTTTATCGCTATAGAAACAGGTTTAAACGTGAAATTATTTTGGTCCTAGGGCCATTTACTCAAACAATAAAGGTTAATATGAATATAATGAAAAAAACGCAACGGTTCACGTTGATTGGAGCAGGTTTGTTCCTGCTTACTGGTTTAATCCAAGTCCAGGCACAGGAATTAAAATTTATAATGTGTGGAGGTGAGGTTCGCGCGGCTGATCAGAAGGTGATTGATGCCTTCAAAGCCAGTCACCCTGGAGTAAAAGTTGACATGCAAGCAGTTCCCTGGGGAACATGTCAGGACAAGTCAATGACACTTGCAGCCGCAGGTGATCCCGTGAGTCTGGCCTACATGGGGTCAAGGACCCTGAAACGGTTGGGAAAAAACAATCTGATTGTGCCTGTAACGATCCCTGAAAAAGATCAGGAGAAATATCAGCCAGGCATTTTAAAAACCGTAAGTAGTATGGGCAAGTTCTGGGGATTCCCCCATGCATTTTCAACTAAAGCCCTGTTCATAAACTGTGGAATGATTGAAAAAGCAGGAATGCAGTGTGTGGGTCCACATACCTGGGAAGGCATGTATCAAATGGCCAAGACGGTCAAGGACAAGCTAGGGGTTGCCGGTGTTGGTCTTGTGGCCAAAGACTTCGACAACACCATGCACCAGTTCCTGAACTATCTCTACAGTAACGGTGGGCAGGTGATTGACCCAGACACTAATAAAGTCACTTTGAACAGTCCTCAAACTGTTGAAACACTGGAGTTTTATGGCAAATTAGCAAGTGTTGCACAGGAAGGACCTACGGCATTCGAGAGATCACAAGTCAAGGATCTTTTTAATGACGAGAAAGTGGCCATGTACATTGATGGGCCATGGGCTGGAGGACAGCACAAAAAAACATTGAAAACCATTGCCGTCCCAATTCCTGCGGGGCCCAGCGGTAACAATGGTACTTTGCTGATTACTGATTCAATTGCTGTTTTTAAAGGAACAGGTCACGAAGATGTTGCCATGGAACTCGCACGGGCTCTTTCCTCCGGTAATGCACAGTACGAACTTGATAGTAGTTGGGGCTTGACGCCAATCATGAAGTATGAAACTTTTATCGACAATCCTTATTATGTCAATAGTTCTTATTGGAAAGTATTTGTGGATTCAATTGGATCTGGTGGTCCGGAGCCAATGTTTTTAGAATACAAATCCGTGGAATCCTTAATGAACAACATGATTCAGGGAATTGTAATGGGTGAAGGAGGATCGGCAGCAGATTTGGTTGCTACTGCCGCTGCAGAACTTGAAGAATTCAAGTAAGAGTAAATGAAGGCGGGAGAAGGCTCCCCGCCTTCCCCCCCCCTCTTTATAAAAAATCTTTATATTAGGAAAATTTGATGGCGACAGTATCTCTAAAATCAATCAACAAGTGGTTCGACAGCTCACAGGTCCTATATGACATAAGTATCGATATTGAAGATAAGGAATTCGTTGTCTTTGTTGGACCATCAGGATGTGGCAAGACGACTCTCTTGCGAATTGTTGCTGGGCTGGAAGATGTTTCCAGTGGTGAAGTTGAGATTGATGGCATCGATGTTTCATCCGCGCACCCAATTGAACGAGGGATCTCCATGGTCTTTCAGTCATATGCACTTTATCCCCATTTGAGTGTTTTTGAAAATATTGCATTTCCTCTTAGAGTTGCAAAAACTCCTAAGGCTAAGTTACAGGAAATGGTGATGCGTGCAGCAGATATTCTTCGGCTGACCGATCGACTCGAGCATAAACCGGGCCAGTTGTCAGGAGGTCAGCGTCAACGTGTTGCCATTGGCCGATCGATTGTAAGGCAGCCGAAGGTCTTTCTTTTTGACGAACCTCTTTCAAATCTTGATGCCGCATTGCGCGGTGAGATGCGTGTTGAACTATCTAAACTTCACAAGAGTCTCAATGCAACTATGATTTATGTAACCCATGATCAGGTTGAGGCAATGACAATGGCAGACCGGATTATGGTCCTTTCTGAAGGTAAACTGGAGCAGTTTGGAACACCAATGGACTTGTATCACCATCCAAAGACTAAATTCGTTGCTGGATTTATTGGACATCCGAAAATGAATTTCTTGACTGCTTCCTGCCTTTCTATTGACTCTGATGGAGTAAAAGTAGAACTCCCTGCAATTGGGAAACAGTTATTGCCTGTAGAACCCATAAAAGTTAACCAAGGTGAAGAACTTGAAGTAGGAGTCAGACCTGAAGATTTGATGCTTTCTGAAACAGGTAAAGGTCTGCCGTTGAAAGTCGATGTTCTGGAGCGCCTTGGTGGCAGTACACTGGTTTATGGAAGTCTCGATAAATATCCAAATTTTTGTGCCATGCTTCAGGGTGATGCTAATGTTCGTGAAGGGGAACTTGTTAATTTAGATGTAAAACCCGCCAGTTTCCATGTATTTGATTCTAATGGAAATGCAATGAAGCGTCGCGAAGTTCCCGAAATCCTAAAATGATCTAAAAAAACATTTTTTACACGACTGCTTTATATAATTTGAGACTCAGAACAATTGGATAATGAAAATCAGTGCAAATTATTGGATTTTTGAAGGCGGTCTCGATGGGACTTTGCCAATAGCTGATGCCATGAAACAAGCCGCTCAATTGGGTTTTGACGGCATTGAATTGTGCATAGCGAGTCAAGGAGTTTTGACTCAGAAAACAACTCAAGCAGAATGCGAAACGTTTTGTGCAGAAGCACAAAAAAACGGCCTCGAAATTTCCGGTGTCGCTAGCGGAGAAAGTTGGGGGCGTTCACCAACATCCAACGATCCGGAGGTGCGACAATCCATTATCGACTTCACTAAAAAAGCTCTTCAAATCACGAAATGGTTGGGAACGGACGCGTATTTATTTGTTCCAGGTGCAGTTGATGTTTTCTTTTTACCAGACGGAGAAGTGGTTCCGTATGATGTCTGTTATCAAAGAGCGACGGACTCTATTTTTCAAATTGCGCCGACTGCTGAAAAACTGGGAGTCTCCATTGCGGTGGAAAATGTTTGGAATAAATTTTTGTTGAGTCCATTGGAAATGCGGAGTTTCATCGATCAGTTTCATTCAAGAAATGTTGGTGCCTATTTTGATGTGGGCAATGTTTTATTGACGGGTTATCCGGAACAATGGGTTAGCATTTTAGGCTCCCGTATCAAACGCATTCATATCAAAGATTTCAAACGCTCCATCGGAACAATTGACGGTTTTGTGGATTTACTTGAAGGCGATGTCGATTTTGAAGCGGTCAAAAAAGCATTGGCTGAGATTGGTTATGACGGTTTTGTAACTGCAGAAATGTTGCCTTTTGTGTCTGGACGTCCGGAAAAAACAGCAAAGGCCATGAAACAAATTTTCAACAACTAAAAACGTTTACTGTAGGAAGAGAACAAAATGTTGAGAATTGGTATTGTCGGTTGGGGTTTTATGGGCAAAATGCACTTTCGTTGCTACAAGTCCGATATAAATGTGGAGGTTACAGCAATTTGTGATGCTGACGCAAAGCAACTACAAAATTCTTCCGGAGTCGCTGGTAATATTTCCGGAGCAGAAGATGATCTGGATTTAAGCAATATTGCGCTTTATTCTGATTTATCCAAAATGCTTGCAGAAGAAAAATTAGATGCGTTGTCCATTGCATCCCCAACTTTTTTGCATGCTTCACAAACGATGGAGGCACTCAACGCAGGAGTTCATGTGTTTTGCGAAAAACCGATGGCCTTGAATTCAGGCGATTGCAGAGAAATGGCCGAAGTAGCAAAACAGTCCGGAAAGACACTTCAAATCGGTCATTGTATTCGGTTTTGGCCGGAATATGTGCAAGCCAAAGAAATCATCGACTCACAAAAATACGGCAAAGTTTTAGCCGCAACTTTTCAACGACTGAGCCTCACACCAACTTGGAGTTGGGATAATTGTTTTCTCGATGGCAAACGGAGTGGCGGAGCAATGCTGGATTTGCACATTCATGATACGGATTATGTACAATATGTTTTTGGAATGCCCAAAGAAGTTTTTAGTCGTGGCGTAATCGGGCCGAGCGGAGAATTTGACCACACCGTTACACAATATTTGTATGGAAATGATTGTGTCATCACAGCCGAAGGCGGATGGATTATGGCTCCGGGATTTGGTTTTGAAATGAGTTTCAAAATTATGCTGGAAAAAGTAACTTTGGTTTACAGTTCCGCACAAGAACCGACCTTCCGGATTTTTCCAATAGACGGAGAAACAATCATCCCTGAAATACCGACAGGAGACGGTTATTCTTTTGAAATTCAACATTTTGTTGATACTCTTTCCGGAAAAGCTGTTCCGTCAATCATCACTCCGGAACAATCTGGAGATTCGGTAAAAATAATTGAAGCGGAAAAAGAATCTATCCGAAACAATGATAAAATTTCACTTCTCTGAAAACAAAAATCACAATGCTTTCTTGTCAAAATTGGCCTGTCGGAATTTGCACTTGGTCGCTGGGGAATGATATTACGGTTTTAGAACAAGCGATGATTGCTTCCGGAATGACGCATCTTCATCTTTCCCTTGATCCTGCCTTATCTGCTGACAACCGTGATTATCTAAATTCTATTGAAAAAAATCAATGGCAACCGACCGCCTCGATGATCGGTTTTTCGCAAGAAGATTATTCAACACTTGAAACAATAAAAAAAACTGGCGGAATAGTTCCGGATCAACATTGGGTAAAAAATAAAGAAAAAATTTTACAAGCCATTGAGTTGACAGCTTCTCTCAATATTAAATTTTTGACATTCCATTTTGGCTTTATCGAAAATTCTGATGATGAATTACGGGAAAAGGTTCGTTTTTTGGCCGATGTCGCAGAGCAAAATAATATAATGATTTTGATGGAAAGCGGACAAGAAAGTGCAGAAAGTTTAAAAGATTTTTTAGTAAAACTTTCTCATCCGGCGTTGGGTGTAAATTTTGATCCGGCAAACATGATTTTGTACGATAAAGGCGATCCGGTTTCAGCTTTGGAAACGTTGACTCCGTGGGTCAAACACATTCATATCAAAGATGCTCGGCGGAGTGCTGTTGCCGGACAATGGGGTGAGGAAGTACCGTGGGGGGATGGTGATTGTGATAACTATGAATTCTTGAAAACCTTAAACCGCATCGGCTACCAGGGTGCCCTGGCCATTGAACGCGAAGCCGGTTCAAAGCGTCTGGAAGACATTCAACACGCCGCCCTTAGCTTGAGTCAGTTTTCTTTTTGAGAAAATACAATGATTTCGATAGGAATTGATGGAGGCGGTTCCACCTTGCGGGTTGGGATTTATACTGAAAATATGGAATGTCTCCATCTTCACGAATTAGCTGAAACCGCCAACCCCAGTGTTCTCGGATATTCGCAAGCAGAAGAACTGCTGCGCTCTTCATTGACACAAACGATTTCTGACGCAGGGATTACCTCTTCTAAAGTGCATTACGTAGGCGCAGGAATGGCAGGTGCAGCTCAAAATCCTGACTGGCTGAGAAATGTTCTTACTTCCGTTCTTTCCCACGCGCAAATCACAGTAGCTCCGGATTATGAAATTGCGTTGATTGGAGCACATGGAAAACGCTACGGTATGCTGGTGCTTTCCGGAACAGGAAGTGTGGCCTTTGGAATTGATGCAACCGGAGAATCGGCACATTCAGGAGGTTGGGGCTATCTTTTGGATGACGGTGGCAGCGGCTACTGGCTTGGTTTGGAAACGCTTAAATCGGCAACCCGCATTGCGGATGGCCGTGAAGAGAAAACTGGGCTTTATGAACAAACCTTCGCTCATTTAAAAATATCTGCTCCGGATGAATTGATAAGCTGGATCTATGCACCAGAACGAAACACTAAGGAAATCTCGCAAATGGCGACTCTTGTTTTAAAAGCAGCCTCAACTGGTGATTCAGCTGCAGTACGAATTATCGAAGCTGGAGCAGAACATCTACACCAACTTTATTTAAGTGTAGTTAAACGGCTTGATTTTACCGAGCCTCCGGTGATGTTTGCAGGGGGTTTATTGAGCTCCGACACACTCCTGCGCCGTCTGTTGATGCAGAAAATCGGTCTTAATAATGCTCCTTCCCCAAAATATTCTCCCGTTGCCGGCGCTGCTTTAATGGCCTACTTATCAAATTCATAAAAATAAAAAAATTGTCAAAATAGATCGAATACATAATTATTTTAAGAAATTTTTAACTTTTTTTAATATTTTTAGTAGAAGATGTTGATCCAGACAAAATTTCATAATTCTCATTAACTTTAACAGAAAGACGAAAACATGACTCTGACTGCTCAGTTAATTGAACTGATTGAAAGCAAAGCAATTGGGAAAAAGGAGAGCGAGGTTGCATCTTGGTTTGTATTGGACGCAATAGCTAATTTTGTTGCAGGCCGCAATTCTGAACAGGGAAGAATACTTGAAGGCTGGTATCTGGACGAACCCGCGGGAACTTCACGCACGGTTTTCTGGATGGGCGCATCAATGCATATCCAGGAAGTTGATGATCTGCACCGACAATCAGTGGTTCATCCGGGATGTGTGGTCATTCCGACGGTACTTGCACTTGGAATGCGTGAAGACATCAGCGGACTGCAGATGCTGGAAGCAGTAGTCAAAGGATTTGAAGCCTGCACGAGGATCGGTAATTCAGTGGGTCCGGCGCATTACAAGATTTGGCATAACACCGCAACTTGCGGTCCTTTCGGTGCGGCTTATGCGGCGGGAACACTCTTTGGACTTGAGAAAGAACAATTCCGGGATGCTCTTGGAAATGCCGGAACACAGTCCTCCGGGCTCTGGGAATTTTCAGAAAATGGTGCGATGAGTAAGCACCTTCATGCGGGTCGTGCGGGACAATCCGGATTACTTTCCGCAGAACTGGCCAAACTTGGTTTCAGCGGTTCACCCACCATTTTGGAAGGCAAACGCGGTTTTTATGCGGCTTGCTGTCCCGACGCAAATCCGGATGCTCTGCTTGTTGATCCGGAAGGTTCCTGGCAAATTCATAAAACTTCAATTAAACCCTGGCCCTGTTGTCGGCACACACATCCGGCTATTGATGCGGCTTTGGAAATTTCAAGTAAGTTGGATGGCGGAAATATTGAATCCATCGAACTTGGAGTCACACAGGCTGCCCTAGATGTGTGTGACAAACCCACTCCTGTAACACTTTACGATGCCAAGTTTTCCTTGCAGCATTGTGTCTCTGTTGCCATACTTGATGGTCAAGTCGGTTTCGATGCTTTTGAATCCGATGCTCGCCAACGGGTTGCCAAAATGGCGATGAAAATCAGTCTGGAACGCAACGAGGAAATTGAAAAGGCCTACCCGAATGCCTGGGGTGCAGAGGTTAAAGTTAAATTAACGAATGGAAAAGAATTTAGCGTCCGTCGGAAACACGCCAAAGGTGATCCGGATGCCCCGCTTTCACCGACTGAATTTAAGGAAAAAGCAACCATGCTTTTCCGTTTCGGAGGAGTTTCCGAACCTGAGGGATGGGTGGAGCGCATTCTTGAACTCGATCGTGTGTCATCGTTTCGTGATAGTGAATTAATTGACTTGCTGGATGTTTCCGCGAACGGAAGCATGGGCAAATCTTTTAAGATTTAAACTAACAAACTCAAACCAAGAAATAAATATGGATAAAGAACGTTTTGAACGCGGACTGGCCGCTCGAAAATCTGTACTCGGAGCTGAATATGTGGAAAAAGCACTGGCGAAGGCCGACGACTTTAACCGTGAATTTCAGGAACAACTCACAGAGTTCTGTTGGGGTTCTTGCTGGGGGAACGAAACATTAGACCGACGCCAGCGAAGCTTACTCAACCTGGGTATGATTGCGGCACTCAACCGCATGGTTGAGTGGGAAATCCACTTCCGGGGTGCTATCAAGAATGGTATCACACGCGAAGAACTCAAGGCCATTTTGCTTCAAATCTCAGTATACTGTGGAATGCCCACCGGAGTGGAGTGCTTCCGTATCGCCCAAAAAGTGTTTGCTGAACTAGATGCTGTTGAGTGAACAAAATTTATTTTGAAAAACTTATGATTAAGAGGTTGAATTATGAATTATGAAGTAATCGTTTCATGTGCAGTCACAGGCGCAGGTGACACAGTCGACAAGAGCCCACTTATTCCTGTAACACCTGAAGAAGTAGCGAATGCGGCCATTGAAGCAGCAAAAGCCGGTGCGTCGATCGC
>Ga0208055_1000202_pt1 | contig 15488 bp, 5 predicted proteins | sample DeeseametaMP2159_FD_184174 | JGI IMG/M metagenome (GOLD analysis project Ga0208055, IMG submission 184174) | Marine microbial communities from the Deep Pacific Ocean - MP2159 (SPAdes) | ecosystem: Environmental > Aquatic > Marine > Oceanic | place: Southwest of Acapulco, Mexico, North Pacific...
CATCTCCCCAATTGAGCAAACTCGGGTCGGGCGCTTCGCCGAGGGTCCACGACCGTGCTTCGAGAATGACCCGACCCTCGCTCTCCGACCAGAGGACGGTCGCGTTGAATCGAATCGGCTGTCCCGCTTCGATGTATTCGACGTGCTCTCCTATCAGGTGAAGTCGTAATTTCGTCGTGCGCGAGTAATAATCAGGGCCATCGCCGACATACCCCTTGTCGTAGTCCGGCGGGATTGGGTCGGTGACCCAGCCCTCGAAAGTGTGGTTCTGTCCAAGAAACGCAAAGGGGTCCTCGGCGATGTCGAGCATCGTCGTCACATCATCGCCGAAATTTCCTGCTGGATTAGCCACCGAGGCGTCGTGACCTCTATCCAAGCAGATCGTCGCCTCGTCGGTCGACCAGATGAGTCGTCCAGTCCAGGTTTGAGTCAGATTCTCTATGCCAGCCTCAAGGTCCTCCGGCGAAGGCAGCATACAGAGCCGGTCGGTAGGCGAGTCGCCAGAAATCCACCAACCATCGGAAAACTCATTGGCGACACCATCGATAGCTACGAGTTTCCCTACTTCGTATGTCAGGGTATAGGGTTCCAACTCCCAACTCAGAGTCACGGCCTCACCTTGATTCAGCACCTCGATGGCCGTCGCCTGCACCAGCATTCGCCAGCGCAGCGAGCGCTGATCGTATTGCAACCAACCTGAGACATCGACGTGGCTTCCGGCCTCTATCCATTCGAGGCCACGCCCCTCGACCTGCATGTAGAGAAGATGGTCGGCATTGCCGTACGAGGGGTTGTCCATCAGACTCAGTGAGTGATAGGTGACGTCTGGGGCGATCGATTCACTGAGATAGCCATCGATTCGAACAGACATGTTGGCGTAAGCAGATGGATTCATCGCGACTTCGACGAGCGGCACCGTCTCGTATTCAATCGAGTCACAGGTGCCGTCTGAATTAGGGCAGCGAATCGCACCATAACCATTCGAAGATAGCCAGATTCGCCCATTCCACTCAGACACCTCGCCTTCGACCGTGACGATGGTTCCAATCGGTGGAATATCGGCGTCACGGTCGACGAACCAGCGAACCTCGACCACCGAATGTCCGTCAATCTCACGAATCTGCAGATCTATGCGATCCGCTTGTTCACCATAAGGGTCAACGACATAACTCGACAAGACTCCTTTGATCTTCACCGTCTCACGCGGATACTCATGAATGTCGTCGATATCGATCATGTCTGGTTCGCGGATAACCGCATAGAAATTCATCATCGATACAAGTAGCAGGGATGTGAAGAACATCACCCAAAGCTTCGCCATGACCTGCCGGTGAGTGAGCCATGCTTGAACATTCAGTGTCCTAAACCACAATCTCCGAAGCCTTGCCTCAACGAACTCCTTCACTATTGCGGAAGAATAAGGTTCATCTCTTCACTACTCACGAGCGGCAGGTAGGACCCGTAGCTCAGTTGGTTAGAGCGCTCGGCTCATAACCGAGTGGCCATCGGTTCAAATCCGGTCGGGTCCACCACCTGAAATCGATTTCAAGCGGTGATGGTCCCGAATCTTGCCCCCTTGAGCAGCCCAGCGTTTCGGTTACTTGGCGAAGCCAGTCGGAATAAGCCTCAAATACGGTTCGACGCGGCCTGACATTGATGAGCACTCAACGATCAGTCCGTCCCGCCTTGATGATGATCGCCGTATACTTCTTGAGCTCATGGGCTGGAGTTGCCGCGGTTCAAGCTCAAGGCGTCGTGCCGGACATCACTCTGGTATGCGATCCGCCACAACCAATCGATGTCTATCCGGGTTCCCCGAGATCATCCATCATCAACTGCCGACTCGAGAATCCGACAATCCACCAAGAGAAGGTCCGCATCACCATTCAAGCGGGTGTGCTAGCTGTCTCTGGTCCCGCTTCAATGTCAGTCGGTGGCGGAAGCGAAGTGCCCTTCCAAGTGATGATTCGGGCCGAACTCAGGGCGCCTGAGGGCCAACATCAGGTGACGATCTCGGCTGAAGTGACGATGGCTAACGGATTGCCTGTGACGAGCGATCCACAATCCTACAACCTGATGGCGATCATCCGTCAATTCAGTCGTTTGCGAGTCGCTTCGGAAATCGCTTTCCTGCAATTGCGACCAAAGGTCGATTATAACCTCATCTTCGATGTCTATAACGATGGTAATGCGGTGGACCGTTTCAATATCGCAATCGTCAATTACGATGAGATGAATGACGAGGGATTCCAGTTGAGCATTCCCTTGGTATCCGTGGAAATCGAATCTCTCTCCCCGCCTGAGAAGATCAGAGTCCAAATGAGGACGCCGAAGAATCAAGGTTGGACTGACAAGTACTTCTCCTTGCAATTCAAGGCGACATCGGAATACTCGATTCGAACCGAAGGAATTCCGAATTACCAGATTCAAACGATGACCATCTACATCCGCGGCGTCTATCTGCCAGGCTTCGAACTCATCGGCACGATGATGATGACTGCTCTAGCAGCCGCTGCTTTCGCAGGCAGGACGCCACGCAGCGATGATGAGGACGATGAGATCGTCGGTCTCGACGCACGGTTGTTCTGACGATCAACCGCTCCGAATCGTTTGCCACCTTTGGTGGCAACGGGTTGATAACCCACCTTGAGCACGGTATAACAACCTGTGAGGTGTCAAAGTATGAGTGATGGTGGACTACTTCAGAAGGCGATGGAACAACAAGAGACTGGTGTGACCGAGATTGTCGCCGACGCGGTTCCAGCAGCAGAGGGGGGCCCCTCTTCCTTGCCTTTCAGTAAGATTGCTTCCACACTCGCCGTCGGAGCTGTGTTACCTCTTCTGTTATTGATGTGGTTCGGGATTTACCTGGATTTCATTCCGATTACCATCCTCACACCGCTGGTGATTCTTGGTTCATTCGTGTTCGTCTGGTGGAAATTAGGAGTTGGTCTTCCGAGTCAATTCGGTGGAACTGGAATTGAATCTAGAGCGGCATTCGCAACCTTTGCAACATTCCTACTTCTTCTCGGAACCCCTTTTCTCTTGACGTCAATTTTCGTCGGAGATATGTCATTGGGGGAAATCGAATTTGATGATTCTGGAGATATAATGACAATTTATATTCGTCAGAATGGTGGATCTGGAACTCATGACATCCATATTTCCGTTTCCCAATTTGGTTCAGAGCTATGGTCTACGGATTCTTCTTTCAGCATCAATAAGGCCGATGGGTTAGGTGATTATGGTGAAATATCCCTGAATACCATCGACTTTTATTCATCCAATGCTCTACTATCGGATTCAAGCCAATATACTGTTACAGTAACAACTGAGGGTGAAAGTTTTACGAAAATCTTAGATTCTAATTTACTTTCTCGAACGATTACTGGAGTCGAAACATCAACTACTGCTTCTATGACTTCCAGTTCAGATGAATGTGGCGATAAGGAGAGTTGCGTCAAGGGAATTTCGCTGAACATCGCTGCCGGACTTTCTGCAGCGGTGGGGTACTCGCCAAGTGCACTACCATACGCCGATTACACACTACAAGCGACCTTGTTCTTTGAAGGCGATAAGGTTGCAATTGAATATCCAACAATTACGGTCACAAATACCGTCGCGACTTGGGATTCAAATGGGGGAGATTGGGGTTCTGGTTCAGGTATTATCGATGCCTCGATAATCTTGGGAGGAAGTGAATTTGGATCCGATCTTCAATCAGAAATAATTCCAAAGTCTGCTTGGGAGGAAGGCGACTTAGGTTGTTATTCCTTCGTAGTCGAAGTCACTCAGGATAGTCCATGGGCTGGATCTACGACTATCTCTGGAATTTCTTTCTACTTGTACGAAGAGAATGAACGGGATTCAGATCCGGACGACCCGAATAATGGTGAAAGTGATGTTATTGAGACTTGGATAGAAGTCGATTCTTGCTGATTAGAATTGGATATCGTCCTCGTCGTCTTCGAGGGGTTTCGCTATCATTCGCAGGACGAAGAAACCCATCATCACGCAGCTCAGCAAGAGCACGAGGATGATTGGGATTATCGACCCACCATCCTCGTCACCAGGTTCGTACCAAGTAACCTCATCCGAGGTGATGGTCCCGCCTCCGAAAGCATTCTCATCGACCAGTTGAGTCGGCGTCAGAATCCTGCACTCGAGACTGAAATCCCCTTCGATGGCATTGCGCCAAGGGAATTGAATCGTGACTTCAGCGCCAGGATCTATCCGCTCCCCGCGCCAACCTCCGATGTCTGCTGCTTCGTCGGTCTGTGCTATGTCGCAGGCGATGTAAACCACCGCTGGCGCCGAGCCTCTGTTTGCAATTGTTGCGAGCATCGCAACACCACCATTGATCGAGGCGAGTTCGGTGGTTTCAGCATACTCGACCGAGACCCATTCTATCAAGGGGGTATTCGAGTCGATGACAATCGTTAGGTCCCACGTCAGAGGAATCATATCGCCACCATAATCATCCATGTCAGAATCCATGTTCCAAGCGGTTCGATACTCGACGATTTCGATCGTCGCACTCTCTGTCCAGATTGAACCATCGGCCCAACCGATCTCAACGACTCGCTCCACTCCACCGTTGATCAGACCGACGCCATTGCTGTCGCTGATGAACAAGGCGGAGGTCTGTTCCATCGGCCCCATATCCTGTATTCTGAAGAAGACGCCGATCGCGTCGAATTCGAGTTGCTGGTTGGCGAGTCGACGCTCCCAGCGGTCGGTCAAACCACCAGTTCCAACAACCTCGTCCCCCCAGTGCAGATCTGCCTGTGCGTTGGCGCGTACGTCGTGGTCATCTCTACTTTCAGTGAATGAGGTCATGCCACTCAATATCATCGTCGAGGATTCTGTTGTCAGCAGTATCGGGGCCGTTCGCTCGACAACGGTGTCATGCAAAGTCGCAGAACCCTGAACAGTGATCTCACCACCGAAGATGGTCGAATCCTCAGAATCGAGTTCTCCCGCCACCTCGATCACGAAGCCCGGAGATCCGTGGGCCATCAGGTTCCGATAGGTCAGGTCGGTGGCGAGAATCTCGGCGCTGTTTCCTGCTTCAGGCGTCAGAGTGAGCGAGGCCAGAAGTACTGATGAATGTGAATATCCCATTAGTCCGACCCAGACGTCGCCAGTGTTTTCATCGAATGAAATGGTGAATTCGCTGCCATTGATATCGATTGCTTCGCCCCCTTCCACCTGTGCTTGGCCACCGTAGAACGAACCTCCTGCCGGTGCGTGGAACGTGGCTTCGAATGAACTGTCGTAATCGGATCCCGGGACGAGGATAGAGGAACGATTCACCTCGTCCCAATATCCGAATCCTGCGAGACCTGTTGGGGGATTCTCCGCGTTGAGTTCGGAATTGTCAAGAATCAGGATACCGCCAGATTCGATGATGAAGCCTGATCCCTCCTGCATCGAAATCTTCGCTCCATTGATAGTCAGATATCCACCGTCGACGATTCTCACAATGGTGTCGATTGAATCGTCGTCAACCCATTCGACAGCTGAATCGATGACGATTTCGGGACTCTCTGCTGCAGCGTTCGATAAACCGAAGCTCAGCATGGACATCAGCATTACAGCGGTCAGCAGAGAGGATTGGAAACGCTTCATTGCCTCGCTCTCGTCACGCGCGCCCAATGAATCGTTCGGACTCAGGCGCACGAACGAGGGAGAGGTGCCATGCCCTCCGACAGGAGACCATGCCCACTGACAGGATTCCATGGATACCGGCAGTATTCCATGCCTACCGACAGGATTCCATGCCTACCGATAGTTCATTCAAGGATGCGGATTGGCGAATTCGATGTCCCTCGGTTCCGAGAGCTTTCCTGCGACGGACCCTAGTGGCTTCGCGCTGAATGTCCTATCAGTCCTGATGATGTATGGTCCAGCCTATCTGGCCAACACGGGTGCGATGCTGTGTGGCTATTGGTTACCTAAGAAATTCGGCATCTCGAATCACAAGATTGACGGAGGCAAGGTTCACTCGGACGGCAACAGACTTCTAGGCGATGGAAAATCCTGGGAAGGTCTGTTCGGTGGGGCGATCTTCGCTGGACTTCTGACGCTGCTCGTACACATTCTCTGGCAAGGTCGCGCAGCCCCCGCCGGTAGACCCTTCATCGATCCTGTGAGTTGGGCTGATGCGGGGGATTGGTTCTGGATCGGTGGCGAATCCGGAGCCGCCTTCCTGATTGGCGCCAGTCTCGGATTCGCCTGCATGCTCGGCGACTCATTCGGTTCCTACATCAAACGCCGCCGAGGGCTCAAGCGGGAGGGGGAGACGAGTTCACGCGCGCCGCTTCTGGACACCATCCCATTCGCACTGGCGATATTCATCGCAGCATTCCTGCTCTTCCCCGATGAGATTTTCACGCATTCTGATCTCAGGCCGGCCATCCTAGGGATCCTGATGCTCACCCCACTGATTCATAGGGCGTTCAACATCCTCGGCCACCGCCTCGGCCTCAAATCAGTTCCATACTGATGGCATCCTTGTGACGTCCGCACCCCAGATTGCCTCTCTGTCCATTTTGCTTCGAGGAGGTCTCTCGGAATGCATTATCTCCTTGATGGGCCGCCCCGCGACCATGGCCGGAATGACTGTCCTCGTCGTTGGCGGGGGCGGGCGTGAACATGCGTTGGGCATCGGCTTGGCCGAGAGCGAATCTGTCGCAGCCGTCCATACCTGCCCTGGCAATGCTGGTACCGCAGCCATCGGCACCAACCACCCGATCTCGGCGAGCGATGTGGAGGCTGTTTTGGATCTCGCGATTGAACTCCGTGCCGACCTCGTGGTTGTCGGTCCGGAGGCTCCTTTGGTCGCGGGAATCGCTGAGCGTCTTCGCGCCGTCGACATCCCGTGCTTCGGACCCCACAGCGAAGGTGCGGCGCTGGAAGGCTCCAAGCTCCACGCCAAGCAAATCATGGAACGATTGGATATCCCTACAGGTGGCATCCAGATTCTACGTTCAGGAGCCGATATCGAAGCCGCCCTCGACCGCTATTCAGAACCATGGGTCGTCAAGCGGGATGTCTTGGCCGGCGGCAAGGGCGTCGTCGTGACCTCCGACAGAGCCGAAGCCGCCGAATTCATCGCGCAGAGCATAGAGGGGGACGGATTCGTCCTTCTCGAGGAATTCCTCGCAGGTGAAGAAGCATCTATGCTCGTCCTCATGGACGAATCCGGTTATGTCTGCCTACCAGCAAGTCAGGACCACAAACGTGTGTGGGACGGTGACGAAGGTCCGAATACTGGAGGCATGGGAGCCTATGCACCAGCACCAGTGGTAACAGCGGCAGTTCGTCGCAGAGCCATCGAAGAGATCGTGGAACCGATGCACCATCACCTTCGCAATCAACCGATTCCATATCGCGGCTGCCTCTACGTAGGGCTGATGATCGACGCTGAAGGCGCGCCTTCTGTCGTCGAGTACAACGTCCGATTCGGCGACCCAGAGACCCAAGTCACGATTCCTCTGGTCGACAGCGATCTGGGCGAGTTGCTCCTCGCTGTCGCCATCGGCTCGGTGGCTTCTCTGAATCCTCGATTCAGCGATAAATCGGCTGTCACAGTCGTCTTGGCTTCTGAGGGATATCCGGCCTCCTCGGCTACCGGCAGAGTGATCTCAGGCGCTGACACTCGAATCGAGGAGGGCGACATCGTCGGATTCATCCATCACGCTGGAACCCGAATCGACGACGATGGCAAACTGGTTTCAAGTGGTGGTCGGGTGCTCGCAGCAACCGCAATCGCAGCCGATTTGAGGAGCGCAGTCGAGACTGCTTATGCAGTGCTCGACGAGGTTCAATTAGAGGGTTCACATCATCGCTCAGATATCGCCTACCGGGCCCTCTGAGCGAGTGGACGTCAGCATCCGCTGCTGCTACTACGTAGCAATAGAGCCGAGAACGATTATAACAGGACTTCAGGTCGCCGCGACGCTGAGCCTTCGGGCTGCAAATTGACGGAGATGAAAACAATGTCTTATGAAAACGGGAATGCGAGGGGAGGCGTGAACTCACAGAAGAGTCTCGCAACAGCCCCAGTGGCGCTTGCAGGTCTTCTTCTGCTCTTCTTCACGGCCACCTCCCTCGCTGATGATGTGATGATTGACACAGACAAGTGGGTCATCCTTCCCATAGCAGTTGCTCTCGCGGCTGTTTTGGGACGGATCGGAGTCATCGCTCCTCTTGGAAATGTCTCATCTCACCGCACCGCGGTGATCTCGCTCGGTTTCGCAGCGCTCGCTTTCGTGGCCAACGCACTCGGTTTTGCCGACCCGATTCTTGCCACGACCTTCACATTCGTAGGAATAGCGACCTTGTTGCTGGTTCAGAGCGAACGGAATGAAGAGGCGACGATTCTCTTGGTCACCATTGCTGCCTTCCACCTCTCTGTATCGTATGCAGCGGCAATGCCCGAATTGACCCTGGCCGAGGGAGCTCAACTACAGACTCAACTCATCGATCTCCAGCGAGGCATCATCGGTGCCGACTTCTTCGCTTTCTGGTTCGCTTCAATCGTCTATGGTGTGATTCTGGCGATTCTATTCAGAGGTACTCTCGACGAAGCAGGTCGTGGACGAATCTTCGCACATCTTCCTGAGAGATTCGATCTTGGTAGCGCCAAGGAAACGTTGATTTTCATGGGAGTGATTCTCTCGGCTAACCTCATTCCCTTGTTCTGGTTGGCTGGATTCACTGACGCTGCAGTCTTCGAATCTCATCTGTATCTCGGCAGCGTCTGGGCCATCACTACGACGATCATCGTCATGTTCGTCGCTTTCTGTCGCGCCGAGCGCTGGCACGTGATAGGCGCGCTCGTCGCTCTGAACTGGATCATTTACAGTCTCGCCCATCTGGTCGAGATTGGCAATCACCTTCCTGCTCGCCTCGAATTCTTCGCGGGCAATGATACGATGGGCGCTGGATCCTGGTTCCTGCTGACTTTCTGGGCGAATGTCCTCGCCGTCATGCTCGGTGTGCGCGGATATTTCGGCGACATCGCACCTCGCAGAGAGCCGAGTGGTTACCGAATCTGGTGGAACGATAACAGCTATCCCATCCTCGTTGGTTCTGCAGTCATCATCGGCTTCGCGATTCGCACCGGATGGAATGTCATGCCTGCGATGAACGCGAATATCACTGGTCTTTGGGACATGACTGGAGGCTCTGACCCTTGGTACATGAAGCGAGTCGTCGACTATATCGTAGCTGAGCGTTCACACTTCATATTCGACGCAGATAGGGCTTACCCTTCCGGCGGAATCAACCCTCGCCCACCTCTCTTCTCATGGTGCCTCGCCCTGGGTGGCTTGGCTCTGGAGTGGCTCACCGGTACTCCTGCTGAGGAGGTTGTCTGGTGGTCTGTCGCCGGATTCCCGGCGATTTTCGGCGCCCTCATCGTCCTGCCGATCGCAGGTATCGCGCACCGACTCCACAGCGCTCAGGCGGGGGTCATCGCCGCGTGGCTGATGGCTCTGATGCCCGGTCACATCAGTCATTCGACCTTCGGCCTGGCCGACCACGACGCCTTCGCTCTGCTGTTCCTGACCTTGGCATTCTACTACTGGATCAAGGCTGTCGATGGAATCGGCAGCGAGCGGATCTTCCGCGACCCGAGTCCGAACCCGCTCTATCTGATCGCGGGCATACGTGAGATGTGGCGACGCAATCCTGCCACCATGGCGAACGCGACTCTGGCCGGAATCAGTTTCGCCACCGTTGCTCTTGGATGGAAGGGATTCGTCTACGGACCGGGAATCCTCTTCCTGGCATATGCTGCACAGATCGTTCTCAACATGTTCCGCCGCCGTGACAGTCTACCGTTGACGGCGGCTGCCATGCAGATGATGATGACCACTTTCGTGGTTCCGTTGCCATTCTACATCTGGCCTGGATTGAATCTGCTTCTAGCACCGAGTGGCTTCCAGCCGATGTTCTACATTCTCGGATTCACCATTGCGCTCGGTTGGGTTGCAAGTTCGTATCGGGACAAGCCATGGTTGCTGGTTCTATGTAGCGGCGCGGTCCTTTTCGGAGGTATCCTCGTGTTGCTCAGGGCTCTTCAGGAACTCGATATCTACAATGGATGGGATATTCTCTTCACCGGCGGATTCTACTTCTCGAAGAACAAGATTTTCGGTACGATCGGTGAGGCTCAAGCGCCAAGCCGAGGTATTCTGTTCGCATCTTATGGTCCGATTGTTTCACTTATTGCGATCGGCTATGCCTTCGCGCTGCTCTGGCGCGGTGCTCGCGAGGATAAGCAGGGACACGCCTTGCTCGGCCTTTGGGTCCTCATCGCTACGTACATGGCTTGGACCGCCGGCCGATTCATCTTCAACGCGACGCCGGCGATGGCCGTCGTCGGTGCGATCGGCATCGCCGCGATGTGGAAGCGAGCCGAGTTCTCGGTCTTCGTCAAGGAATGGCGACGATCGGGCATCGGCACTCCGCGTGCCCGATTACGCTCGATCAAGCCTGCGAGCAAGAAGAGGCCTGCAATCCCGGCTCTGCTGCTGGTACTCATGCTTGTCGTGACCCAGCACGCGACTTACGGCATCGACGCGGGTATTCCTCGGGGCGAGACAGCTGCGGGCGATGTCGATCAGACGATCTACGATCTCACTCCAGACATTCTGCGATTACAAGACCCGATCTTCGGCTTCTCTGTGCTCGACGGTTCCACATACAGTCCCTCGGCATCCTGCAACGCCGGCTGCTGGTACATGGGGACCTTCGGACCAGGGTTCAATGGCGGTGGCTGGAACCTGGCTTACGAATGGCTCTCCGAACAGGACGCAGACGTACCATTCGGTAATCGCCCCGCTTTCGTTTCATGGTGGGATTATGGATTCCAAGCACTGGACTCTGGCGAGCACCCAACTGTTGCGGACAACTTCCAGTCTGGTATCCCGAACAGCGGTGCGATGTTGCTCTCTTCAGGGCAGACAGACACACTCGCGATGTTCATTGCAACCCTCGCACAAGGCGATCGCCGCTACACCGGTGATGGTGGATTCAGCGATGAATTCACGGCCGCGCTCAATCGACACCTGAACTACCCACAGCAAGCCGAATTCGCAGACATCATGTCCTTCGGCTTCGATGACCGCTCATTCGTCGAGGCTCGAGCCCTCGCCGTGATTGCAGAAGATGCAGGCGTAGAATTGTTGTATGGCGTTGATTTGGACAGCAACGGTATGCCGAGTGAACCGATGTGGTATGTCTATCTCGACGGCGAGCAAATTGGCAATTCCACCACAAACGAATCTGCAGCCAGAGCCTCTTTCGATCAGACAAGAGCCAACTCTCAGCCTTATGCAGACAAGATCACGCACTATCAGATCGGTGGTTATCGATATACAGCAGACCTGATTGAGGACTTCGGTGACATTTCGACGAATCTTCATCGAGTCAATGCGAAACTCGGTCTTGCTCGAGCTTTCCTGACGTCCGCATTCACCCTTGAGGAATTGGTCGACCTGTACGACGACTTGACAACCTCAATCGAATATGAGGTGCAGGATTACGAAGGGGCATTGGGTCAGACAATCATCCGCAACAACGAGATTCGATACTTCGCGATAGATGACCGCCTCTATCCACTGGGTGGCAGATACTACGAAGATGCGAGTTACCACCGTGGTCAGACGACGGGAATCTTCTACGCACCGACAACTCTCTCTGGATTGGATCCTGACCATTACATCGAGTCGGTGTATCTGACTCAGCGCGGTACTGGTCCAATCATCCCGATGACTCAGGCACAATACGAACAGGAGTATCTGAATGACATCGTCAGACAGCAATCAGGAGCTCTTCAGGATTCAACCTTGATCATCCAACTCGTCGATATCGATTACCAGCAGACCGATTCATTCTTTGAAACCATGATTTCTCGTATTTACGTAGGCTACGGCTCCAGCAGCCTCGGCCTCATGGGCGATCCCGCTCAACCTGGTCCAACCTGGGCCATCAGCGGAACTCCTGATTCCGTCCTAGAGAATGCCTTCCCGCTGCCAGGCGCAATGATGAATCACTTCGTCATCGCGAACTGGTATGACGACGGTTCCACTTGGCCGGATGAGGACAACAACAGCGTCGCCGACATCCACGATGGTGGCTTTGCTGCGATCGGTCGCGCCAACACGAATGTCAAGGTGGTAAAATACTACAGTGGCGCGACTATCGAAGGAAGCGTCGAACTCGATGGTTTCGGACCTATTCCAAACGCTCGTATTCTCATCGAGCGCGATGCTTTCAGCGGTGAAGAAGTCGCCGATGAGAATGGCAGCATCATCGATCAGGATCCGCGATCCTATTGGATTCCCATCGGCACGGTTGACGCTGATGAGAATGGCGATTATTCCTTCATCGTTCCAGCCGGTAGAATTCGGGTCAGCGCCTTCTTCGGTGAGCCCAATCTCGACACTGCTCGAGCCCAACTCTCTAGCGGAGCTGGAGGAATGCTCAGCGACCTTGCGACCGATTCATACACAACCGAGCGCAATGTCAATCTAATCACTGGGATTCTCGGCAATGTCTCCGGCTCGCAATGGCTCGCCGAGACCATCGTCAACATCTCGGGTACCGCTGGACACAGCAACGGTGTCGAACACATCGTCGCTGACATCACTGTCACCCCATCCTTCGCCACTGGGCGCCTCATCTGGGCTGGCAACGATGCATTCGATGGAGATGCCATCACAGATGCCGTGGTCGAGTTGACGGCTTCGTGGAGCATGATCACACTCGACCCGATCACTCTCATGACCTCAACAGGAACTGTCAGTGGTCCTAACCTCGCCTTCCAGGGAATCGGCGAGGTCACATTCACTGGCGAAGGCGAGGTGATCAGTAATGGTGTCGTATCTGTTGATGACTTCTATGGCACTCACATGCAGACTATTCTACACGGTCACAGTCTCACCGCTGTTGGCCAGTTCAGTGGCCGTGGCACACTCTCAGGCGTCTTCGAGAACGAATCAGTGATCGACGGCGATTGTAATGAGAATGGCACGATGCCTGAGAATTACTCAGTCTGCTCACTCGCCGACGGAGATCATCTCATCGACGGTGTCATCAATGCTACCGGACGATTCACCTCGAATGGCACATCTTCATTCTCGCAGATTCACAACGGATCGTCCTTGTCAGGATCCGGAGTTTTCACCGTCGATGCCTCCGATGAGGATATCGAAACCTATGGAACCATCAATGGAACTGGCACATTCTCTGGCGAGGGGATCTTCAGTGGGCCGATGGTTCAAGAGGGAACTTTCCATCTGATCAATGCGATTCCGGGTTCATACGACGTGACCATCATCTTCTCTGATGGAACTCGTGTAGAGATTTCTGACGGCTTCACCGTGCCGTATTCGGGAATCCCTTCCGTCACCGCAATCGATGTCGCGGGTGGCTGGATAGAAGGCAAACTCGTCGACGACCAACAGAATCCTATTCTTCATCCGGTCTCGTTACAGGTGATTGATTCAGAAGATGCGGATGCAGTATCAGAGTGCGCAGATATCATCTACGCGCCCTGCCTCATCACTCCTGATGAGAACGGCACTTTCAGCTACGGTCCAGTCGTTCCCGGTGATTACATCGTGTCTCTGGATGCTGATTCGGATGGCTTCACGGAAGTCGATATGATCTACTTCTTCGACGCGGACATGCCTACTGAACTCGACTTCCCGAGTCCGGTACCAACGGTTCACGATCTGACTTTCACGCTCACGCGGACCGTCAACGGAACGCAGGAGAGTGTCTCTGATCTGAATCTCACACTCGTCAGTGCGGATGGCAATCAGGCTGATGTTGACGCCGTCTTCGATGAGGAAGATGATTCATATCATGTCGAATTGATCGACGGCGAGTGGATAATCAGTCACACCTATTCACCGACAGAACAGATGTGGGAGCAGATTGAGATCGATGGTGCTGACATCTATGCGGATTACGTATTCCGTCAGAGTACACAAGTCACTGGCATCGTCTATTACGATACGCGCGTGGAACCCGGTGAGATAGATGATGCTCAACCGATCGAGCACGTCCCAGTCTACTTCCACTGGGAGGACTTCTCGACCGCGTCATTCACCAACGGTCAGGGCATCTTCACTGTCGTTCTGCCCGTCGGAGCCGTGGTCGACGCGACAGTTCATGCCGGTACGATGAATGTCGTCAACGGAACCAGATTCACCGTCGCTGAAGACATGCAGAACATCACCATGGTTGCACGTCCCGGCAGCGAGGTCAGTGGAGCATTGAACCTCAACAGGCTGGGTAATTTCTATTCTTCGAATCTCATTGGCTGGGAGGCGGCCACGGTGCTTGCCAGCCACGAATCGATCGATGTTGTCTGGCACATCGAGGTGGCTGACGACGGGATGTTCTCAACGGTTCTGCCCCAGGGTAACTGGACATTCACGACAGATATCGAATGGCTGAATGCTACGAATTCCACACTGAATGTCGATGGCAAGAATGACACGATCAACATCATTCTGAAACCTGGGGATTCATTCATTGAAATCGATTTCTTCCTCGATCACGAAGGCGACAATGACGTTGCTAACGGAACACTGGTCGAATACAGATTCTCGATCGTTCCAATCAATGCTGTCGGTCAAAGTGTCGATGTCACTGTCGACGGCGATGAATGGACAGGCGCTGGTCATGCAAGAGTACCGATCGAAGCGGGTGAATACCGAATTGATATCGAGATTTCGGACGCGCGCGCGGGAGACTTGTTCGGGACCCGTATCATGACTGGTGATCCATTCTTCGTCGTCGGGCTCGGCGGTGATGTCATCGAGCGTTCGATAGGCTTCGACCCCGAATGGCGCGTCGACTTCACTCTCACCAATGAGAGCGGGGGGGCATTGGCGGATCAGAATGTTCGATTCATCAACATCGAGACAGGATGGATACTCTCACGTCTCACTGATGGCAATGGCTCACTGGTCGACCATCTACCTGAGGGTGATTGGATCGTCTCAATCGTGGATGTCGACACTGGGCAAGCGGTCTTGGAGGGACTGCGAGAGCGAATCACCGTGTCATCGGCAAACGCCGAGACCGAGCATTCGTTCTCCACCAGAGAACTCGCTTTCTTCACAATCGACCTGTGGAATGAAGGGAATGCGACCCTCCTCGATGGCATGGAGTTGATTCTGACATCGAACGAGAACCTCGGAAACATCACTCTGGATCCGACGGACAACGCCGGACAAGTGGACAGCAGCGTCGTTTCCGGATCATGGAATATCGAGTTGAATTTCACCGACGACGGCAATCGTTGGATCATCGAGACGACGCTTCTCGCTGAAGATGGCGTCGTTTCAGGACTGAATGGAGTCTTCGATATCGAACTGACTAGATTGGTCAAAATGTCGGGAACCATCTTCTGGGATCTCGACGACGATGATGATGCTGATGTTGCTGAAGGCGTCCCC
>Ga0208055_1000208_pt1 | contig 15403 bp, 16 predicted proteins | sample DeeseametaMP2159_FD_184174 | JGI IMG/M metagenome (GOLD analysis project Ga0208055, IMG submission 184174) | Marine microbial communities from the Deep Pacific Ocean - MP2159 (SPAdes) | ecosystem: Environmental > Aquatic > Marine > Oceanic | place: Southwest of Acapulco, Mexico, North Pacific...
TTCGGGCAGTAAAACGGGTCTGCATGGACTTTGCGTTGATCGGCATGTTTTGGAAACAGAAGGAAGGGTTAAATTACAGGACGAGGATGCTGCGGAAACAGACAAAAAGATGCTTGTCAATTTGGGTTCGCAAATGGACGGTCACGAAATTGTTATCAAAGGTGCAGAAAACCAGGTACTTCCGGAAGGAGAAGTAGGAGAGCTGATGGTAAGCGGCCCCTCTGTTGCCCAGGGATATTATGAAAACAAACAGGCTACTGAAGAAATTTTTCTGCAAAAAATTAAAGGCAAAGAACAACCATTTCTGGCAACCGGCGACACAGCACTGCTCTGGGAGGGGAACCTTTATTTTGCGGGCAGAATCAAAGACATCATCATCATTCGCGGACGAAATTATTATCCGCATGACATCGAACTAGTGCTTTCAAGAGTAGAAGAATTACGGCCGGGATGCTTGATGGCTTATGCTTCAGGATTAGAAAATGAGTCGGAGCATTTAGCGGTTGCTGTGGAAGTTCGTGCTGATTTAATTAAAGACATGGATGTTTTCCGTAAATATGTTTTGAATTCCATTGATCAGCAAATCATTGAAATCGTCGGTAAACATTTTCAGATCACACCAAGTGAGCGCCTGTATTTGGAACCTGGTACTATTGCCAAAACTTCCAGTGGAAAAATAAAACACCTGCGAAACCGTCAAACTTTTGCAGAAGAGCATTTTGATGGACTTTTAGAGCGGCTAGTAAGTTCACAGGACGAGGAAGATTCAGAAACTGACGAAACAAAACCTTCACTGAAAAATGAGATTGTTGTACTCTTTAAAAAAGTTGTTTCTCTGGAACCGGATTTGGATCAGCCGATTTTGGATTGTGGTGCAGACTCGGTGGTGATTGTTGAGTTTATTGACCAGATTGAGACAAAATACTCACAGAGTTTTGAGGTTGAAGATAATACCAGCCTGCATGATATTATCGGACAGATTAAATCTAGTTAGGATATATATTTTAGTTAAGTATTTTGTAACCTTTCCCCAATCTAAAACTCAAATGCTCTGTCATGACTCAGGCTTGGAATTCGATTTCGTGCAGAGTTAACCTCTTCCAGATTAATATTTACATTGATAAATCCTGAATCTGCACCTCCATCAGCAAGTATTTCACCCCAGGGATTGATGATCAATGAATGACCATAGCTTTCACCGCCGCCCTCAACCCTACCAATAGCACATGGTGCAACCACAAAAGCACCGTTTTCAATTGCACGCGCCCTGTTTAGCACATGCCAGTGAGCTTCACCTGTTTTTTTTGTAAATGCTGCAGGAACAAACAATATCTCTGCGCCTGATTGTGATAAATCACGATAAAGATGTGGGAAACGTAAATCGTAACAGATTGTCTGTCCGAAGCATCCTAAAGGCGTTTGGCAAATTACGGCTGTCTGACCGCCATGAACAGTGGCACTTTCACGATATGATTCCTTTTCCGACAGTGTGATGTCAAACAAATGAATTTTGTCGTAGCGGCTGATGATGTTCCCACATTCATCAATAATAAAACTGCGATTCAAAATCTTTTCCGCGGGACCTTTTATAGCAATTGAACCAATAAGCAGATATTTTTTCCGGTTTTTTGCAAAGTCCCTGAGACCTTTTAAAACTGGATGATTCTCCTCAGTTGCAAATGGTGGAGCAAATGCAGAACCTTCTGTTTTCAACCCGCCGCAATATTCCGGTAGCGTAAGAATTTCCGCTCCGGCATCTACCGCTTCTTCTGCAAGTGCTATTGCTTCATCAAGAGCTGATTTAAAATCCGGTCTTGGACGGGTTTGAAGACATGCGATATTGATCTGTATTTTCGAACTAATCATGCTGAATTGCTTTCAGTAAAATCTTGTAATCATCCGGAAAGGGTGCCTTGAATTCCAGCCATTCTCCGGAAACAGGATGTTCAAATCCCAAAATTTCTGCGTGCAAAGCCTGACGCTTAAAATTTGTAAGCGTCTGACTTAATTCTGTGGAAATCCCTGAAAGCTGCTTAAGAGGCGATTTCCCATATTGCGGATCACCAATTACCGGATGACCAATCGAAGTCAGGTGCACCCGAATTTGGTGGGTACGCCCTGTTTCCAACCGACAGGCCAGCAAAGCTGCAAATTCGAAACTCTGCAAAAGACGCCAGTGAGTTACTGCAGATTTACCCTTTTTATTCTCATTTTCTTCTGAGACAACATTTTCTACAATCGAAATATCTTTGCGCCGTACCGGATGGCGTCCCAAAGCCGCGTTGACCACTCCATGTTCTTTTTCCGGAACACCCCAAACCAGGCATTGATACTGCCGTTTGACTGAATGCTGCTTAAACTGATTTGACAAATGCAGATGAGCATCATCCGTTTTTGCAATCACCAAAACTCCGGAGGTGTCTTTGTCGATCCGGTGTACAATTCCGGGACGCATAATTCCTCCGATTCCGGAAAGATCCTGACAATGATGAATTAAGAAATTAACCAGAGTTCCGGAAGCATGTCCGGCAGAAGGGTGAACCACAACTCCTGCGGCTTTGTTGATAACGATTAAATGTTCGTCTTCATATAAAATATCAAGCACTCCCTTTTCCGGAAGAACTTCCGTTGATTCCGGCGGAGGAATTGTAACTGAAATTTCCTGTCCTGCACGTACTTTCCGCGAAGGCGCACATTCCGGTTTTCCGTTTAGTAAAACATTACCGGATTTTATAAGCCGCTGTGCCTGTGCACGTGAAACTATTTCATCCAACACTGTCAACAGCTGATCTACCCTCTTTCCTGCTTCACTTTCTTGGACAGAGCGTGTGATGGCAGCATTCATAACAACATACTCTCCGCTAAGAGATTCAAGGCACGGTCTAAGTTTTCCATGGATTGCGCGTAGCTGATCCGGACAAAACCTTCCGCTCCAAGGCCAAAATCCCGTCCGGGTGCAATCGCAACACCCGTTTTTTCCAGCACTTCATGACAAAGATCCAGAGAAGATTTTCCGGAATCGCGATACTTGTAAAGCACATAAAACGCACCTGTTGGAGTATATCCCAGATCCATTCCAAGTTCGCGCATGCGTTCCAAAACAAACAGTCGTCTGCGATTAAATTCCGTTTTCATACTTTCACAGTAAGCTGCACTTTTACGCAAAACGGATATTCCTGCTTCCTGTACAAACTCTGTTGCAGAAATTATCAGGTTTTGATGCAGACGGTCTGCCGCAGACATCCATTCCAAGGGAGTAATCATGTATCCAAGTCGCCAACCTGTCATTGCATAGGATTTTGAAAAACCATGAATTGCCACCGTTTGGGGCGAATAACTTAAAAAGCTGCACGGCGGATCCTCAAAACTCAAATCCGCATATATTTCGTCAGAAATTATCGGAATATCCAATTCGGCGAGGGCCGTCATCACTTCGGAAGAAAAGACCACACCGGTAGGATTCATTGGTGAATTTATGAGCATGGCTCTGGTTTTAGGTGTCACTCTTTTTTTAAGATCATCAACATTCAACTGAAAACCATCTTCGTGCCTCAACTTGATCATAACAGGCTCTGCACCAGCCAGCCGTACTACATTTTCGTAACAGGCATAACAAGGATCAGTGAGAATGACTTGGCTTCCGGGTGGAGCAAGTATTCGAATTGCCAAATAGAGCAAAAGCGATGACCCATTGGAAACAAGAACTTGTTCCGGAAGAATTTTGACTCCGTAATCATTTGCGTATTTTTTTGCAATTTCGATTCGCAACTCCTCCAGACCTTGAGAAAAGGTATATCCAGCATCATTAATTTCCATACTTTTTTTGACAGATTCTGCTGCAGCCGGAGGTGCAGTAAAATCAGGTTCACCAAATTCAAGATGTATGATATCTCGACCTTGGGCTTCAAGTGCCTGTGCTTTGGCAAAAACCTCCATTGCCAGAAATGAATCGATGGAGTCGAGGTGTGATGTTTGAGAGGTACTGATCATATTTTAGCAGTTATGTTGTGTGATCGTGATTGAGAGTTACAGTGCTTTAAAAAAAGTTTCCTTTGTCATCCCGGACTTGACCGGAGATCCAGCAGACTTGCAGCGGTTTCCACTGGATTCCGGGTCTCCGCTTCGTAGCCCGGAATGACACTGGATAAGATTCGATTTCTGTTTTCTTAGTGCCTAATTTTTGATTAATGTGCGTTTTTTCTCACCAAGTTTAAAGCGTTTTGCTCCATCAAGGTATTTCAAACCTTCTTCATAAGTGTCTGGTAAAATTACCGGAATCTGTTGCCGTTTTCCGGAATCATCCATGGCATTAAAGGTAAAATAGCATACATTAGTGAGCTGTGTCTCTCCAGATTTTGGTCGAATGACCTCTGTCACAACTTCAACCATCAATGATTTATCAACCGTGTAAACAACTGTTCCGGTAAACGAAATAATTGAACCAATTTCAACCGGCTTGTAGAAATACATGTGATCCATGCTGACAAACTGCGGCCTTTTTCTACAGAAAAGATAAGTAATATTCCAAGCCAGTTCAAAAGCCTCCCGCATCAGGTAGCCGCCAAAAATATTGTTATGTACATTGCGGGACTGTGGGTGCATCAACAATGTGGATTGCCGAATTGACTCCTGCATGGGTACACCTTCTATTTCGCTATTCTTGATCCGTAAAAACAGATCATGCAGAACATGGCTTTCCTCTGCCGTAGGTGTGTTATGAAGATAACTTGTTTGCACTATTGCCCGTCGTTCCTGCTGACGCTGCTCTCCCTGCTTAAAACGCCGTTGCTCATTCTTGCTCACTGGTTCAAGTGAATTCACCGGCTCAGCTTTTCCTTCACGCCGGGCAACCATAATAAAATATGCACGGGCTACTCTTACCCATGATTTTCCTTCTTTAGACGAAATACGAACTCCAACTTCCAGTGAACTGCGTCCCACCCAGTTGATGCTGGAAAGCAGCTGCAGATCACGGTCACTGCGCAATTCGCCCAATAAATCAATGCGATCGCATGCAGCTGTGACTATTGTCATACCTCGTTCCCAACCTTCTGTGTGTTTGTAGGCAACTTCTCCTGCAATCAGATCCAAATCTTCCAGCAATTTCCCCAGTCGCAATCCTCCAAAGAAATTAATATAACGGTCACGTAGTTCCAAATCTGTACTGAAAGGCAAAACCTTTTCAAATGCAGAATCCGTTACTTTAGATGTTACTAGAGGCTTATTCGGTACTTCAGTAAGTTCTGCCCTGGATGGCGGAACCTGTGCTCCAACTGGAATATCAGACATAATCAATATCAGCAATCAAGGAAAAAGGAGGGTTGATAATTTTATTCAAAAGTTTTAATTTTTTTCAGGAATATCCATTGCACAGCGGAAACCAATTTGAAAAGAACGTGTCCATTCTACAAAAGCATAACGTTTTGCGGACCGTAAACCCTCTGGAGTGCCGGCTCCGTGAAGTCCTCCCCATGCACCGCCTCTTACTACGCGGAGCGGATATTCTTCATTTTCCGGAACATTCAGATCATTGGAATTATCGGATTGACGAACGTAGGCAAAATAATTCGGTTTGTAATAATTTTGCACCCATTCCATAACGTTGCCATACAAGTCATGCAGTCCCCAGTTGTTTGCCTTTTTGCTGCTCACAGTTTTTGCTCCCCAAAGACCTTTATCTACTGTGTTTGTTTTCAGCCAGGCGTAGGTTTCTAGCAATGAAATATTGTCCCCAAAACTATACTTTTCCTCACTTCCTGCACGAGCCGCATATTCCCACTCTGATTCTGTCGGCAAACGCTTGTTTTGGAATTGACAGAAAGCATCTGCATTTTTCCAATCAACATACACTACCGGTTGCTGAGGTTCAATAGTGTCAAAGCCTCCATGTCCCCGTGTACATTCAACACACTTGCTGTAATCTGCATTTGTCACCTCATGCTGGTCAAGATAAAAACTTTTCACAAAAACCAAATGATCCGGTAGTTCATCTTCGTCACCAAGATCACTGCCCATCAAAAATTCGCCTTCATTAATAAATACCATGCCATCTGAATATTCCTGTCTTTCTTTAACCGTTTCAATCATCAGAGCAGACACAATATTTCCTTCATACTCACCTGTCTTTTTCTGCTCCAAAGCTGGATCTTGAGTAATTTGAGGAAATAAAGGACTAGGAAGCTGAGTGTCATTTTGAGTAGGAAAAAGCGAACTGTTTTGCTCGAATTTCTGCGCAACCTCTTCTTCAAGTCCATTTTCCAACTGTGCATCTTTTTCAAGATCATTTTCAATTGTACTATCCATTCCAACTACTGTTTGCCAAAGCAGGTCTCCACTCTTCAAATCATAAAGTTCCAAACTGACTGAGAGCAAACCGTCGTTTGTCTGGTGAGTTCCCGTAAGCAACCAGTCAGCGTTCGTAAGTTTTGCTATATCTTCTGTAAGCGGATCATGCTTTATTTCAGGGAAAGTACTTCTCCATTCTAAACGCAGGTAAACTATTTCAAAATAAGGAACTACTTGATCATGTAGTTTTTTATAGAGAGAATCTGTAAATTTTTCTTCAAGCAAATCGGTCTGCGTGTCCCTCTCCTGAGTCTCATGATTAAAGAGATCAATCACAGTAATTACCACTCTCTTTTTACTCCCAAGAACCCGTGCCGCAATATTATCCGTAGTTATTTCCAGCTTGGAATCAAAATTAGCAACTAATTGATCCTGGGTTTGAACTGCATTAACGACTTCAGGAAAGGCTATAAAAAGAAAGATAATAGAATGAAAAACAACAGAAAAAGTGGATTGAGACATTATTTTTCCCAGCCACAATTCTTTTTTGCATTTTTCATTTATATTTTGAATAATCTGCAAAATTACTATTTTTATTTGCCTTTTATTATGTGTCATAATTCCAGAGCATGCCGTGCCAGGTGCAAACATTTTTCCTTCCCAAAAAAATCAACCATGAGCTTTAAATCCGGACCTTGAGCTTCGAGAGTAATTGCGTAACGCAAAGGCAGCCACAGGTCTTTACCCTTGATCATTGTCTCTTTTTGAATATTTCCCACAACACTAGCAAAGTTTTCTTCAGTCAATTTTTCAATTGATTCCAGCTGCTTGATAAAAACAGAAAGCACATCTTTTGAGGTATCCTTCCGCAGAAGGTTTTTTACTTCCGGATCAGTGGCTGCCGGAATTTGGTCAAAAAATAATGAGAGACAATCACCAATTTCTGCCAGCGTCACCAAGCGGGGCTGCAGAATTTTTATTGCTTTCCTGAGCAGGATTTCATCCTCGCCGGCATAAGTCGTTTCTGCTAAGAATGGAAGCAGTCGCTGGTGGAAATCTTCCAGATTTAAATTTTGGATATATTGCTGATTCATCCAGTTAAGTTTTTCCCGATCAAAAACAGCTCCGGATTTGTTGACACGTTCAAAACTGAATTCTTCCAGCAGTTCGGAAAGTGAGAACAACTCCTGATCCTGCGCAGGTGACCAGCCCAGCAAAGAAATAAAATTGACCAGTGCTTCCGGAAGATAGCCTTGAGAACGGAAGTCTTCCACGGCAACATCACCTTGACGTTTACTGAGTTTGGATTTGTCAGGATTAAGAATTAAAGGCAAGTGTGCAAACCGGGGAGGATCCCAGCCCAGAAAGCGATACAGAAGCAAATGTTTTGGAAATGAAGAAAGCCATTCTTCACCTCGTACAACATGCGTTATATTCATCAAGTGGTCGTCAACTACGACAGCCAGGTGATATGTTGGGAAGCCGTCGCTTTTGACTAAAACCTGGTCTTCAGTTTGACTGGTTTCAATTGAGACACTACCCCTGATTAAATCATCAAGCACCAGTGTTTCCGGAATTTCAGGTACTTTCATCCGTACAACATGCTGATCACCCTCATCCAGCCGTCTACTGACTTCCGCCTTTGACAGGCGCCTGCAAAATCCATCATAACGCGGAGTATCTCCCTTCGCACGTTGTCCTGCTTTAAGTTTTTCCAATCGTTCCGCAGAGCAAAAACAATGATATGCATTTTCGTCATCAAGTAATTTCCAGACATGGCGACTGTATATTTCAATGCGCTCTGATTGACGATAAGGACCTGATTCACCTCCAATTCCGGGACCTTCGTCCAGATCAATTCCTGCCCATTCCAACATTCTGATCAAATCATTTTCGGCACCTTCGACCAGCCTTTTTTGATCAGTGTCTTCTAAACGGAAAATGAATTTGCCGCCTTGTTGACGTACATAAAACCAGCAAAAAAGAGCAGTACGTAAACCACCGACATGCAAATATCCTGTGGGACTTGGAGCAAAACGAAGACGAACCATCGTAACAGTAAGAAGGAATTAAGGCTGAGAATCTGGAGTTTAAGTTATTTATTGTTTTTCAAAACGGCGCATTCTGATGTTCAGTAAAAGGCCAATTCCAAACATCATGGAGAGCATTGAAGAACCGCCATAACTAAAAAATGGAAGTGGAACACCTACAACCGGCATCAATCCTGTTGTCATGCCAATATTGATCAATACATGTGATATGAATATTGCGACAATCCCGGTAATTTGGATGGCACTTACAATATTTTTTGATTTTAGCACTTCTGCCAATGACCACAATGCAAGTGTTAAAAACAGAATCAATACCAGCATTGCACCAAAAAATCCCCACTCTTCAGAAAATACAGAAAAAATAAAATCAGTGTGGTGTGCAGGCAAAAAATTCAGTTGCCCCTGTGTTCCTTCGCCAAATCCTTTACCAAACACTCCTCCACTGCCGATAGCAATTTTGGACTGAATTATATGATAGCCGGACCCCAGAGGATCACGTTCCGGATCAAGAAAAGTCAAGATACGGCCTTTTTGATATGATTTTAGAACATAAATCCAGACGATGGGCAGGGAAGCCAATGCGAGAATAATCAGGATAAAAATAGTCTTGAGACGAATACCCATCAAAAAAATGATTGGTACGAAAACGATCATGAGTAACATGGCTGTACCCAAGTCAGGCTGTTTGACAATCAAAACCACTGGAACTGCCATTAAAGCTAGAGGCCAAATCATCCAAAGCCAGTTTCCTTTAGGCTGTTCGAAGTCCCTGAAATGATGTGAAAGTGCCAGCACCAGCGTAAACTTGCTGAACTCAGAAGGTTGGAAAAAAAACGGCCCAACTTGCAGCCAGCGTTGTACAGGTGCTCCAGGTCCACCTGTTCCATAAAACAGCACAAGAACCAGCAACCCAATTACTACCAGATGCATAACAAAACCCAGGCGTGCCCAATTTCGATAGTGAACCAATTGGACTAAAATAATTACTCCAATTCCTGCTAAAATACGAAAAACCTGCTGAATTAAATAATCCTCCTGCCCCGGCGTACCGACTGTTGCTGAGGAAAGTGCAATCAAACCCACACCGCAAATCAGCAAAACTAAAAAACATAGAACCCAATCTATGTTGGCAAAAAAACGTTGATCCAGCATCTCTAATTTATTTTAAATTTTAATTCCCAGTTTTTTATTTAATTCGTGAGTCATGAATTCTAGTAAGCTTCAGTATTCGCTTTCAATTTTTTCTATCAACTTTTAACCGGAAACGAGCTTTTAGCATTCATTCTACTTTTGTTGCTAATAATTCCCATGAACATCAATTCATTCCCAGCCAGTAGTATTATTTCTATAAAATATTGATTTTATATAAGAATTAAAAAGTTTGAAACTACTTTGAAACTCTTTTTTGTCATTTTTAAAATTGGTCAAATCTCAGTAGGTTGATAAAACTGGATATCCTCATCCATTTACGAGAACTTTTCATTAGTTCCAATCTCATTCGTTGAAATCTACTACTTTTATCTTCAAATTCGACTCTATTTTGAAACTTCTTTGAAGATTATATTAGACCACAAATATTAAAAAAAATCTACTCGTAGCTTATCTTTTTATCAGAAGTGTTCAATAAGAACGAAACTGAACATTATCTTGTAATCCACTGGTATTGAAGGCTTTAAACTTGACAAGTATATTTTAATGAAATATAATGTTCAATAAGTAATCAATTCGTATCATTTTCAACATTATAGATGGAGATAATTATGGGAAAGAAACCACTAAACGAAAGACAAGTAAAGAGTTTGAGAACATTAATAAAAGATAAACCACTACACGAACTACTACTGAACCTTTCAGTTGATTTGATGCTTCGTTCAAGTGATTTATTATCCTTACGAGTAAAAGATGTGATGAATGAGAGTGGTTCAGTAAAAACAGAAGTAAAAGTCAAACAGAAGAAAACTGGAAAGACAACCTTGAATATCCCCTTGAGTAAGAACTCTTTGCATGTAATCAAAAAACATTTAGTAGATAAAGAACAGGAGGATTACATATTCAAGGGTCAAATGGGTCATTTCACCAGAAAACCTATTTGCTCTCAACAATATGCAAGGATAGTAAAGGGGTGGATGAAAAAATTGGGTCTGGAAGATGTACGTGAATATTCAACTCACTCAATGAGGAAAACTAAACCATCAGTCATTTATGATAAGACCCATAATGTGGATGCGATTAGGAGGTTGCTTGGACAGAGTTCGGTTACTGCGACTTCTGCGTATTTGGGGGTAAGTGATAATTCCGCATTAGAACTTGCAAGGAAAATCACTATTTGAGGGGGTAATATGGTTAGAAGTTTGTTTTATGTTTTAATTCTCCTTCTTCTATATTTTATAATTCAATTTATCTTCTTTCCTAATCCTCCTAAACTTCTTGCCAAAATCCCCCCAGTAATCCAATCTAAACTCAAACCAAAACCACTTGTTTCCAATGGATTGATTGTTTCCTTGTTTTCATTTATCTTTGAGCTGACTTATACTAACAAAAGAAGTTCCATTCACTTTTAGAGGAGTAATTTTCATGTTTCCATTTGTTTCAGTTGCATACGCCCAATCTGCCGGAGAGGCATCATCACAAAGTCCTTTTTTCCAATTTATCCCGCTGGTTTTAATCCTTGGAGTTTTCTGGTTCCTGATCATCCGTCCACAGCAAAAAAAGAAGAAAGAACACCTGCGCATGGTGGACAGCCTGAAAAAGGGAGACAAGATTGTCACCAACGAAGGCATCTTTGGTACGATCATAAAAGTGGGAGACGAGCGTGTTACCCTGGAAGTCGCCAGTAAGGTGCAAATGCAATTTGAGCGGCAGCAAGTTGCACGGATGGATAAAAAAGTAGCCGAAAGCAAAGATGATACAGATGACGATGACGATGAAAAAAAGGTCGTCAAAAAGAAAACAAAAAAGTGGCGATGGCCTTCTATCGAATTTGGGTAAAACTAGGACTGCTGGACAGGCGAAATAATAAGTGATACAGAGGCACAGGTGCAAGTATAAACAATTCAAAAATCATCGAGACTACTTTTTTGATTCAACGCTTTCTTCATTCCCAGGTTCAACGCTCTAAATTCTTACTCAAGCATTAGAGAGTTTGGCTATGAAGGAAGTGGCAGGCAGCTTATCTCGGGACGTTAGCCGTGAATAAGAAATTAGAAAGTCCCATGATCACTGAGAAAAATTTCATTTTAAAGGCAAAATACGATACAACAGCATGGTTCTATGACATTCTAGATTATCCCTGGGAGAGGACGTATAAAAAATGGCGCCCAGGTTTGGTCGGAGATTTAAGAGGCAAAGTTTTGGAAGCAGGAGTTGGAACAGGAAGAAACTTGGCATTTTATCATGAGAGTGTTGAGCTTGTGGGCATTGACTTGAGTGAGCCGATGTTGAGAAAAGCCAACAAAAGAATAAAAAACTGCAAATGTAATGTAAATCTATTCAATGAAGATGCTACAAGTATGGCGTCAATCGATTCAAATCAATTCGATTGGATCTATTCAACATTTATGTGTTGCGTAATACCAAACGAATTACAAGAACAGGCAATTCAGCAATTCTGCAGAGTGCTAAAGCCAGGCGGACGATTTCGACTTCTAGAGATGGTATTTTCTAAGAACAAGAAAATACGAAAGAGGCAAGAATTCTTTTCCCCATTTGTGGAAAAAGTATTTGGTGCAAGATTTGATCGAGAAACTCTTCACTATCTTGAGCAATCATCGGGATTGGAAGTTACAAGTACGTCCTTCTTGAAAGACGATGTTTACTTGTTGATTGAAGGTATCTGTAAATAGTTCTCATTTGAAAGGACGGCTAACAAATCGTTACAGCGGGCGTTTCACACGCTCGCGCGTGTGAAACGCCACTGAACTCGTCCGTTAGACAATGCATTTGGCCACATGTATTGTTTAACTTTTCCATTAAGTGGCCAAATAAAAGGAGAAAGTTATGTCACTTAGAATCAACGACGAAGCGCCTAACTTCACAGCCCAAACCACCAGTGGGGAAATAAATTTCCATGAATGGTTAGGTGATAGTTGGGGAGTTTTATTTTCACATCCTAAAGATTTCACGCCTGTCTGTACTACTGAATTAGGTTATATGGCTGGCTTGGAGCCCGAATTCACAAAGAGAAATTGTAAAGTTCTCGGTTTAAGTGTTGACCCAGTAGACAACCATAAGGAATGGGCTAAGGATATAGAAGAAACGCAAGGGCACGCTGTTAATTATCCAATGATAGGTGATAGCGATTTAGCTGTTGCAAAATTATATAACATGCTTCCTGCTGAAGAAGAAGGTACATCAGAAGGACGCACAGCGGCGACAAATGCGACCGTTCGATCAGTATTTATTGTTGGCCCAGATAAAAAGATTAAATTAATGTTAACCTATCCAATGACGACAGGACGTAATTTCGATGAGATCTTACGAGTCATCGATTCTATGCAGTTAACAGCAAAGCACAAAGTAGCCACTCCTGTAAATTGGAAAGATGGTGAAGATGTAATCATCGTACCCTCTGTTTCCAATGAAGACGCTAAAACAATGTTTCCAGATGGTTGGAAAACTGTAAAACCTTATTTGAGAACTACTAAACAACCAAAATGAAAAATTGCTAACAAATCAATGCAGCCGACCGCTAACGCGTCGGCTGATTTAGGTGTTCGATTTAAGAAATGAGATGTTTGTCCATAAAGCTAAGAAAGGAGAAAATAGATGTCTGTAATACCTCGGATTGTTGTATTGGGTGGTGGATTTGCTGGTCTCACGTTGTGTACGCAGTTGGATGCACTAGCTTCTGAAGGTCTTGCTCAGGTGACACTGGTGGAACGAACTCCATCGATGAGTGTAGGAGGACTCAATCAATTTGTTCTGAGGCGTCAAGTGCATGCGTCTGATGTGCCTATGCGGTATAGTGGAGGTACGGAATTGCGATGTCCCAGTGTGCGATTTCTATGCGATGAAGTGACGGATATCAATGTGAAGGAGAGAGAGGTTCACACTCGTTCTGAGGTACTGGATTACGACTACCTCGCTATTGCAACAGGAGCCACGTATGCACCCGAGGTGATTCCCGGACTTGCTACAAGTGCTTACAATATCTGTAGTTTGCAGGACACCCTTCAGTTGAGAGATGCTCTTGATCGTTTTCAAGGAGGGCGGATTGTGATGAGCATTCCGCAGTTGCCGTATAAGTGTCCTCCGGCACCGCAGGAGTTCATCTTGATCGTGGAGACTCTTCTACGTGAGGCGGGAAATGGCCTGCGTGAGAAGACCGATCTGGTATTCACTACTGAAGCAGAGGGTCCTTTCCCGTTGACTACTTTCTTCAAAAAGCGATTCGAAGACTACGGTATTCGCATTGTTGAGTTTGCACCCGTAAAGGAGGTGGAGACTAACAAGAAGAGGCTCGTATTTGGTACGGGACGCGATGGCAATTGTGCGGAGCCGATGTCCTTTGATCTTCTGATGGCTACGTTTCCTTTGGCAGCGCCATCTGCCTTCCAGAGTTTGTGTGATGCTTCACGGCTGATTCCCAGCGATCCGCGTTCAATGCGTACCGAGTGGGATGGGGTCTGGGCTCTTGGTGACTGCGCGCGCATGATTCTTACCTCAGGCCCAATGCACCCCAAGGCGGGAGGGTTTGCTGTGGTGCAAGCTGAAGCATTAGCTGAGAATCTAGAGGCATTAGTACGTAGTGATAGCAAGTCTGATGCAGGTGCTGAAAATCTAGGGATTTCAAAGTGTGATGCTGAAGTTGGTAACAATGAGGGGGCTATGGTTTCTGTAAATTTAATGGGTGGTCCGACGAGTCAGTTTGATTTGGGGCCGGTCACAAAAGAAGCGGTAGAGGACAAACTGCAATGGATACGCGACTCTTTAGAAGTATGGTTCAAGAAAAAACCGAAATTCTAAGGTTTTCACCTGTTTCAATAAAACTAATGAGTAGATGCAGAACACTCATTTGAGGAGGCATAAAATCGAACAATGGAATGGAGAAGGATGTCTTACACTGCGCTTCGCTCCGTTCCAGACACCTCTCATTCAGTCGTTGGGCGTGAAAGGTAGAACGCAAAGAATTCGTTCATAACACGCAAATGGCACAGGTAGCTTTTGTGTTAAAAATAACAATTTTATGAATAATAGATAATATGCAGACAACTATTGAAAAAGATGGAGATGGATATTTGGCTAAAGTCAAAGGGCAGCCTAATCTATTTGCGTTTGCTTACTCGGAAGTAGAAGCAATCCAAGAACTAAAAAATGTTGTTGAAATGATAATGGACTACCACTTCGAGCAAGTTAATGTAGAGCGTCTTATTAAAAATGAATTGACCGTATTGCAGGCGCAATATGCCGTTTAAATACAGGGAAATTGAAAAAAACTTAAAGAGAATAAAAGATCTTCATCATTTTCAAATACTACAACTGCCGTTAGTTTATCTTCATCTTGATACTTTCCTTGTATCATAATAAATCTCTGGAATGATTATTTATAGAAAAGCACAGAACCACCCCCACTACCATAGAATTATTGATAAATCAAAATTGTAGCAGTTTTTGCAGCGAAACCATCACTTGTAACATCATCTAAAGTTACTTTATAAGTTCTATCAGCACTAAAACCAATTTTTGTTGAGAACAAAACCCATGTTGTATCTACCTGATAAGTACCACATGAATCAAAAGACCCACTTTCAACATAACCGTTGTAGAAACTATTCCCATCATATTCTGCTTTAGTATCCGCTATGCTTCCAAATTTAAGTTGAGACCCACTTTGAATTATATAATTTGATACTGAACAGCCACTGCCATTGCCGCAGCACAATATCATAGCTGCGCTCTGCTGGACAATGCCTCTGTCAAGTGCTGGGGTAGGAATAATCATGGTCAGCTTGGTATTGGTAATACCAGTACTATGGGTAGTAGCACAAGTTCGTGGGCGTCGATGGCTGTCCTACCTACTGTTAACCTCGGAACAGGACGAACTGCAACTTCCATTGACGCAGGAGATT
>Ga0208055_1000210_pt1 | contig 15343 bp, 13 predicted proteins | sample DeeseametaMP2159_FD_184174 | JGI IMG/M metagenome (GOLD analysis project Ga0208055, IMG submission 184174) | Marine microbial communities from the Deep Pacific Ocean - MP2159 (SPAdes) | ecosystem: Environmental > Aquatic > Marine > Oceanic | place: Southwest of Acapulco, Mexico, North Pacific...
CCTGCCGCAACACACTCATCGTCCAATCGATGGATGTCGCACGCCGCAACATGGGCGGCGTGCGAATGGTGACGCTCGATGGCTCGATCGTCGAAGCCACCGGTGCTATGACGGGCGGCTCTTCCAACAGAGGCAGCCGCCCCAATTTCGGCGGGGCTGGCGCAGGAGGATTGGGATACGAGAAGTTAGAGAGTGCGGTTGAGAATGCCAATCTCATCTATTCAGTCGTCGAAGCAGCCCTGAAAGAACTTCGAATCAACCAGCAGGATCTACGCAACAAGATCAACGGCCTCGACGACAGTGACCATTCGGTCAAAGTACGCGAGTGGAAGGCCGATGTCGGAATCGCCCAGAAACTGGTCGACGATGTCGGCCGGAAAGTCATCGAAGCCCGCAAGGAATTCGAGGGAATCGAGGCCGAGTGCAAAACGATACAAGCGAGCGCAGCAAGCGTCGAGAAGACTTACGAAGACGCCGTCGAAGCCCGCAGAGCGGCCGGCGAAGACCTGCAGAATCACACGCCGGACCATCTCTCCAAACTCCTTCGCTCAGCCCAGGACACACGCACCGAGGCTGAGCGAACCAAACTGCGCTCGGAAGCGGAAATCTCCAGCGGCACCGAGCGGCTGAGCGTTCTCGCCGAGCGCAGAACCGGCCTCACTCGAGCGATAAACCGCCAACAGGGCATCATCGATGCGGCCGCAGAATCAATCGAGAAACTCGAGGGAATCATCTCACGAGCTGATGAGCAACTCGACGAACTCAAATCGGTAGCATCTCAATTCGATGAGGAGCAACAACAACTCAACACGCGCCGCGAGGAGATAGTCGACGAGCGCGCCAGTCTGCGCGCCGCTGTCGATCAATTGGAACGCCAGCGCGAGAACATCCAGACGCGGCTTGAGAGCCTCGCCGAACAGATACGACAGAAGGAGGACACGGTCGGCGAACTTCGCGCAGAACTCGCCGAACTCGAAATCGCCGTGCCTTCACCAGAGACTCAACTGCCAACAGTGGCCGAGGCGGAGAAAAGGGTGCAGGTCCTTGACCGCCGCCTCGGCCAACTCGGCGACGTCAACATGCTCGCCATCGAGCAGTACGACAGAACAGTCGAGCGAATCGCAGACCTCGTTACCGACGGAAAAACCCTCAGAGAACGCAAAGAGATGCTCGTCAGCATTGTCGAGCAGCTCGAGGATGAACGCTGCACGAGGCTGCTCGCAGTATTCGACCACGTCAACAAGAACTTCCAGCGCGTCTACGCGATTCTGCAACCTGGCGGGACGGGGACGCTTTGTCTGGAGAACCCACGGAACCCCTTCGAAGGTGGTCTCGAAATGGCCTGCGTACCTCCTGGGAAGAGCCGGAACACTCGCCGTTCCTACCTCTCTGGGGGCGAGAAGTCGATGGCCGCATTGGGCCTCATCTTCGCGATCCAAGACTACGAACCGAGTCCATTCTACTACCTCGATGAGGTCGACCAGAACCTCGATCCGTTCAACGCTGAGCGCATTGCAACATTTTGTCGATTGCGCAGCCAGAACGCCCAATTCATCATGGTGACGCTGCGTAAGGTCAGTCTGACTCTGGCCAACCATCACATCGGCATCACTCATGCTGGTGATGGTATCAGCCGCCGGATCGCTGACTTCGACCGGGCGGCTGCTCTGCAACTTGGTGATGAGTTCGAGGCTGAGGCCAAGGCTCGCGAGGAGGCTGCTGCGGACAAGGCCGAGATGGATGAGCTGCCCGAGCCCGAGGATATGCCGAAAACTCCTGAGCCGCTCGGCACGCCACAGAGTCTCGGTGGATTGGCCGAGCGGGCCGGCATCGAAATTGAGGGCGATGAAGACGTCGAAGACGCCGAAGATGACGCGGAGGACTCCGATGTGGCTGCTGATGGCGAAGAGATTCCCACCATCGATGCGACTGCCGTCGAAGCCGCTGCTGAGCTAGCGACCGAGGGTCTCGAATCGTTGCGCGAGCGCACCGAGGAATGGACCGAGGACATCGCCGAGAAGGAGGCTGCGACGCCATTGACTGAGGACGAGAGCGCTGTCGACCCGAGCGAACCGGTCAATGGAGTCGAAGTGGAAGCCGAAGCCGAAGCGGAAGCAGTGCCCGAAATGGAGGAGTGAACAGCGATGACCGTCTTCGATGCGAGCGCGATGCGCGACGACATCGTCACGCGGTTATTGCAAGGCGAGACCGACCTCGAGACCAGTCGCTATCTCGACCGCTTGGTCGAACTCGCGAGCCTTGACGAGGCCGAACATCAATTCCTCCTCGACCCATTCGACCGCTCGGTCGCCCTTGTCTTCCAATTGTTCAGATCGAAGGATCTCGACCCTTGGGACGTCAATCTCACCTACTTCCTCGAGCAGTTCAACGAGCGTATCCAAGACGCTGACAACATCGACCTGCCGACCTGTGGTCGCTTGATACGCATGGCGTGGTACACACTTCGAGACCAATCAACAGACCTCATCGACCGGCAAGAAAGAGCCTGGGTCGATGTCGAAGACGATTTCCTCGACTTCGACGCTGGTGGTTGGGAAACCGAATTTGACGAAGACGACTACAACTTCTCCGTCGGCGTGCTCACCGGAGCGGCCGACGACGTCCTACCCTCGATGTTCCAAGGAAGAATCCACAGAGATGGCAGTCGCCCAGTGACTCTTGGCGAGTTGCTGATGGGACTGCAAACCGCCAAGCAGATTTCTGAGGACCAGCGCCTGCGCGAGCAGATCGCAAAGGAGCGCCGCAAAGAGAACGCACTCGCTCGCGCCCGCTTCAGCGGCAGCCTGCACATCGAGGACCTCGACGATGACATCCACAGGACCTGGCTGGCCCTGCGGCGGAGACAGGTCGCCGACAATGGAGCCGTCGACCTGAAAGCCATCGCTGAACACCTCAAAATCCAGTCACTCGAGTCTGGTATGGCAGCACCAGAAGCGGAGGCTGAAGCACAGGTCACAGCCTTGGTGGCAGCACTTTTCCTGACCAACCGAGGGTACGCGGATCTGACCCAGGCAGAGGGCCGAAATGGACTGATTACACTCCGAAATCTGCACCCAGAGCGCGCCGATTACGAGCAACTGACCCTTGAGCTCAACCCCCCGCCGGAGGTCTTCGCAGATGTCTGACGAGGCAGCGCTTTCGACAATTCTTGAAGCGATTCTGTTCAGCGCCGGCCGCTCGATGTCGGTCGACGAACTGATGGAACAGACCAAGCGGACGCGAGGTGAGGTCGGGGGCGCATTGAGCGATCTGCGGGCTACGATTCGGCGCCGACGCGATTCTGCATTACAGTTGACCGAGGTCTCTGGACGGTGGATATTCGAGGTCAGGCCGACTCTCTCGAATCATCTTCCTGAGTCGGTTCGGCCGGAAGTTCCGCAGCGCTTGTTGCCGGCCGCAGCACTCATCGCCTACCATCAACCGATGTCACAGGTGCAATTGGTCGACATGCTCGGGCAGCGCGCTTACGATCATGTCAGAGATTTGGCGCATTTTGGTTTCATCGACAGGCGCAGAGATGGCTTGACGCGGCGGCTGACGACGACGAGGCGCTTCGCAGAATACTTCGGATGCCCTGAGATTCATTATCGCAAGGTTCGGACCTGGTTCCGCGAAGAGGCCTCGAAAGCGGGTCTGACAAGCGCTCAGTTGGCCGAATCCTTGTCCGATGGACAGATGACCATCGAGGAGTTCACAGAGACTCCTTCTATCGAGTCGCTGGAACTCGAAGCGGCTCATGCCGAAGAGTGAGGTCTCACTCGCCGCGAACCTGTTTGAGGGCTGATTCCACCGCTGCCATCGTGATGCGTTCACCGCTCTCGCTGACGATGGCTGCGACAGCCTCGATCTCGTCTGTTGCGGCACCGGCTGAGGCTGCCATGTTGCGCAGGTGGAGTTTCATGTGGCCGGCTTGGATGCCGACTGTCGCGAGTGCTCGAAGAGCGCCGAGGTTCTGGGCGAGTCCCGCTGCTGCCATCACCTTGGCGAGTTGATCTGCTGAAGTGATGCCGAGCAGTGCAACGTTCGCTTGGGCGCCAGGGTGGATGCGGATGGCACCACCGACGAGGCCGACGGCCATCGGAATCTCGATTGAGCCAACGAGATTGCCATTTTCGTCCTTCTCCCAGTGAGTCATGGAGCCATAGCGGCGCTCGTGAGCCGCGTAGGAGTGAGCACCGGATTCGATTGCTCGCCAATCCTGTCCGCAGGCGATGGCGATTGGCGAGATGGCGTTCATGATTCCCTTGTTGTGGGTGGTTGCTCGGAATGGGTCTGCAGCGGCGAAATGGTAGGCTTGTAGCACGCCGCTGATTATCTCGGTGCCTCGCTCGCCATCATCACCACTCTCGGACATCTCTTCAGGGGTGAAGGTGGCACTGACGCGCGCGAGGCGGTGAACCGCGAGGTTGCTGATTATTCGCAAGATGACTGTGCCGTCTGCGAGGTTCTCGACGCGCTTGGCTATGGATTCAGCCATGGTATTGACCGCATTAGCACCCATCGCGTCGCGACAATCGACGAGAATGTGGACAATCACCATCGGTCCAGAGTCGGTTTCGAGTATTCTCGTTTCGATATCCTTGCAGCCGCCGCCGAATTTGACCAGAATCGGGTCGACATCGTTGCAGGCTTGGATCAATTCCTCCTTCGCAGCGAGAATCGCTGCCTGAGATGCATCCGGATCCTCGCATCCGACGACTTGGATTTGACCAATCATGATCGGATCGGTGTTGTTCGAGGTGAATCCGCCATTGATATGGCAGCGTTTCGCCATGTTCGAGGCGGCAGCGACGACGCTGGCTTCCTCGACGACGAAGGGAATCAGGTAATGTTCGCCATCGATGATGAAGTTCGTCGCGACTCCGATCGGCAGTGAATATCGACCGATGACATTCTCGATCATCCGGTCGGCGACATCCTCGTCGAGTTCAGCATCTGCCCAGGCTTGGACTTGTTCCTCGCTCAGGCCTGCCAGTTCAGCGAGCATGGCTCGACGCTCGGGAATGGAGAGCTTGTAGAATCCCTTCAATCGGCTGTTGTCCACTGGCATTGATTCACCGAGCCTCGCTACAGCGCTCCGGTTCTAAGCCCTTCGCGGTTCCTCCTCCCTCTCATCTGTGCAGCGGCAAAGGAGAGTGCTGCTCCAACATTCTTCTTTTCGTCCACCTAAGGGGGGGTCAATACGCCGATATGGCTGCGAATCTGCACCGGAAAAAGCGTTAATTGGGTCGTTAACGCTTTGCTAACGCATTGCCGAAGCGTTAGTAATGCGTTAATGGCAGTTTGACAGAACCGAAGTGCTGACCGTATATTCTTGAATCGACAATCCCGAAACATCGGGAAAACGCGTTAAATCGGCTTCTTGTAAGCGTGAGAATACGTGAACATTATGTACCCAGTGAAGCGCAGTGTCGATAATGGCTGAAGGCTCTGCAACGATCCTCGATCTGCCACCATTGCGAGGCAATCCCTTCGACCTGCGCCCTATCGAATCATCCCGTGCAGAGCACCTCGTAGGGCGCGATCCCTTACTCAGCAAGTTGAGAGGATACCTGATTCTACACACACCGAGGATGGTTCTACTGGTCGGCCAGAGAGGCTCTGGCCGCACCTCTTTCATCAACACCCTGGCATCTCAGACTTCTCGTCGCTCGTACATCGGGCAGTTCTGGCCCGAAGCAGAGGACCCGACGCAGGGGATAATCCACGAGATATCGGTCCATATCGCAGGCTTCGAGGTCGCGGCATCGATGCAGTTGGTGTCGGATCGATTGGTCGAGACCCTCGACAAGGAGACTGGAGTTCTACCGCTCATCGCCCTCGATTACCCCTCGCACATAGACCTCAACTCCACACTGGCCCGCCTCGCACCTCTCCTGCAGAGGCTTCGTGCGCTCGTCGTCGTCGCCATCACACCCTCACAACTCTCATCCCTCAACGACGATGTCCTCGATCTATTCGATGAACCACAGCGACTGTCGAATCTGAACGAGAAGCAGATTCAATCGCTTTCCAACCATAGAATCTCCAAATTCGCCAACCAGAAATGGATAATCAAGCCGAATCTGCTCAAAGCGATCCACGAAAACACGGACGGCAACCCTCGACGAGTCGTGCGATTGCTGCGCGATCTCGTCGAAGAACGCCGCGATCCGATGGCAGGAGGCACTCTCGAGAGATTGGTGACTTGGAGGCATGCACAGCCCGAAGACCGCGAACCGCTCAGTGAAAGTGAACCTGAAACTGAAATCAAAGCAGAACCCGAAGCCATACCTCCCTCGATAGTCGAAACTGAGGCTGAAGCAGATATCGAAGACGAAGACCTCAACGGAGACCTCGATGATGACCCGGATGACCTCTGGGACGATGCCGATGAGCTGATCAGTGAGGCAGAAGACGAGGCTGCGGAGATTCCAGAGGAAGCGGCTGATAGGGATTGGAACGAAGGCTTCGGCTCGCCTGAGAAGATCTGGGATGAGGAAGAGGAATCTGCCCCCGCATCAGAGGTTGAGCCGACACCTGTACCTGAAGCCGAGCCAGAACCAGAGAAAGAGCCGGAAGCAGCGGCCGAGCCGGAGAGAGAAGTCGAAGTCATGCAGGCTCATTCTGCCGAGGAACCGGCGGAGTCAACGGCCGATGAGGGGGAGACTTACGAGAGGACCGAGACCGATCAGGCATTCCTCTACATGGAAGGAGGAACCGAACCGACGGGACGACCGAATCTCTCAGGCGGAAATTTCGGTAGCTTGCTCAAACGCACTATGCGCACCTCCGACCGCATGCCCACAGCCCCTGATGACACCCCTATCACCATCGCCCAATCGCACCCAAGTCTGATGCCCAGAGCCCAGAAACCAGCGGTTCGCTCGATGCCGCCTGACAGTGTCATCGAAGAGGAATCCCAGGCGCGCATCGACAGATCGATTCAGCCGATTGAGGATGAACACGTCTACCACACCGACCACGCATTGTGGGTGGTCGAGCCTGGATCCGAGACGACTCTGCCCGATGAAAGCGCATACACGCCTCCGCTGGTGGCGACGATCAGCCTCGGGGCGGAGGCGATCGAAACCGAATGGTTCGTCGCCGAAAAGCCGGAATCGCAGATTGAAAGTGAACCTGAAACTGAAGTGCCGATTCAGTCAGAGGTGCAAGAGATGACGCCGCCGACGCTTGCTCCGGAGATGCCGACCATTCCGGCGGGTTTGACGACCTCAGCAGATGCACCATCGATGGATGCACCACCTGTCATTCCGACCTCGTTTGGACCGGTCTGGGAAGACGATGAGCCATTCGATGCGATGTGCCTGCACACCCTGACCGAGGCCGAGAGGATGATTCTGACTGCGGCGGCGAGCCGCGAGGTATCGCCGTCCGATCAAGAATTGCAGGCGCGGCTGGAAGTGGGTCGCTCGCGCCTCTCACAGATCTACAACGGGATGCGGCGCAAGGGCTTGCTATCCGTCCGCAAGCAGGGCCGCACCCGATTCTTCAAACTCAGCACAGCCACCAGTCAGCACTTTAGCGGAGCCCCGAAGGGGGTCGCGTGATGACTGATGAAGGAACCACGGTCACGCGCGAGAAAGTCGAGCAGTACCTCGCTATGACAGCCTCTGCGCGGGCAAAAGCGACACCGCAGACCAATAATGTCGAGGATGCTGCTCGCCTCAACTCGATGATGCGGATGTGTGATGATTACACCACCGATGCGCGCCATTTCCTTGAACAAGGCGACCTCGTTCGAGCCTTTGGTGCAATCAATTATGCGCACGCCTGGATAGACGCAGCCGTGCGCATCGGATTCATGGACGGTCATGGCGATGACCGATTATTCACTCTGCCTTGATTGCCGCCAATGCATTAAGTTGCCAATCATCTCCATCACGAAATTCTTCAGCCACAATTTTTCTTTTTTTCAAAATCGAAAAAAGAACCAATAAATCATGAAGATGATTAAAGGAATTACACTCAACCGGCTCCTTCGAAGATTTGTTTTGTGAGTCTCGTCATGTTTTGTGCATAGCTCTTTGTTAGAGGGGATGTTCGCCTTGTTCTCACATCCTTCAATCGAGCATGTTTCAGCAAATTCAGATTGATATTTCTTATTTTCTCTGAGAAAAATGATCGAGGTTATTATCACACCTACAAACGATATGAGCCAGACAATCAATGGTAGATGATCATATTTTTCTGGCGTTAAATTTAGGAATAGTGTCTCAAAAGAAGAAAGAAGCCAGATTACCCATATTGCGAGTGTCAATTTGGTCAGCAAGATCATACGATCAAATTTTTCCATGACAGATGCGGTATTTCTTCTGACCTTGAAGTTATACACGACCCATCCGATTTCAAGGACGAAAGTATTGAGATTGACCTTCAGCGGGGCGATTTTCACGTTCCCGAATCAACTCTGGACGTGCCGTAGAATCCGTTGCGCAGTGACCTCGATGTACGAGCCACCAGCACCGATCAATCTCTCCTTGAGACGGCGGTCGACGGTCAGAACCGGCCAGCCATTCGAGCCAGACAATTCGACCAGCATGTCATCCGAATGCCTGAGGCCATCGAGATCAGCCATCGATTCCGAGCGCCTCGCCAACAGATCGAGCAACATCCCACCACGCTGCCCCGCGACTCTGTCGAGTTCAGCCTGAACCGCATCGAGGACGATGAGCCTCGGCGCACCAGCGACTGCAGCCATCGCCGAATCGAGATTCAGCCGAGCATCGACCAGAGCGATCCAACCGCAGGCGTCGACAAGGACGCTGCTCAACGGCTCACCCCGTGATGGTGCCGTGACCAATCAGCCGCCAGCGCGTACCGACACGGCGGGAGAGTGTGATGCGACTTCCCGCGGGCGCGCAGATAGGTAACCGGAGGCGTAGTGTCGCCTTTTTCGCCTTGATCGCGCTGACTTGACCGACACTCGTAGCAGTTGCCGAATTGACCATCAGCATCTCATTAGGTTGCAGAGGACGAACCTGCTCGGGATTGTCCTCGCCACTCGTGACCATGTTCTCAAGCAGATCCAAGTCTAGATTGAACTCCTCCCAGATAGGCGGCAATTCACCGATTCGAGCCATCACCTGTCCGGACAGATCGTCAGCCTTGGTGACGACGGGGTCCATCGGCGTAGCGATTCCACAAAGCCCACCAGCATGGATGGACTCAAGCGACAAACCGCCACCCTGAACGCTCTCGATGGTGGTCTCGATCGGTTCCCATCGAGTCTTGTTGCCCGCAGTGATTCTTCGGCCCGGCGCAATCAGAATCGAATCTCCGACAGTGAATTTTCCCTTCACCACCGAGCCACCTATGATTCCACCCTGCAACTTCGCCGGCCGCGTACCGGGCCGATTGACATCGAAGGAGCGCGCCACATACATCAGCGCCTGCCCCTCCTTGCCATGGTCAGGGGTGGGAATCGTCTCCTCAATCGCCTGAATCAGAACATCGAGATTGACATCGTGATGAGCCGAGATTGGGATGATCGGGGCCCCATCCGCGACAGTTCCCGCGACGAATTCTTTGATCTCGTTCCAAGAATCTACAGCCCGTTCGCGTGTCACCAGATCTATCTTGTTCTGCACCACGACGACATTCGAAATCCCTGCGATCTGCAACGCAGCCAGGTGCTCACGAGTCTGTGTCTGCGGACATTTCTCGGTAGCAGAAATCAACAACAGAGCTCCGTCCATTATCGACGAGCCTGAGATCATTACCGCCATCAGCGTCTCGTGACCAGGAGCATCGACGAAAGAGACGACTCGAAGCAATTCCTTAGGCTCGTTTTCCTTGCCAGCAGGATGCTTGTCCTTAGGGTAGAATTCGCCCTTCTTCGTCTTGTAGAAGGCGGTGTCGGCATAGCCGAGTTTGATGCTGATTCCGCGCTTCCTTTCTTCTGAGTGGGTGTCGGTCCAGACGCCCGAGAGAGCACGTGTGAGAGTGGTTTTACCGTGGTCGACGTGACCGACCATGCCGATGTTGACTTCGGGTTGACGAGGGAGCTGACTTGCCAGACTCATCAACTCCTGCCGCTTCACTCCTCTTCATCGGAGGGCGTTTCGGCAGCGGCCTCTTCCTCGAGACCGAAGAGTACGGGCAGGGAGCGCTTCCCCGCCTTTACGACCTTCAGATTGATCTGGCGGGTATCCTGACTGATGACGTTTCCACGCAGGTTTCGACGCCTGCGGATTCCTTGATACTTGTAGCGATAGACTTGCGCGTTCTTCTTCACGTAGCGCTTGCCTTTGTAGCCGACTCCAGGCGAGACGAGGACCGATTTCACACCGCTTCCGTCGAGGTCAGGTCGCATTGGGCGACCGGTGACATCCGAGCCGCCAGTGATTTGCAATTTGTAGCCAGAAAGACTCTGATCGCCCTCTCCGATGAACATGCCGTCTACTGCGTCACCGATGCTCTTGCCGAGGAAATGGTTGTAGTTCGAACCTGTGATATCCGTTGAATACGAACGTCCGTTCGACTTGGGGTTGGTGTCGTTGATCACCGCTTTGAAGCCCTGTTCCTTACCTGCCATGACATCACCTGAACGGCTCATGCGACATACGCCTTCTATAAGAGCGGTTCGGAATCACCTACGGTGAGTGTTCAGCCGCGCAGCATCTCTCTTTCGATTCTGCTCTCGAGGCTCGCTGGCAGGGTATTCGTCATGGTGATGTGTCTTGTTCGGCCGCGTCCGACGTTGGCCTTGGTGGTTCGAGTATCGATGAGGCCTTCGACCTCCAGTGCTTTCAGGTGCTTCCAGAAGGTGGTGTAACTGCGCGGTTTGAAGCCGAATTCCTCGCAGACGAGATTGTACAGTTTCTGCGCGTCGCCGCTCGAGATATGGTCGGCCTTCTTGAGGCGGCGACAGATTCCCAGCAAGACCAGTTTCTGGTGCTTCGAGAGGACGTCGATCTGACTCGGCTCGAAGGCTGCCTGGCGCAGTGTGCTGACTCGCACGTCTTCTGGCAGGACGTCGCCGCGGCCGGCTTTCTCGGCCCGACGGATGGCCGCGTCGAGCAATTCGATGGCGTGGCGTGCATCGCCGCTCTCGCCAGAGAAACGGCCGATCTTGGCGAGAGTCTCGTCGCCGACAGATCCTGTTCTGCAGGCGACATCAGCGCGCTGGCGCGCGATGCCGGTCAGGGTCGCTTCGTCGTAGGCTGCGAGTTCGATGACATTCGATTGGCCGAGCCGCGAGATGATGGCCGGCTCGAAGAGTTTCAGCAGAGTCTGGTTCTGACTGACCAGAATCAATGAGAGAGAGCCGGACCATTCCTGCCCCTCGTCGATGCGCAGCAATTTGTAGATTAGGTCCGAGGAGTCTCTGAGAATCAGGACATCGACCTCGTCGAGGATGAGCAGCAGGTGGGCGTTGTGAGTGCTCAGGTTGCGGCGAATCGATTGGATGATCTCGCCGGAGCTGAAACCGCGCTCGGGATGGCCAGGGTCGAGTGCGAGGGCGATCTGCTGCAGAACCTGCGAGCCCGTGGGGTGATTCCGACAATTGACGTGGGCGAAGATGATGTGTCGACGACCTTCGAGATGCTGTCTGATGTCGTCGCCGAAACGCTGGGTCAGGACGGTCTTGCCCGAGCCGACCGGCCCGAGGATCACTGCTTGGCAACTGGTGTATTGATTCTCCATCTGAGAGAAGATCGCAGCCATGTCGGCGAGTTCATCGTCACGACCGATGAGAGCAGGAGGGATCCAGTCGTACGACAGGGGACCCTTGTCGAGTAGTACTTTGCCCGCTCCGATGCGGTCGATGTATCCTGCCATTCATTGCATTCGTGCTCTCACCGTTATTAGAGATATTTGCTGCAGCGTGCGCGCATACACGCGTATGTGTAGACGCGCGCGCGAGGAAGATTAGGGAATTTCGTCGAATTGGTAGCCGGTCTCCCACTGCTTCTCGCCCAGTGCGACCTCCAACTCGAAAGGCGTGATTAATGGCTTGGCATACTTCACCGCATCATCGATGGCGATGCGCGGGCAGGCGGTATTGACGAAAGCATCGACTGGATAGAAATCAATCAACTCTGGACCGACGTGGTCGAGGGCCAGAAGGTAGCCCTTCTTGCCATGTTTCTCGAGCAGCCGCTTACAACGAAGAGCCAGATTGCGACGCATCTGACCCGGCTTCTCGCCAATCAGAATTCCAAAAATCTTCGCGTCATCGACGCTGAAGATCAGCCCCATTCGTTGACGCAGAATTCGCTCGATTCGCTCAAACGACATCTCGCCCGCTTCGCCGTTGTAGGGGTCGAGTAAAGCGAGGGGTTTGCCGGTGTGCATGACCAGGCCAATCGGGTGGAAGTCGCCCGAACCGAGGAAGAGATAGTGGCCGATCGACGGGTTATCGCCCGAATAATTGCAGCCCAGAACCTGCCCAGGGAAGGTCAAACGAGCTCCGCCGACGGGGATTGTCACTGCAAATCCGGCCGATTCCAAACGCGACTTGTAATCCTCCAGAAGGTGCAGATGCTGAATCGAGCCGACCAATCCCAATTTTGTTCCAGTGAGGGGTGCGACGCGGCCCACTGCGTCGAGAAAACGCTCGCGTGCTTCTTCATTCGTCAGGTCGATAGGGGATTCTGCCTCGACGACGCGAGCGTCCGCAATCGCCTTGTGGCGCGCGAGTATCGGTAGAACGGGGTCGATTTCGGGGTCTCCATCGTAGGTCACGGGGATGAAGTGGGTTGGCATGCCGGAGTCGATGTTCATCTGGCTGTGGCCCATGTGAGCGACCAACTCAACGCCCATCATGCGCATCTTGTCGTGCACCAAGTCACAGGCGCCATAACACGGGTCTGCGGCCAGAATCACCTTTGCCTCGGAATCACCTTCGATTTTGTCCATCATTTCAAGGGCTTGCATCTTCAAGCCCTCGGGAACCTGCAGAGCGATCAGACGGTGATCATTCTCCTTGATTCGCTCGACCAGCTCGTCGAGTTGGAAGTCGTGACGCTCCATGTCCATACTTCTGACCGACTCGCCGTCCGGCGTTCGGTATTTGAGCGGTTCCATTGTTGTCGTGCGGGCGGGTGAGGGTGAAATATGACGCGCTGGCCGACGAGCCCATGGAGCAGGAGGGCGAGTTACGTGTCGGTGTCATCGGTGTGGGTAACATGGGTGGCGCGCTGGTGCGTGGTATTCTTGCGCGAGGTCTGACTTCTGGCCAGAATGTGATAGTCTCAGACCTCGATGAGAAGAAGGTCGCTGAACTGGTTGACGATCTCGGTGTCAGGTCGGCTTCGGATTCGCCCGAGGTCATGGATTTCGCTGACTTGGTCGTGCTCGCCGCCGAGCCGCAGGCCTTCCCGAATCTGCTGGCTTCGATTGCCACTCGGGTTCGACCTGAGCAGACCATCATGAGCATCGCTGCAGGTGTGACCACCGCCTCCATCGAGTCGAGCCTTGGCGGTGAGCCTGCCGTTGTGCGGGTGATGCCGAACCTGCCTGCGTTGGTCGGTGAAGGAATCAGTGTGTTTTCACGTGGAGCGAATGCAGGTGATATCGATGTCGAGCGAGTCGATTATGTGCTTCGCGCGGTCGGCGACTCGCTCGAAGCCCCAGAGGAATTGATGGATCCGGTGACCGCTTTGAGTGGTACCGGCCCAGCTTACATTTTCCACACCATGGAAGCGATGATCGAGAGTGGTGTAGAGATGGGAATGTCGCCTGAAATGGCTGAGCGCCTCGTCCTGCAGACTGTCCTCGGCGCTGCTCGCCTCGCCATCGAATCACCCCTCGACACCACCGCCCTGCGCGAAGGAGTCACTTCCAAGGGCGGGACCACCGAGGCGGCGATATCGCACCTCGGTGACAATGATTACGTCCGCCTCGTCATCGATGCGATCCTCGCCGCCCGCGACCGCTCAGAGCAACTCGGCGAGTGAACGATCAGTCGATGATTTCGACCTTGCCGTCGATGATGTCGATTCGTACCAAGGATCGAACCGGCCAGTCTGGTCGCTCGCGATTCAAGCGCTCGCGTCCCTCCCCCTTCTCAATGGCGACGACGACATCGTGCAGGATGACACCCATGCTCTCGAGTCGCTCGAGCAGAGGCTCCAGAGTGCCGCCGGTGGAGATCACATCATCGACGATGACGACCCTCTCCCCTGGCTTGATGTCATTGATGTAAACGATGGACTGCGAGTAACCGGTAGCGACATCTACCCTGACTTCACCTTCCATTCCGTACGAGCGCTTGCGGATTACGACGGTCGGCTTTCCCGTAGCATCCCCGACCGCAGCGAGCAGAGGCAATCCCATCGCCTCGACAGTGACGATCAGGTCGACCTCTGACCAGTCAATGCTGGAGACGATCAGGTCACGAGTCGCACGAAGCACTTCCGCATCCATGCGCGGGATGCCGTCGGAGATCGGGTGGATGAAGTAAGGGTAATCACCCTTCCAGATTATCGGCGCCCCTCGGAGAGAGTCTTGCAGAATCGTCAGTGGGTCGCCGGGAACCATGCCCGACCACGCTCAGATGAGACCCTTGACCCGCAGGTGCTCAGCACCTCGGGAGACGCTGATGGTGACCGAGCTTGGGAACTTCATTCCAGCTTTACGAAGAGCATTGCGCGCGTCGAGGTAGAACTCCGCCGAAGTGTGGATCGAGACGATGACGTCATTCTTTCGACAACGCGCTGCTGTCCCGACATTCTTGCCGAATGCGAGTCGCATTCCTTGCGAGACACGGTCGGCGCCGGCACCGGTCGCCTGCTTGTTCTCGCGTAGAATGATGTGAGGATACTTGTGGATACGAAGAGCATAGCCCTCCTCTCCAGCAGCGTTTCGGATGGTGGAGTTGGAGACTTGTCGAGCCGCTTCGAGAGCGGTGTGACGGATCTGCACAGCATTGTTGACAGTCAGTTGAACCACGACATCGAATTCACCCGCCTCAGCTGCCTTGCGGTTGCCCATGTGGAAGCGCAGAATCCTGTTGTTCGGGACACCGCCGGTGTACTCTCGGCGGGTGTAGGCCTGGCCCTTGACCGAGCGATACATCTTGGCTGGTTTGCGTGCCATCTCGATTCCCTCGGGCTCGGCCGACCTGCCAGCCGTATATAATGCTGAGTGAAGCCCCGTAGGGGCTACCCTATCTCGTTTGCAGTCACCGCTTCATTCAGTCCGCAATAACCCCTTCAACCGGTCCGGAGTCTCTCACTCTCGGCCTGCACTAAGCGAACTCCGGCGACTATCAAACAGAAGCCTACGAGAAGACTCCAACCGACCTTCTCGTCGAGCAGAAGAACGCCGCCTAGAACACCGAAGAACGGGACGATGAAAACATAGGAAGCGGCGG
>Ga0208055_1000220_pt1 | contig 14950 bp, 11 predicted proteins | sample DeeseametaMP2159_FD_184174 | JGI IMG/M metagenome (GOLD analysis project Ga0208055, IMG submission 184174) | Marine microbial communities from the Deep Pacific Ocean - MP2159 (SPAdes) | ecosystem: Environmental > Aquatic > Marine > Oceanic | place: Southwest of Acapulco, Mexico, North Pacific...
CGGCAGCATGCTGGATGACCTGCCCCTGCTTTACGGTGCCCTGCTGCCGCTCCGGCAATGGCTTTATCCAAAGATTCACGTCTTCAGTACCAGCGTCAGTGACATTGGATACGGGCAGCTCAAAAATGGCAAAGTCATCAGTACATACGGTACAGAAATCGATTGTGTGACTCAGCATATGCTCAAAGAAAATCTGCGCCGGGCCCTGATTATCACAGACGGTTGGGTTGGAGTGGTTCCATCTGCTCACGCCAATGAACTTGGAAAGCGCAAAGTTCTAATCAACAGCTTGATCACAGAAGACGGTGATCCTGAATTTGCCGCACGTCTGAACGGAACTGTGCATCGTCTCCAAAAATATTGAACCAACACTTTAGCCGTCTTTTAACCTTTTTTCACAACAAACAGGAACTGAAAATGAAAAACATAAAAGTCATAGAAACTGCCGAACACGTTCTTCCCGGACATCCGGACAAGCTCTGCGATGCAGCAGTTGACGGAATCGTGGAGGTAATGCGTCAACTTGATCCCCGAGCACAATGCGGTCTGGAGATGGCCTGTATTTTTAACCAGGTCTACATCACAGGAAGAATCGCTGCCTCTGAGACAGCCATATCTACGTTCAAGTATCGGGGTGGCTGCAAAAAGTATGTGAAGCAAGCATACTCGAATGCAGGATATGGAGAGCATCGGGCTGGAATTCAATGGCACCCTCTCCCGGACGAACTTCAAATCCACGAAAACCTCTGCATCGGACCATTTGAAGAGGGGGAAAGTGAACTGAGGCATCTCAGCGACGATCAGGCAATCTGTGTAGGTTATGCCAATATGATCGAAAAAACAGATCACTTGCCACCGGCCGTGTGGCTGGCACGTCGTATTGCGTGGTATCTAAGCGATGGAGAACAAAGGTTGGCCGTTGGAGCCGGTCCGGATGCCAAGGTTCTCGTACGAGTTGAACGAAATGGAAGTGAATGGAAACCTCTCCACGTTTCACTTTCACTGAGTCATCGCCAGGATTGTGACTGGCTGAAACTCAGGCAGTATGCGGAGGGAATTGTGGAGGAGGCCTGCAAAGACATGGAAACTCCGGAGCTGACCATGAACGGCGGCGGCATGTTTGTTTCGGTTGGACCAAACGGCGATAACGGACTTTCAGGCAAGAAACTTGTCGTTGATGCCTACGGCCCAACTGTTCCTATCGGCGGCGGAGCCTGGTCCGGAAAGGATTTGCACAAGGTCGACCGTCTCGGAGGACTGCTGGCACGTCAGCTTGCCAAACGGATCGTCAAGGTTGGTCTTGCTGGAGAAGCACTTGTCTTTCTGGAATACCTTCCCGGAGGGGCCGCTCCGGCGCAGGCACTGGTGCGGCTCGACGGCAGCAGCGCAAGCATTCCATTCGAAAAGCTGCTCAAGGGTGTCTGCCTTGACAACGAAACAGTCTGGAGAGATTTCAATGAATGCAATGCTTCCTTTGAGTCACTCGCCTGCTGGGGGCACCACTTTATGGGTCTACCTTGGGAACGTTAAATAACGACAGTGCTGTTAAATAATACCTTCTGATTGAGCATCTAGGCATAAATTCGATCAACTACTTTCTGTATCAATGGATGGGGCCAGTGCGCTCCCCCCTACCCCTCACTCTTCATGTTCAGGCCGCTCCTGCCTGATGAAGCTCCAGAAGTCACCTATGAACCGGCAACATATTTTGCCTCCACAATGGTTGAATTCCAGACCAGAATTTAAAAAAAATAAATCCAGCAGGCGTAGTGTGTCCAAAATATGGTGATTCCCACCTATTCCTGACTTAAATCGAACCAAGAACCACAACAAAACCCAACCCTCTGGTTTTCACCAATCATCACTTCGGAAAAAGAATAATATCCCAGTAAAAATTACTCTTGACACTCTAAATCCAAGCAAGTACTCTCGGACATGAATTTTGATTTTCCTATAATCAACGCGGAATGTGGGCTGTGGCCCATATCAAAGTTTTGAACAAGCACCCGCCGGATTGGAAAAACATCGTTCCGATGGACCAAAGGCCATACTTGCACTAACATTCAATAGGGACCATTCAGGTGTGGCTGATTAATACCTAATTCATAATTAATGTAGAACCCCCAAAATAGGGAGATTGAAATGTCACTTAAGAGGATTCAGGTTGGAGATCGGATGAGCCAGGCCGTGATTTTCAACGGCACGGTCACCACCGCCGGGCAGGTCGCCCTGGGCGCCCCCGGTGAGCCAGCCAAGGAGCAGACGGAGAATATTCTCGCCACCATCGACAAGCTGCTGGCCGAAGCCGGTACGGATAAATCCAAAGCCATGTCCGCCACCATCTGGCTTTCAAATATGGACGATTTCGCAGCCATGAACGAGGTCTGGGATGCCTGGGTGTCGCCTGGCAACACGCCAACGCGTGCCTGTGTCGAATCAAAGCTGGCGGCACCGCAATTCATTGTTGAAATTGCGATTGTCGCAGCAATAGAATAGACGGATCGGGGGACGCCATGCGGGTATTGGTGTTAGGCGCCGGCGTTGTTGGAGTCACGACAGCCTTTCAGTTGTTGAAGGATGGACACGAAGTCACGGTCATCGACCGGGCCGAAGAAGTCGCCTCATTCAGCAGCCACGCCAATGCCGGCCTGGTCGCTCCCGGACATGCCTATGCCTGGTCGTCGCCGCGCGCCCCTGGAATGATGTTGCGCTCGCTCTATCGTGAGGATCAGGCGATCCGGTTTAGGCCCAGTCTGAATCCTGCACTGTGGCTATGGTCGTTGAAATTTCTGAAGCAATGTACGGCTGAAAGGGCGCTCGTCAATACTCAGCAAAAGTCCCGTATCTGTACCTATTCCCAACCGCTGATCAAGGAAATCGCCACCGAGACTGGTATTCCATATGATGCCAATGACGGCGGACTGTTGTATTTTTACAGACATGCCGAAACTTTCGATTTCGCGGCGACCAAATGCGGAATACTGCAAAAGGAAGGGATTAAGGTCGAAGTCCTGAACGTCGCCGAAACCATCGCCCGCGATCCTGGACTGGCCGATGCGGAGCACGAAATTGTCGGTTCCCTCTACGCGCCAAACGATGAAAGCGGCGACGCCAGACTGTTTACGATCGCCCTGGCCGAGGAATGCAAAAAACGCGGCGCGCGCTTCCTGATGGGAACCACTCTGAAGGCATTGGAAAGTGATGGAAACCGGATCACCGGCGCACTCACCGACGGGCAACGCCTGAGCACCGATCAGTATGTGCTGTCGCTTGGCGTCTTCAGTTCCGAACTGGTCAAAAATATCGGGTTGAGGCTGCCTATTTATCCGGTCAAGGGATACTCGATGACAATGCCTGTTAAACCAGAACATACGCCGCCAACACTGGGTGGGGTCGATGAAGATAATCTGCTGGCCTATTGCCCCATGGGAGATCGCTTCCGCCTTACGGCAACGGCGGATTTCGCCGGTTACGAGGTCAGCCACAAACCGGCGGATTTTAACGTCATGACCCGCAAGGCCCGCGAAATTTTCCCGGCCGCGGCCGACTACTCTAAACCAGAATATTGGGCCGGATTGAGGCCGATGACGCCGAGCGGCTTGCCAATCGTCAGCGCATCGCCGATTGACAATCTGTGGCTCAACACCGGGCACGGCCATATGGGATGGACCATGAGCTGCGGCACCGCCAGGGTTCTGGCCGACCTGATGGCCGGTAGGAAACCCGAGATCGACGCTTCGGCGATGAGTTACCAAGCCTGCTAATGGAGGAAAAAACGCTATGACCAACCAACAAAACGCCACTGGCGCCACCGCCGCAAACATTAATCACATTCCGTTCGAAACCGACGCTGGCGTTGCGCATCGCGCCGCCATCGGCCTGATCGTTCTGTCCACCGATCAAACGATCGAACACGAATTTCGCTTCATATTCAAACAGCAAGGCGTCGCCTACTACGAAAGCCGTATTCCAAATTCTAACCGGATCACGCCGGAAACGCTGAAGGAAATGGAAAAACTGATCGAGGACCAGACCGATGTCATCCTGCCAGGATTACCCCTTGATGTGGTAGCCTTCGGTTGCACGTCGGCGTCGATGGTGATTGGCGAAGAAATGGTTTTCACGAAGATCAGGGAGAAACGGCCCGATGCCGCCTGCACGACCCCGATCACTGCCGCTTTTGCCGCTTTCGACGCCCTTGGCGCAAAGCGGATCGGCGTTCTGACGCCCTATCGCCAGGACATCAACGATTTCATGCGCGATTACATTGCCGAACGCGGTTACGAGGTACCGATCTTTGGCTCCTTTAACGAGGAAAACGATAACATCGCCGCCCGCATATCCGCCGCCTCGATCCACAGCGCAATCACTAGGGTCGCGGGTTCTGCCGATCTCGACGCGGTGTTCATTTCCTGCACCAGCCTGCGGCTGGTCGAACATGTTGTCGGCATCGAAAAGGAAATCGGCATTCCCGTAACTTCAAGTAACCACGCGATGGCCTGGCATTGCCTGCGTCTGGCCGGGGTCGATGATAGATTGCCCGAATTCGGGCGCTTGTACGAGGAATGAGCGGGCGGCATCAGATTGAGCATCTAGGCAGAAATGCGACTAACTACTTTGTGTATGATGAGCGGCCTCAGAGCGATCCCCCCTCCCTCAGAGCTCCTGCATCTCAATCAAGCCGGTGTACAAAACCTCATCAGCTACCTGACTGACACACAACCCAGAGCGCTCTGAAATGGCCACAAGGGTGCGCACCACTTATATCGAGTGTTACCAAATTGTACTGAATATCAGGGCTGATAGACACCTATATGGAAATCTAAAAAAGTCTTACGTGTGTGTGTAGTGCTTTCAATGCATTTACTGCAGGATAGGTAAGAGGGGGACTCGTTTGGTTCATAACGTCCGCCACCAGAGGCCAAGGGTGGTAGCGTAGCCGACTGTGGATCCATCGATGTTCCCGGATTCATTAAGTGCATAGACGGTGGGGAAGGCGCGGATGCGATAGGAGTTGAGTAGTTCCGGGGTGCCGAGCAGCACGGGCACGTCGAGGGCATTGCGCTCCAGAAAGGCTTCGACACTCTGTAACTCCGTGTAGGAAAGGGCGACAGCGAAGATGGAGACCGATTCTTCACCCCGGAGCTTCCTAACCCAGTTGAGATTGCTGATGCTGAGATCGCAGACTTTGCACCACGGTGCAAAAAAGTAGAGCAGCACCCGGCGTCCGCGCAAATCTTCCAGCGCAACAGGTGGGCCGGAAAGGGCAGGAAGCCGAAATGATGGTGCAGGTGTTTGTTTCGAAACCAAGTTCCGCCCCTGCCATGCTGTCACCGCCAGAAAAATGGCGAGGATCAGCACCCCGTTCAGTAGCCAGCGTTTCCAGTTTCCAAAATCCATCGTGCTCCTGTAGCTTGAAATCCTCCCACTAAAAACGTGATGAATAATACTAATGTTTTGAATATATAGGAAAATCAAAACGAGTCAAGGGAATATTTTCACGGCTCTAATGGCATCTGGTGGAGGGTTGACGGATTTGATTTTACGGTGTTTGGTTTTTCAGATCTCTCCCTTCGGTCGAGATGATAAGTCGTAGACAAGAATATCAGTATCTAAAGTGGGATTTTACTTGGAGGGTGTCTGACTGTGAAGAATTAGTGGGGGTTACTCACTGGAGATGATGTGAGTGATTTTGAAATGAGTTTTGGATAAGCGAAAAGATTTACCTCCGCTTATTCAAAACTCAATGGGTGAGTGCCACCGATTGGGAAAATTGTTCAATCCAGTCGTGACGTATTTCCCCTTTTGGCTCGTAAATATTCTCGTTGTTTCTGGATACAGGAACTTCTTTCAAACCAACTCCGGCCAACTGGGCACAACCGATGGCCGTCAATTCCGGCAGATTCGTCACACGGATGCACCGTCCCAAAACATCGGCCAGAAATTGACAAATGTAGGCATTGTTGGACAAACCTCCATCAACGGTGATTTCTTCGCCAATTGACACGCTTTTGTCCATCACCAAAATTACTTCGGCAATGCGTAACGCCACACCTTCCAAAATGGCCTGAACCATGTCCAGCGGTTCAGTATCAAGTGACAGACCTTCGAACCCCGCACGCGCCTCACGCCGCCAATGTGGACACGCCAATCCGGAAAGTGCCGGAACAAAAATCAAACCTTGATCGATTGCCGGAGGTTTTTCAAAAGAATTGATTTCGTGGTATTCGGAAAAAAGGCCCAATGAACGCGCCCAGTTCACCGCCGAGGCGGCGTTATAAACTCCGCCGTCCAAGGCGAAAAGTGGTGCCTCGTCACCCAAGAGCCACGCCACTGTCGGCAGCAGGCCGTCGGGATTGTTCATCACCGGACGCGGCCCGTTGATGGCCAGTGCGAATGCTCCCGTGCCGAGGGTGATTTTAGCATCGCCCGGTTTGCGGCAACCATGACCGTAGAGCGCCGCCTGCTGATCCACCACGCTGGCACGAAGCGGGATTTTGCGGCCCTTCACATTCACCTCGCCAAACTCAGCTTGGGTGGCGAGGATCTTAGGCAATGTTTCCAGCGGTACGCCAAACAATTCACAAAGTTTCACATCCCACTCAAGGGTTTCCAAATTCATCAGCGATGTGCGTGAAGCGGTCGTCACATCCGTCACGCAATGGCCCACCAGATGTTGCTGGAAAAACGCATCCGTGGTTCCAAGTGTCAAACGCTTTTCACGCAGTAGTGTTTGTGCGTCGGATACATGCTCAACAATCCACGCCAACTTGGAGGCGGAAAAGTAAGGATCCAGCGGAAGTCCGGACAACGCCTTAACTCGCTCCTCATGCCCTTCCGCTTTCAAGCTTTCCGTCACGTTCGTGGTGCGGTAGTCTTGCCAAACGATGACCGGACTGATTGGCTCGCCTGTCTTTTTGTCCCACGCCAAACAGCTTTCTCCCTGATTATCAAGACCCAGCGCATCAGCATTTTCCAGTGCATCGGCGCAAGCCAGCACGTTGTTGAGTAATTCTTGCGGGTCGTGTTCCACCCAGCCGGAATTGGGGAAGGATTGCTGATGCGTGAAAGAAGCGCAAACTTCCGCTTTTCCGTCGCACAACATCAAAGCTCGGGTACTGGTGGTTCCTTGATCGATGGCTCCGAATTTCATGTTTATCAGAATTCAATAATGTACAAAGAAATGATTTGCCAAAAAACCACAAGAACCAACAAGAACGCTTTGCGGTCAAACGGCTGCGTTCCCGAGAGCGAGACCGTCCCGTTTACCTTTTATGAAAACGGCAGATTTCCGGCTAAATCTTTGACGATGTTTTTTGCGGCGGCTCGTCCTTGACTCCAGCACTGACCCGCATTATCCACTGGATTCGGAAGGTTTCCGGCAACATAATAAATAGGAACTTTGGCTTGGTTGCAAGGAGGTTGCACAACATTCCCAGCTGCATAATAAACCGGATCAGAACAGCGTCCGAATTCATCGACATCCGGGCTGTTTGTTTCCGGATCGAGTGTGAGATGGCTGATACGGGCTAAGTTTGATTCCGGTGTGTATTGCCCCGTGAACAAAACTCCGTCACAAGCAATATCACGCACCTTCCCGTTTTTATCGGAAACTTGAACCGCTTCCACACGTTCGTTGCCTAAAATATTGACGATTTCAGTTTGCAAATATAACGGCACACCAAACCAGCGTGTCAGCTCATAAATCGGCCAACGCACACTTGGACGCAGTTTTTCTTCCAACATCGCAACGGGTTGAAAGCTTGCATCGCGACAAGTAAGCAATGCGGAAAAACTCACTATTTCCGTGCCAACCACAACGGGACGACGGAACGGAATCCGGTTTTTCAAATAAACCATCGACTGAAGTGCGCCGGTGGTGCAGATGCCTAATGCACGGTTACCGGAAACCAAGCGGGCTGAGCGTGGGGTTTCCCGGATTCCGGTGGCGAGCAGAACGCGCTTTGCCGTCAGTTTTCTTGAACCTGCGGGTGAGACGATGCTGAGTTCTCCCCCGGATCCCAGCATTGTCACTGTGGTTTTCAGCGTGATGTTCACCCCGGCACTTAGAGCCGTTTCAACCAGTTTTTTTGCATAAGCAGGACCGGTCAGCACACGCTGATATTCGCGTATGCCAAACGGCGGATGTCCGCAATGACGCGGAATGCCACCGGCTTCGGCTTCGCGCTCCAAGACAACGATCCGTTGGATCCCGGATTTCTTCAGCATTGTTGCCGCAGAAAGCCCGGATGGTCCTGCGCCGATGATTGCGACATCGCAGCTTTCTTGTTCTATGATGTCAGTCATTGATCGTCCCAACGGCAAGTGGCTCGGCGAATTTCCCTTCGGTCAGTTCGGCAAGACTCGCTGAACAATAGAAGCCTTGACAGCGTCCCATGGTCGCACGGGTACGCCGTTTCAGTCCCTCAAAATCTCCGGCAGACAACGGACCCTCCAGTGCGGCGCTGATTTCGCGTTGAGTTACCATTTCACAGTGACAAACGATTTCACCATATCCAGGAGTTTGCCAGTCTCGCGGAAGATGTTCGGCAAGATTGGGAACACGCGGTACGGAGGGATTGGGGATGGCGCAAAAATCTGCCCCTTGATTTGTAAGCAACTGATGGACATGCCGGGCGAGACCAAGTGCCGATGTCAGCCCGGTAGATCGGATTCCGCCGAGGGTTATCCAGTGACGGTCGGAATCTTCGATGATCCGGTATTCTTTTTTTTCGGTGGCCGCTCGAATGCCCGCATAAGTTGCGGTTACTGGAATATTAGCGAGGGCGGGAACTTTTTTTATGGCCTGGGCAAGAAGCACTTTCAAGTTTGCTTTGTCAACTGAAGCATCATCTCTGCTTTCCTGTTCCTCTGCGGTAGGGCCTACGACAACGTTTCCGAAAATAGTCGGAAAGATCACAATGCCTCTTGTGCGTTCGGTGGGTACAGGATAAATAATAGAACGTATCAATGAATTGGCCACTTTGTCAAACACCACAAACTGACCTTTGCGTGGCTTGATCGTGAATTCGGTTTTGCTGAGTACATCATGATCAAGGAGGTCTCCGTAGAGTCCGGCGCTATTGATGACATAATCGGCTCGTATTTTTCCATGTTTGGTCTGAAGCAACCATCTGGAACCATCGAAATCACCGCTGATTACCTCCGCGTTAAAAATTGCTTTTCCGCCATTTTCAATGGCCTGTAACAGATACGCAAGTGGTGCTGACCAAGGGTCAATGACGTACTCGCGTGGAACCGCGATGACGGCCCGAATGTTTCCGGAAAGATTGGGCTCGAGCTTGAGAACCTCAGACCGACTCAGTAAACGCATATCCTCTACGCCGTTGTGATGCGCTTTCTCCAGTATTCCCGGGAATAGCTCCTCCTCTTCTGCTGTCCAAGCAGCAATCAATGCGCCGGACTTGAGAACTGGCAGATTGAGGCTTTTGCGGATTTCAAGATATTCGTCATATCCATTCCGTACACATTCCAGTTCTAAGGAACCTTCGGGCGTATCGAATCCTGTGTGGAGAATTGCACTGTTGCCCTTACTCGCACCGCCAAGAATGTCCGCTCCCTTCTCAACCAGAACGGCGGAAGCCCCTTCCAAGACCATCCGACGAGCGACAGCACAGCCGACGACTCCCCCTCCGATGATCGCAACATCAGCATCTGCAAGCAACGTATTGTTGTCCGTTTCAGCATCATGCGCTTTTGATTTTTTATTATATTGTTGATCGTTCATTACCGAATGGTATCTTAAAATAAACGGACAAACAACTATAATTTGAAACGGGCAGGATTATTGATAATTTTTGTGGATAAGATGTGGTGTGTGTGGAAAAAGGATGGATTTTGCCTTGCGGTCTGCTATTAACAGTCACTGATAATGTTTACGTTAGCTTCTAGCTAGGGTTTTATTATTCTGTCTGGAGGAGGCTGTTCACACATGAGATTGGTTATCCGGTCGAGGCCACAGACTTTAAATGAAGCAATTCGTTCAAATTTTAAACTATCGACGAAAATGGTCAAAGATTCGGCTTGGTTGAGCATGGCTTGAGCGACCTGAGCTTCGTCGATATTGAAGTCCATCACTCTGGTTCTGGAGTCGAGTGTGCCGATGGTCAGGATTGCATGATGCGCACGAAAGGAACGAATCTGCAAAATCGCAATACTGCCAACGGTTTGCCTGTTATCACCGTGGAAGGAGTCACTAACCTCAACTGTAGAAGAAAGACGAAAGGACGTCGTTCATCGCTGCGTACGTGGCCGTTCGAAATCGTTATATAAGCCGGTCAGTGTGCGCTCCGCATAGGCCATGCGCCACGACAGCATCTTTTGCGCATACTCGGCGATAACCTCGGCGTGGCCCGGATCGCCGGCCAGGTTGGCAAGCTCGTTGGGATCGGTCGCGATATCGTAGAGCAGCGGCGGCAAGGCGGTGAAATGGACGTACTTGTAGCGCCGGTCGCGCAGGACGCAGAGCGAACAGGCATCCAAACGCAAGCCCATCTCCTGCTCGGGTTTGCCGTTCAGTACATCTCGGAAGTCGATCTCCCAGTGCACTTCCTGACGCCAGTCGTCGGGCGCGTCGCCGGTCAGGAAGGGCGTGAGCGAGCGCCCATCGCATTGCAGCGGCACCTCGCAACCCAGCATAACGAGGATCGTCGGCATGACGTCGATGTTTTCGGTGAAGGCCTCGACGACCCGCCCGCGCCCTTCTTCAGCGAAAGAACCCGGCGCGCGGATGATCAGTGGAATCTGGACGCTCTGATCGAAATGACTCCCCTTGCCGAGCACCCAGTGGTCCCAGAGCTGTTCTCCATGGTCGCTGGCGAATACGATCATGGTGTTGTCGTATTCGCCACTCGCCTTGAGCGCGGCTATAATGCGGCCGATGTTGTGATCGACCTCGGACATCAGCCCGTAGTAAGTCGCGCGCAACTGTCGCATCGCGGGCTCGACGTTGGGGTGCGTTGTCGGGTCAAGGCCCTCGTGCCCGAGATGGTGACGCTGCATGTAGGCTGCATAGGGATGTGATTCCGCTTCAGACTCCGGCGTGCTGGCGCGCCGGAACTCTGGCACTTCGTCGGGATGATACATGGCGTTGTAAGGCTCGGGCGCGATGAACGGCGGATGCGGACGCAACAAACTGAGGTGGAGAAACCACGGCGACCGGGTCGGCATGGTCATGGCCTCGATGGAGCGGTCAACCATGAACGCCGTATCACTGTCCTCGGCGCGAAAGATCGGCGGCGCGTAGGTCGGGCCGCGCTGTTCCGCTCCCGGATAGTCGGGGACCGGGTCGTAGATGGTCCGGCCGCACCCGGGTATTTCGTACCCCTTCGTAGCGAGATCCCGCAACCAAGGCGCGGCCCCGATGTGCCCGCCCTCGCTACCAGGGACAAACTGAACGAAGCCTGGCATGACGTTGCTGTATCGCCCTCTCGACGGATCCAGTTCCGGCAGGACGCGCGGGTCGTAGGTCGTGTCGGTATAACCGATCAGGCCGGGTTCGTAACCCAGCTTGCGGACTTCCAGGCCGATGTTGGAGAAACGAGCGTCGAGCGGCGTGCCGTTGCACACCGAACGATGGTTCATCATGTACATGCCGGTGAGCAGGGACGCGCGGCTCGGGCCGCAGGGCACGCATTGGGCATAGTGGTTGCGAAACAGCACGCCATCGGCGGCGAGCGCGTCGAGGTGCGGTGTTTTGAGCACCGGATGTCCGAGGGTCGAGAGGCATTCCGCGCGCCACTGATCGGCGGTGATGAGCAGTATGTTGATCGATTTGGTCATGATGCCCTAGTTTCTGTACTTATCGATGCTCCGTGTTCGAGTGCACCCTTGAGAGTCAATTCTCCAGCATGATGACAGGCTACCAGGTGACCCGACTCGCCCTCTTTCAGCGCTGGCGACGATTCCCGGCAGATCTGCGTCACATACTGGCAGCGGGTGTTGAACCGGCAACCGTCGGGCGGATTGGTCGGGCTCGGCCGCTCACCGGTCAAAAACACCGGCTGCATCACCTGACTGGGGTCGGCTTCGGGAATCGCCGACATCAGGGCCTCGGTGTAGGGATGCTTCGGCGTATAATACAGTTTCTCGGTAGTTGCTATTTCAACGATCTGGCCCAGGTACATCACCGCAACCCGGTCGCAGGCATAAGCGACTGCCGCGAGATCGTGGGCGATGAACAGGTAAGTCAGGTTGAGCTGCACCTGCAGGTCGGTGAGAAGATTGAGGATCTGCGCCTGGATCGAGACGTCGAGCGCCGAAACCGCCTCATCGCAGACGATGAACTCCGGATGCAGGATCAAAGCCCTGGCGATGGCGATCCGCTGCCTCTGGCCGCCGCTGAACGCATGGGGGAAGCGGCTGAGATGGGCCACATTGAGGCCGCAGCGCTGCGCCATGTCGACGACGCGGTCATTCAGTGCGGTTCCCTTGGCCATCTTGTTGGCGATCAGCGGCTCGCCGATCACATCGCGCACAGTCATGCGGGGATTGAGCGACGAGTAGGGGTCCTGGAAGATCATCTGCATGTGCCGCCACATGGCCCGCAACCCGTTGCGGTCTAACCCCATGATATCGACGCTGGTGTCGTTATGTTCGTAGACGATCTGGCCGCTGGTCGGCTCGAGGGCGCGCAACACGGCACGTCCCAAGGTCGTTTTGCCCGAACCGCTTTCCCCAACTAGCCCCAGGGTCTCGCCGCGCTGGATTTCGAAACTTACACCATCTACCGCTCTGACGTAGGCAGTCTTGCGGCCGAAAAACCCGGCCTTGCCGATTGGGAAATCCACCTTGATATCGGTTACCTTGAGCAGTCGGCTCATGACGCGACCTCCTCGCCCGCCGTCTGGTACAGGAAGCAATGGACTTCATGTATGGGGGAAAGCTGGGTCAGCGGTGGAAATTGGTCGTCGCAGAGCCCCGGCTTGAACGAATCACAGCGCGGATGGAAAGCACAGCCCGGGGGACGTTCAAACAGACTGGGGACCGAGCCACGGATCGAGGCCAACTGACGCCGGGAGCTCAAATCGCCAAGTCGGGGAATGGCGCTTAACAGCCTGACGGTGTAGGGGTGCTGAGGGTTTTTGAAGATCTCACCAACCGGTCCCTTCTCGACGATCTTGCCCATGTACATGATGGCAACGTCATCGGCGATCTGGGCGACGACGCCAAGATCATGAGTGATGAAGATCATCGACATCCCGTCATCGGCCTTGAGGCGGCGCATGATCTCGAGAATCTGGGCTTGAATGGTGACGTCGAGAGCCGTCGTCGGTTCGTCGGCGATGAGCACCGATGGATTGCAGGCCAAGGCTTTTGCGATCATACCGCGTTGGCGCATGCCGCCCGAGAACTCGTACGGAAATTGATCGACCGCGCGGGCGGGATCGGGAATGCCCACCTTGTCGAGCAGATCGATGGAAAGGGCGCGCGCTTCGGCCTTGGTGGCCTTGAGATGCAACCGGATCACCTCGCCGATCTGATTGCCGATGGTGTGAAGCAGGGAAAACGAGCTCATCGGCTCCTGAAAAATCATGGCGATGTGGTTGCCGCGAATGTTTCGGATTGCCTTACACTCCGCGGGCATAGATGCCAGATCGACGGTAGATTGCGTATCGGGATCTCTGAAGTTGATTTGGCCGGACGAGATGCGCAACTCGCGTGGAAGCAGGCGGAGAAGCGCCTGCGAGGTTAAGCTTTTGCCGCAGCCCGACTCCCCGACCAGGGCAAGCACCTTGCCGGCGGAAAGCTTGAAATCGATCCCCTGGACGACCGGAATGTCCTCGCCGTCGAAATCGAGAGTGATGTGGAGGTCGCGAACGTCGAGAAGAACATCATTTTGCATGCTGGTATCTTACTTGGAGTAGGGGTCGGCGGCATCGCGCATGCCGTCACCAACGAAGTTAAAGGCAAGCACCGCCAAAACGACGAACAACCCTGGAATCAGTAACCAGGGCATGTGGGCGATCGATCGTACGTTCTGCGCCGCGTACAACAGTACGCCCCAGCTTTCCACGGGATCGCGCAGGCCCAGGCCCAGGAAGCTGAGCGAGGTTTCGGCAAGCAGGATTTCGGGGAACGCAATGGTCACATCGACGATCATGTAACTCATGAACGACGGCAACAAGTGGCGCAGGATAATTCTCATGTCGGTGCAACCGGACAACCGCGCCGCCAGGGTGAAGTCCTCCTCGCGCAGGGCCAGCAGTTTGCTTCGCACGGTCCGCGCCAAGTGCGTCCAGCCAATCAGGGCGAGAATAAAGGTGATCGCCAGGTAGACCTGAAACGAGGTCCACTCCCTGGGCAGCGTTGCGCTCAACGCCAGCCACAGCGGCAGGGTGGGCACCGAGCGGATAAATTCGATCAAGCGCATGATTAAATTGTCAATCATGCCGCCGAAGTAACCTGCGATTCCGCCGATTATGGCGCCCAGAATGAAGGCGAAGGCTACCCCAACAAGTCCCACCGACAGCGAAACCCGCGTCGCGTGCAGGGTTCGCGTGAACACATCGCGTCCCAAGTTGTCGGTCCCGAAAAGATGAACAAACCCGCCTTCGGCAGCGATCAGGTGGATATCGGTGTCGATCAAACCCCAGAACTTGTAGGCGCTGCCACGAACGAAGAATTGGATCGGCCAGAATTTAGTTTCGTCAATAACCGAAAGTTTCCGCAAGGTTACCGGATCACGCTTGGTGGTCCGGGCATAGACAAATGGCCGGGGGTGGAAATTCCACTCGGCATCAAAAAAATGAATGCCCATGGGACCGCTGGCCAGGTACTTATTGTTGCGCTCGGATGGAACAACCGGACTGAGGAACTCGGCGAAGACCGCCGAAAAGACAAGTACCGCAAGCATGGTCATGCCGACCAGCGCCATGTGGTGCTTTTTGTACTTCCACCACATGAGCTGCCACTGGGTCGCCACCTCGGG
>Ga0208055_1000228_pt1 | contig 14620 bp, 14 predicted proteins | sample DeeseametaMP2159_FD_184174 | JGI IMG/M metagenome (GOLD analysis project Ga0208055, IMG submission 184174) | Marine microbial communities from the Deep Pacific Ocean - MP2159 (SPAdes) | ecosystem: Environmental > Aquatic > Marine > Oceanic | place: Southwest of Acapulco, Mexico, North Pacific...
CTGGTCATCGATGGTCGCGACCCGATTGGCACACCCTTGCAGTGCGGCGAATTAGTACCGTCGAACGCCGAGATGAAGCGGCTCTGCCCAGACGTTCCTGAGATGGACGATCTGTTCCGGACGCCAGACTCTGCGATAGCCCAGAGACTCGAAGAAATGCACTTGGTGACGCCTTCGGGAAAGCGCTTGAAATTCCCATTCGAAGGCAATGTCCTCGACAGGGTGGCGCACGACGAAGCGCTAGTCCAGAGGGCTGAACAGGCTGGAGCGAATTATCTGATAGGTCAGCGTGTCGAGACTGTGGAAGGTGAGCAGGTTAGACTCCGCGACGGGCGAATCTTCACCGCCCGAGTCATCGTCGGCGCCGGTGGTCACAACGACCCAATCCGTCGCCAGCACTGGAACGAGGAATCGACCAACATCCCAGTCAAATTCGTCCTCATGGACGGGGTTCACAGCGAGGCGCTCGAACTACACTTCGGTGGACTGGCGCCGGGTGGATACGCCTGGGTCTTCCCGAAGGACGGCTGCTCCAACATCGGCCTTGGAATCCAGCGTAGTTTCGCCAAAGGCCGCAGTCTCAACCTCTTCGCTGACGACTTCATCAGCCGCTACGAGGGCAAGGTCTCCTACAGCGGAGCAGGCTCGCTGCCGATGTCGGGAACCATAAGCAGTTTCGTCAAGGACAACCACCTCCTTGTCGGCGATGCAGCGGGCATGGTTCTGCCCTCGAACGGAGCGGGAATCACCATCGCCATGATCGGTGGGCGCATAGCTGCACAAGCCATCGCCTCACACCTCCAGAACGGTACACCACTTGCGGATTACGAGGCGGAATGGCAGCGGCAGATGGGTGCTGTCATGACCAATTCCAAGCGCGCATTCCGCCTCGGCAGCATCATCTTCCGGCTCCCCGATCGGGTCATCGACATCGCCTTCAATCGACTCACCAAGTCATTCCTCTGGCGTGGTGTCACCTGCCGCCGAATGTTCTGGCTCTTCTGAAACTTGATTAGTTTGTTAAATTAAGATTTGAACCCCAAACAACATAAGAACACTCACTAACCGCCACTCATGACTAAACCTGTTCTCAGCGAGGATGGGAAGTGGATGTGGAATGGTACTAATTGGGTTGCTGCCACAAAATCGGAGCAAGTAGTTTCCATAGAGGATATTGATTCCGATTTAGTTGAATCTGCCTCACAGCAATCTGGTGTCGATGCTGAAAAGATAGCTGAGGTTGCGCGATACTTTGACCTAAATAAAGATGGAGAAGTCGACGCCTCCGAGATTGAACAAGCCGCTCAATCTCTGTATAACCCCGTTGATGTCTCAGCACCTTCCGACAGTGAAAAACCAGTCATCGTCGAAGAGATTGACCCAAAACCGTACGAAATGTTTGACGAACATAAGATAACGGATCCGGAACAACCACAAATTGTGATTCAAGAAAGACATATTCCCGTTCAAGAACCTGTCAGGATCGTCCAACAACAATCTACTCCTGTTCAACAGAAGACAAGAGTAATCACCACACGAAATAGCAACGCTCCGAGTATATTTGCCAGTTATTTACTATGGTTCTTCTTAGGTTGGGCTGGAATACATCACTTGTATATGGGCCGGGGAGTTGGAATATGGATACTATCATTAATCACATTACAAGGATTGGGTATCTGGTGGTTCGTGGATTTATTTTTAATTCCATCATCATGCTCGAAACGTGCAACTCAAACGGTCGTTATCGGTTAATTCTGACTTGTGTGGAAGATTCCGCCAAATTCAGAAATACAGTTTCTTCTCATCATCGCGCGGAGTTATCAAATCTAGCCACTGCTTCATTTTCAGTCTATTTTTGATTATTCGATTCGATGAAAAAGTGGAGAATTTATTCCCTAAGAAATTGAACCTATCCTTGGATAATTCAACTAACAATTGTTGTCCTTTCATTGGCTTCCAGTCCTTCTCATATTCTCGACTCCAGATCCGCATCCAAATTATAGCAAGCATCCAGCCAAATACGATTGGGCTGAGTAAGAACTCAAAGGAAGCGTATATGGATGAGTCCATCCTCCATAGTACCAATCCAAATATTGCAATCATCGATGTGATAGCGGATACGATGTGAAATTCTTTTTTTCTGACTTTTCGGAGCGAGTCAATCTCAGCGAAATGTTCAGACATGGAATCCCAATTTTCATTCTCTTTACAAAGAACTGCATGTTCCTCCATCATGTCCTCTTCAGTGCGAAGGAAGATTTTCATTCGGTCAACTGTAATGGACTGTTCGATCGTAAGATTTTGACGCATATTTGTTGCAGCTTCGGAGACTTTGCGATTAATCTGTTTTGATTTTTCCATATCCTGTAAATCTTCGAAATCATCAGCGGAAAGATTGTTCTTCGACAGAGATTTATTTGCAAATTCCATCATCATGGTGACATATTCTGGGTATTCTCCATGGACTTCGAGTGCTCGATTAGTGAAATCATCAAATCTGAGTAATAATTTCCTTTTTTCAATCAAATTTCTTCTATTAATCTCTAGAAATTCAGATATTGCTTTTTGTTGCCACAAGTATTCAGATTGTGCCTGCAATTGAGCTTCAAGACGCCTAGTTTGTTCTCTAATGAGTCGATATTGAACAACACTGCTGCCGACGCTAAACAAGTCCGTAGCGAGCGATCTAGGCCTCAGGCTCATGAGTTGTCAACTTGCGTTATAGAATGAAAATATATTGGTGGAAAACGGAGCGACTCAATTAGATAAGTTCAGTTCATTTGAGGACATCCATTCAGAATCAATAAGGATTCAGACCCACCGTATTCAGTGGTGAGAAATGTCTATCATTCACCATACCTACTCGCACTCTGTGGATGTGAGAGTCCTTTGCGCAGTCGCCATCCTGTTGGCTGCTTCCTTGTCCGGGTGCACTGGTACCGAAACCGGGGACGACACGCCTGCCGACACGCAAGAAGTCGAACCCATCGAGATCTATCCAGGGGAGGACATCCAGTACATCGTCGACATCAGCCCCGCGAACTCGACCTTCCTGCTCAAGGCCGGCATCCATCGAATGCAGGAGCTCTATCCGAGGGCCGGCGACACCTTCGAGGGCGAGAACGGAACAATACTCAGCGGAGCGCGGGTACTCCCGGAGTTCTCTCGCTCCAACGACCTCTGGTATTCGGCGAACCAAACACAGGAAGGACTGCGCCATGGCGACCAGTTGGACCCTGAGAAAGGCTGGGTCTGCCCCGACGAGTATCCGCGCTGCGACCGCCCTGAGGACCTCTACTTCAACGACGAGCCGCTGCTGCACGTGGGAAGCATCGAAGAAGTCGCATCCGGCAGTTGGTTCTTCGATTACGACAACGACACCATCTGGTTCGCCGACGACCCGCAGGGCCACTCAATCGAGATCAGTGTGACCTACTTCGCCTTTGTCGATTCCGCCAATGACGTGACCATCAGGAACCTCGTCATCGAGAAGTTCGCCTCTTGGGTCCAACTGGCAGCGGTCGGCTCGTCAGGCAACGTCTCGGGCTGGCTGGTGGAGGGCAACGAGATCAGGCTCAACCACGGCGTCGGCGTCATCGTCGGCAGTGATTCGATCGTCAGGCGAAATCACATCCACCACAATGGGCAGATAGGCGTGGCGACGGGCGCACCGGAGGGTTACAGGGTGACCAACGTGCTGTTCGAAGCCAACGAGATCTCCTACAACAACTACGCCCACGTCTCCTGCGGATTCGAGTGCGGAGGCGCCAAGTTCACCGTCACCGATGGACTCGTGGTGCGCGGCAACTACGTGCACCATAATATGGGACCCGGATTGTGGACCGACATCGACAACACCGGTGTGATCTACGAGGATAATTGGATCTGGTGGAACGAGCGCGAGGGGATAGTCCACGAGATTAGCCATGACGTCATCATCAGGAACAACGATCTGCGCTACAACGGGGTGGGCCACGACATCTGGATGTGGGGCTCGCAGATCCTGATCCATGTCAGCGATGGTGCGCAGGTCTACGGCAACACGCTGTACGTGCACGAGGACACGGGCCACGGCATTGGCATCATGAACTACAACAGAGAAGAATACCCTGACTTCGGGGATTTCTATGGCAGGAACAACTCCATCCATCACAATGACATCACCTACCTCGGGCTGTATGGGGCTTCTGGGATCGTCGATGACGGCGAGGTGGGGTCCGACTACTATCAGGATAGTGACGGCGACGGGTTCGCGGATTGGGGCTGCCTCGCAGAGTCAGCGAACAACCTCTTCGACTACAACGCCTACCACCATGACGGCATTGCCGAGAAGTTCGAGTTCTGCGGCGCATCCTATCTGACCTGGGAGGAGTTTCAGGCTGAAGGACAAGAGGCCCACGGTACGATGGATTCCCTAGTCGTTGTGCCAGATGACACGCCTCCGGACGTCCTCTCCTAGCCTCCCCCAGGCGTGACATCGTTCCGGACTCACGTCTACTCTTCAGAGGCCGAATCGGTACCCTGTTCGGGCGGAGAATCCTTCTTCCCTCGGGAATCGGCCCGCCAGATGCCAGCGGCCACCAGCAGGAAGAAGCTGAAGCCTACAATCCAAGCCTCTCTGACACCAAACATCTCCATCGAGGTGAAACTGAGTCCGATTGTGCATACAATCCACACGACGCCGATGAACAGGAAAATCTTCGCATCATCTCCCTTGTCGTCAGCCATCCTCTCACCTCCCGTTCATCCCGGCAAATCTCCAACCATTGAGAATGTCAACCAAGTGAGCGCGAACAACGCTGCGAGCGCGACGAACATCACGATCGTGGCCGTGGGCGCCTTGACAGCCCCCGGCTCGGCGGGTTCCCATCGTACAGTGGGCAGGTTGGCAGTCACCTCGCCGACTCCTGCCTCCTCGCCAGACCGCAAGGTGCGGACGAGCCCGTACACGAACAGCAGCAGAACGATGGCCATGATGATTCCACCGAGGCCGACGAGCGCATTCAGGAGGGGAATCGAAGCGTGCAAGTCATACTCCGGCGCCAGCGTCCGCCGAGGCGAGCCGAGGTATCCGGCGGCGATGCCCGAGACGCCGAACAGGTAAACTCCGACGGTGAGCGCCCATGGCAGTTGAGCCATCAACTTCGGGTTCCACAGCTGCCTGCCGTAGAGGATGGGGATGACGTACATCAGCAGCCCGATGAAGGTGAGCGAGATAGTGCCCACGGTGAAGAAGTGGAAGTAGGCCGGGATTGCGAAGGTGTCCGACAGCAGAGCGGCGAATTTCACCTGTATGAGGATGTTTGCAAGCACTCCACCGGCGGCGGCACAGACGCAGGCGGCAGCAATCGAGGAGAAGGCGGGGTTGCCCCACGGCAGGTCGCGCATCCAGGCGAACAGCCCCTGTCTTCCTTCGCTGACCCGCGCACTCGCTTCGAGGGAGACCAGGATGATGACGAACACCATGATCGTCGGGATGCTGATGAACATGGCGAGTGTCGAGGCGACCGTCTTCATCAGCGGGGAGATGGTCGGGTCGAGGAACATGTGGTAGAGGAAGGTCGGGGGGAGGACGACCAGGTAGAAGGCAAAGAAGACCTTCGACAATCGATCGCTGAAGATGCTCTTCACACCGGTAGTGACCTCCGCCAGAGCATACCAGACCAACACCGTGGACAGCAGAGGCAAGTAGTGCATGTTGTGGAACATCACGTGATAGGCAATCATGTAGTCGAAGTCCATCGGCCCACCGCCTTCCAAGGCCCACAAGGCAGTCCTGCCGAACACATTCAGCGCGGCGAATGAGGTGACGGTGAGCAGGGCTGCCCAGAGCGTCGCGGCGAAGGTGATGGAGGACCAGCTCTCGACCTTGCCGTCCAACTTCGCTTTGATGGGAGTCGCGATGCAAGGAATCGAGACGCACAACAGACCGAGTCCGAGCAGGACGTAGCCGACGTAGAACCAGTCAGCACCCGGCATCCCATCAGACAGCGGGGCAAGCCCGGTGTAGGTGATGACCGCTCCCTTCCAAGGTGCGATCTGGTCGATCAGGAAACCGGCTGACATCAGGCCGAACCCTGCCCACGCCAAGTTGCGCCATACCAGTTCGTCGACGCCATCGGTGTAGACGAGCACGAACACCATCACCACAGCCACCTGCACGAAGTAGAGCCAGTAGTAGAATACCGTGGTTCCATGCAGAGTGAGAATCGTGTAGGCCAGGGTTGACTCGAGGGAGAGGAAACCCCCCTTGACCAAAACGAGCAGCAAAGCGTAGAGGACTCCAAGCCCAAGAGTGAAGATGCTGACGAGCACGAAAGCCTTCAGCAACCGACGGTCCTCTTCTGTCAGACTTGACAGCGAAGCCTCGAATCGCTCGGAAGCATGCTCAATCGTGGTATCGCCACCCTGTTCCGCCATCGTTCATCGCTCCTTGTCACACCACGACAATCTTGCCGCTCATGCCGTTATGTTGCTCCCCGCAGTAGTAACTGCAGTACAGCGTGTACTCTCCCGGCTCGTCGAATGTCAGTCTCTGTTCGATCACTACTCCTGGAATGAGCCTGACCATCTGGCTGCCGGAGTCGGTGCTGACCGAGGCGCCATGGTAGACGTCCATCGTCATCATCCTGAACTGATACTCGACGCCGGCTTCCAGTTGAATCTCAGCAGGTGAGTATCCCCATTGGTAGGCGGCGAGGTAGACCGGATTCATCGACATCCGCTCCCCGCCCATTACCATCCAGCCAGGGTCAGGCGCCACCACGATGCCGGCGTCCGCATCCCAGTTGTTCTCTTCGAAGAGAAGGGTGATTGCCATGAACTGACCAGGCAACATCTCACCGGGGCCTCCGTGGCCGGCGTGGGCATCGCCAGCACCCTCTTCTGGGGTGTAGGCGCCGCCCAGCGACCAAGGGATGATGAGCAGGAGCAGTGAGAGGCTGATCAGGACCGCGCCCAGCGGCTCACTCGAACGGCTCATGCTTGTTCACCTCGGAATCGAATCACCGCTCCTTGCGGGTGGCGACGATGGAGGCTGCTGTGATTGCCGCGACGGCCAACCAGGAGGCGAAGCCGGGAATCCCATCATCCTCCGTGTGTTCGTCGTGCATGTCACCACTCATGTCCATCTGGGTGGCTGTGTGGACGGCGGAATCGTTGTTCACCCAGGTGACTGTGACACCGGGTTGAATCTTCACCGTGCTCGGTTGGTAGTTGAAGCCGTCGATGTAGATAATGACGTCGTCAGCACCGGCGTCGGAGTCGTCGGAGACGTTCACCCAGCCGGTGAAGTCGGGGAAGCCTTCGTGAGGCGGGTGCGGAGTGCAGGAGTACATGTCATTCGACGCCATCGTGAATGTGTGTGACCAACTCTCATTCTGAGCCAGTTCTCCGCTGTCCCACAACTCCATCTCTGTCGCGCTTGCCGGAGGCAAGAGGAACATGAGGGGTAAGAGCAGCATCAGGGCGGCCCCTAACCGCACAGTAGTTCTGGTTCTGTCCTCACCTGATTTTTTCGATTTATCCATCTCAGAACTCACCTTGACCAATCCCCGGTATTCCAATGGTTGAATATAACATTTCCCGCGACGAGAAATCTGCCTTCCAGTCCACTGAGATTGACCCCTCAAATCGTTGAGACCCTCGTGTCCTGACCTCCTGGAATTCCAGCCTTCGACGTACTACTCCTGACTCTACTCACCTTCGCCGCCGTCCTAGCCATGAATAGACGTCGTCAAGAGACGAATCGTCGTTAGTCACAAACGAGGATTCACTCGGGCGCAAGGCCTTCCCAGATTGTTGCCATTCCAGGGAAGATGACCTTGGCTTCGACGCCCTCGAAGCCAATCTCTTCGAGCATCCGAACATATTCCTTCGTGGTTCCGAAATGGACGTAAGTCTTGGTCAACCACTTCCACGGATGGTCGCTCACACCACACACGACGCGCGCATAGGAACCGACCCAGAATCGCATCCAGAACCAACCGAAGAAGCCGTGCAGTCGATTCATTTTCGCAGGGTCCACGATCACCAATTTCGCCCCGGGCTTCAACACCCGAAGCACCTCGGCCAGCCCCGCCCGCTTATCGTACCAATCCCTGAACGAGAACAACGAGCAAACAGCATCAAACGAATCGTCATCGAAGGGCAAGTCCTCAGCTTTCCCAATCACGAATTCCACCGCAGAATCACCACGCGAGGCCCGCATCGAATTCACCCGCGGCTCCGCAGCAGCAAGCATCAGGGTACTCGGATCGAGACAGACCAATTCACCGCCGATAACCTCCTCAGCAAAACTTCCTGGACCACAACCAACCTCCAAAACGCGCCCCTTCAGAACACCAGCCTCGGAGGGCAATCGCTCACGAACCAGCCGCCGCCATCTGTCGACTTGACCAAGCGTTGCGAAGCGATTGATCCGGTCATAGACCGGAATCGTCGCTTCAAGCCCACGCATCAACTCCTGCCAATCGCCTTCACCGATGGTTTCGGAGTCCACGAAGGCACTCTGCGCAGGTCCCTTATTTGGTAGGTTTGGGGGGGCTGACCCTCGGCTGTCGGGAGTCCCAACCAAAAGGAACCGAAGGTTAGCATGATATACCCTTCCTTGGTCGCGCGCATCACCAATGGTGGAATCAATGGGTCGAGCAGAAGTTCTGGGTACAATCAAAGACGCAGAAGACGATGCTGAGAAGATTCGGGCGACGGCCGACGAGAAGGCCAAGAGCCTGCTCTCCGATGCTCGCGTCAAGGCTGCTGAAGCGATTACTGCAGGCCGTCAATCGGCCGACGAAGAGGCTGCTTCGATTCTCAATGATGCCAGAGCAGCCTCTGAGAAGGTAGCTGCAGCAGTTAGCGATGAGGGCGATGCCCTGCTCTCTCAGGTAACGACCGACGGTGAGCAGAACAGAGAGGCGGCGGTCGACGCGGTTCTCTCAGCATTCCGCACAGCATGAGAACCGCTTTTGATGAGGTGTCAATATGAGCCAGTTCACCACTGAGGATATGTCGCGACTGGTCGCTGCTGGCACTCGTGACCAGCTCAAGACGACCATCGAAGTCGTCGCTGGCATCGGCTTGGTTCACATCAACGATTACAGCGCCGACGAAGAGGGTTTGTCGATGGGTATTCCTGTCGACGAAGCCGAGGACATCAGCCGCCAACTGACCAGAATGCGCGGCTGTGCTTCGCAGGTCGAATCCGGCGATCAGCGCATCTTGCTCCCCGCTCCCGAAGTCCGCCGGAACCTCTCCGAATCTCTGGCAGGGGAGATTGACGGAATCATCGAGATCTTCGATGAGATCGACGGCCTCAAAGCCGAGTCCTCCCAGAATGCGGAAGAGTTGGCGGTCCTCAAACTGCTCGCCCCTCTCAGCCTCGAACTGGAATTGATGGGCGGCTACCGAACCGTCGCTTCATTCATCGGCACCGTCGCCTCCCTCTCCAAGGCCCGAGTCGGTCTCGCAGCGCTTGGCGACTCTGCACTTCACCTGACCAGCGAGGTCGGCAAGAAGGGCGTCGTCGCGGTCTTCTGCCGCATCGAGAAATCCAGCGAGATCCAATCGATGCTCGGCGAGCACGACTTCCAAACGATCGCAGTCCCTGAAGGCGAGGGATTGCCCAGCGAGCGCATCGAGCAGTTGACCGCTCGCGAGGCGGAGATCGCCAGCCGCCTCGAAGAATTGCAGAGCGATGTCGAATCCTGGACAGATGCCAACGGTGGCATGCTCTTCGGCGGTATGGAATTACTCGAGCGCGACCTCGAACTGGCAACCGCTCCAATCCGAGTCGCGACCAGCGAACACGCATTCATGCTCGACGGCTGGGTTCGCTCAGAGATCGCCGCCGATGTCGAAGCAGCACTCGCTCCAGTCTGCACTCACGTCAGCATCGAGGAGTATGTCGCACCGGCTCACTCCAACCATCTCCACCTCGACGATGACCGCTCCGAGATGCCTCCGATCGAATTTTCGCCGCGAACCTACTCCAAGCCTTTCGAGATGTTGACAGATGTCATGGGTCGTCCCGCCTACGGCCGCATCGACCCGACTTTCTTCATGTTCATCACCTACCCACTGTTCTTCGGCCTGATTCTGGGCGACATGGCTTACGGCCTCGCAGTGATGGGAATGGCCGCCTTCGTCTGGAAGCGCTTTCCCCTTGATGAGATGATGAAAAACGTCGGCGGACTGCTCTTCATCATCGGTCTCTCAACGGTGATTTTCGGCTATATCTACGGTGAATTCGCCGGCTTCGAGTTCCTGCCCCATGGCGGCTGCGACATCGCGGGCATAATCGGCGTCGCTCAATGCGAAGCCGCCAATGGTCAGTACCACTGGGAGTCTGCACACTCACCTTGGTGGATCGCTTGGATGACCAATCTCTACCCATCCAGCGGCGAGTTATACGCGGTTTGGGAAGGACCGCTGAACATCGTTCTCGCCTATCCCTTCCACCGCGTCGCTAGCAACCTCGAGAACCTGATTCTCATCACCATCTACATGGGAGTCCTCCATGTCCTCTTCGGACTGGTTCTGGGTTTCCGTGACATCTACAAGGCACACGGATTCGTCGATGCACTCTTTGAGAAGGGCTCGTGGATGACCGTCGTCATCGGCGGATTCATCTTCGCTTACGGCTTCCTCGTCGAATCCGCCTCAGACATTCTTCTGCCCGGCGCAGCCATCACCGGCGTCGGCGTCGTCATGGTGATGGTTCTGCTCGCGCACTTCGAGAAGATGGGCGTGATTGGAATCCCACTCGGCATCCTCGAATCACTCGGAATGCTACCGAAGGTCGTCTCTTACGTTCGACTGTTCGCAGTCGGTGTCGTCGGAGTCAAGATCGCAGCCACCGGTAACGAGATGATTTACCCCTCTGTCGCACACACACTCTCCAACCTCGGCGAAGCTGGCGCGATGGACCTTGTTCTCCTGCCAGTGCTCTTCGTATTCTGGCTCGTCGTACAACTCTTCGCCCTCGTTCTGGGGGTCTTCAGTCCAAACATCCACACGGTGCGACTGCACTTCGTCGAGTGGATGATGCAATTCTACGAGGGCAGCGGAATGCCCTTCCAAGCCTTCGGTTTCAAACCGAGGAGAGTGGAAGTGGAATGAGGCGACTCGTGGGGAAAAAAACGGAGGAAAAAAACATGGAAAACAAGAGTATGAGAATGATTTACCGCGTTCTGATGGCTGTGCTGTTGGCGACTTTGGTCGCCGGTGTCGCAACCGCTCAGGAAGGCGGCGAAACAGATGCAGTGAATGACAAGGACACGATGGCCAAGCTCGGCGCAGGAATCGCGCTCGCTGGCTGTGGTATCGGAACAGGTCTTGCACAAGGCCCAATCGGTGCGGCTGCGGTCGGAATGATCGCTGAGGACGCATCCAAGTTCGGTACCGGACTTCTGTTCACTGTTCTGCCAGAGACGATCGTTCTGTTCGGTTTCCTTTCGATCTACCTACTTTGATCGATTGGGGCGAAACAAATAGGAGATTCACGCATGTCATTGGACAAGCTAGCTAGTGAAATCGCGTCGCTTGCGAAAGCCGAGGCCAAAATGGTCACGGACGCTGCGGCAGCCGAGGCGAAGAGCATCGGCGCTGCCGCTGGCGACGAGATTTCAGAACACCGCGGCGCAGCGCTGGCGCGGGCGGAGAAGATGCGCGACCAATCAGCGGTCGAGAGCATCGCTGCCGCCCGACAGAGGAACCAGAAGCGGCTCCTCGTCGCGCGCGCCGCTGAACTCGATGCGACCTGGGACGAGATCGTCTCCAAGGTCGCTTCGGCGAAGCTCGATGGTCGAGAAGGAATTCTCAACTCGCTGCTCGCCGAAGCCAAGGAATCCGCCTCGGCGGACATGATCCTTCGCCCTGTGGCGATGGATCGTGCTGCTCTTTCGGCACAATCCAGCGGCTTCAAGTTCGCTGACGATATTGACGGGCTTGGCGGCTTCGTTCTCGAAACCGCCGATGGCTCGATATTGATGGATTACCGCTTTGAAGGAAGACTTCGCGAGGCTTGGGAAGCCAAACTCGGCGAAGTCAGTCGAATACTTTTCGGGAATGAATGAGAGGAATCAGAATGGCAGAAATCGCAGTCGGGAAGGGCAATTGGGCCAACGCCAGTGCGCGCAGCAAAGCGCGCAAGGCGAAACTCCTCGACGAGAAGCGATTCCGTCAACTGATGCAGAGTGGTCCTGAGACCATCGCTGCCAGCATCGGAGAATTGGGTTATCGCAAGGAACTCGACATGTATTCCGCCCGCCTCAGCGGTGCGGATCTCGTCGAAGCCGCCTTGAGTCACAATCTCCACCGCGAATTGAAGGAAGTCATGGGCTTCTGTCAAGGGCGGCTGAAGCGAATCGTCTCAGTCTTCGCTCTGCGCTTCTCCTATGCCAGCGCGAAGGCTGTTCTTCGCGCCGTCAACGGCGGAATCTCCGCCGATGAATTGGCGCGAACGGTTCTGCCAGACGAGGATGATCTCAACATCGTCTGGCTCGACATCGCTCGCAACAGCGAGTCGCTGCCCGACGCTGCAGCGGCGATGAAAGGCACCCCGTGGGGAGCCGCCATCGCCGATGTTGACGCCGAGGCAGCCTTGCAGGATTACGAAGATGCACTCGACAGGCATTACTACCACGAAGCGATCTCGGCGCTGAGGTCAAGCGGTCAGAGCCACAGTCTTCTGCTCGGCTATCTGCGCACCGAGATTGACCATCGAAACATCGTCAACCTGCTGAGAGCCCTGCGACAGGACCTCTCAGCGACACAACGCTCCAACCTGCTGCTGGAAGGCGGCAGGGCTCTGCGCGGAAACCTCCTCCGAAGTGCCGCGCAGGCCGATACCGAAGACGCCCTGATGGAGGTCTTGCGACGCTCCAACATGGACGTCGTCGAACTCGAGGAAGCGCTCACACGCTCGAAGGACCACGGCGGACTCGATCCGGTCGTGAGCCATCTCGCGTCCCGCCGTCGAGCGGATCTCAGGCGCATGAGCCACCTGAATCCGCTCTCGGCATTCCCGATCATCCACTACCTTGAGAGCAAGGTGTTGGAAGTACAGAACCTCCGCCTGCTGGTGCGCGGCAAGGCGGTTGGCCTCTCGGAAGAGGTCATTGAAGCGCATATGGCATTCTGAGGTGATGAGATGGAGATTGCAGTAGTTGGAACTTCAGAATTCACCCTTGGATTCCAGTTGGTGGGGGTAACCCGCTTACACAATCCCGCGAACGACGAAGAGATGGCTACCATCCTTCGCTCGATGCTCGGGGACAAGGAGGTTGGAATCGTCGTCATCGACGCAGCCGACCTCACCCGTATGCCAGACAAGCTGCGTCGACAGATGTCTGACAGCATATCGCCCACGATTCTGGGCATCGGAACCGAGGAGGACAATACCCTCCGCGAGTCCATCAAGTCGGCATTGGGAGTCGACCTTTGGAAGTGATTCCTCAAAATAAAATATGGAAGTGAAGAAATGAGTGAAGAAAATGGATTGATTTACAGGATTTCAGGTCCTGTCGTAACCGCTATCGGAATTACCCCTCGAATGTACGAAGTAGTACGCGTGGGAGATGAAGGACTGATGGGTGAAGTCATCGAATTGCACGGAGACCAGTCGGTCATCCAGGTCTACGAGGAGACGTCCGGCATCAGTCCGGGCGAGCCCGTGATCCGAACTGGGCAGACCCTGTCTGTTCAACTCGGCCCGGGTCTGTTGACTCAGATCTACGATGGTATTCAGCGTCCGCTGGCTGATTTGGAGGCGAAAATGGGTGTCTTCATCAAGCGCGGTGTCGACGCTGATGGCCTCGATATGGCCAAGATGTGGGATTTCAAGGCCACCGTTGCGGTCGGCGACAAAGTCGCCGCAGGAGCGATTCTCGGCACGGTCCAAGAGACCGAGACCATCGAGCACCGCGTCATGCTTCCTCCAGGGAAGAGCGGTGTCATCAAGAGCATCGAGTCGGGTGAATTCAATGTCACTCAGACCATTTGTACTCTTGAAGATGGGACTGAGATCGCAATGATGCAGGAGTGGCCGGTTCGAACACCTCGCCCCTTCGTGCAGAAGTACGCACCCAACGTTCCACTCATCACCGGCCAGAGAATCCTCGACTTCCTCTTCCCCTTGGCAAAGGGCGGTACCGCGGGAATCCCCGGTCCGTTCGGCAGCGGCAAGACCGTCATCCAACAACAGCTGGCCAAGTGGTCCGATGCTCAGATCGTCGTCTACATCGGCTGCGGAGAGCGCGGTAACGAGATGACAGAGGTGCTCACCGAGTTCCCTCACCTCATCGACCCGCACACCGGCACACCGCTGATGAACCGCACAACGATGATCGCGAACACCTCGAACATGCCCGTGGCTGCACGCGAGGCGTCCGTCTACACAGGCATCACGATTGCAGAATACTTCCGCGACATGGGCTACGACGTCGCTTTGATGGCCGATTCAACCAGCCGCTGGGCTGAGGCCATGCGCGAGATATCCTCGCGACTCGAAGAGATGCCTGGTGAGGAAGGATACCCCGCTTACCTATCGAGTCGACTGGCCGAATTCTACGAGCGCGCTGGACGTGTCCAGACGCTCGCTGGTGGCGACGGCTCGATTTCC
>Ga0208055_1000232_pt1 | contig 14532 bp, 9 predicted proteins | sample DeeseametaMP2159_FD_184174 | JGI IMG/M metagenome (GOLD analysis project Ga0208055, IMG submission 184174) | Marine microbial communities from the Deep Pacific Ocean - MP2159 (SPAdes) | ecosystem: Environmental > Aquatic > Marine > Oceanic | place: Southwest of Acapulco, Mexico, North Pacific...
CCGGTTTCCCGCTCCAGACACTCATAACCCCAAAGCCTTTAGGAATAAGGGCTTAAGCTGTAAATAACAGGTTAAATATGCTAGACTATCTTGTTGGTTTTTTTATATTGATCACAAGACTGAAATAAACTTTACAGTCGAATCTATCTGTGAAATTTCAACGTTACCGATCAGTATCGTTTTTACGATATTGCAAATGAAACACTTGAATTTTCAAAAAAAGGACTTAGATCTAATGGAATGTTAGTGATTTATAATGAGCTAACGATATGCTTTGAATATAATTTTTCCAATGCAAATCATTAAGTTATTATCCAATATTCTATCTAAGAAAAGAGGAGATTTTTTTGATGATAATTTATTTATTAAAGAAAGTGAGTGACGCATGAGTAAGAATGAGAAGCTGGCTAATATAGGGAGTATAAAAAAGAGTGAATCAACAATTATTATTTACACCTGGCCCAGTCAATCTAGCTCAGAATGTACGAGAGGCTATTTGTAAATATGATATTTGTCATCGTGAAATCGATTTTGATTATTTGTTACAAAGTATTGAGAATAAATTACTCGCACTCTTCGAGATAAAGAATACAGCAAATTATCGAGCGGTAGTCATTACTGGCTCTGGAACTGCCGCCAATGAATCAATGTTGTCTTCAGTTGTTGGTGGGAAGAATATTCTTATTCTGTCTAATGGCGAATTTGGCGAAAGACTACACGGCATATCTAAGATTCATAATGAAAATACTTTTCTATTGGAATTTGACTGGGGAGAAAAACTAAGCCTGAAAAAAATTAAAGATTTTTTGCGGATACAGAAGATTGATGTCATCGCCATGGTTCATCATGAAACTAGTTCTGGCATGTTAAATCCTTTGGAAAAAATCGGAAAACTTTCAAAATCACACGGTGCAATATTTATTGTCGACTGTGTAAGCAGTGCAGGCGCAGAAGTAATTGATCTGGAAAAATGCAACATTACATTTTGCTCAAGTTCAAGTTCAAAGGCAATTGGCTCTTATCCTGGATTATCTTTTGTAGTTGGTGAAACTCAAGAATTTGAGAAATTAAAGACTCTTCCCATTAAATCTATGTATCTAAATTTGTATAAATTTTATGACTTTATAAAAACTTTTTCTCAGACACCCAATACACCAGCGGTGCACTTATTCTATGCTCTAGATCAAGCCCTATCCAATATACTCAACGAAGGTGTTGTAAATCGCTATGCCAATCTGAGAGATAAAGCCAATAAGTTAAGACAAGGCATGCTGAGCCTGGGGCTTAAGTTTGTAATTAATCAGAAAGATATGTGCTCGATATTAACCACTGTTTATACTCCATCGCATATTGATGTTGGTGTTTTGCGTCAGAAATTGCGCGAAAAATCTATTATTATCTACGAGGGAAAGGGTTACTTTAAGAATCATGTGTTTCAGGTTGGAAATATAGGTGACTTGTCTTTTACTGATATCCAATATTTTTTGAATTCACTGAAGAAGGTATTGGATAGTTTTAAGCCGATTGGAGAATTACTACCCGTTATTGAACAGATTAGGATGTTGGGTGTTGTTGGAATCGACAGTCAAATCCGAAAATCCATTCCTGAAATTGAAAAAACCAGTGCCAATCTTCTGACATAGAAAGCGACACTGTGAATGAAAAACTGACGCAATTATGGGAAACAAAAACAAAAGATGATGAATGGTGGTCTTCATTTGTTACATCTCCATTGGCCATCGTGGTTAATTATTTCGTTGTAGATTTTAAATGGCTAACACCCAATAAACTCACCCTTATTTCTTTTCTTACAGCAATTGTTTCTGTTCTGTTTATTATTGCTGGTGGTACTCAAAACTTTATCATTGCTGCAGTTTTAATACATTTAAGCCATATTTTTGATTGTATGGATGGACAGATGGCACGATATCGAAAAACCTCCTCATTGTCAGGTGGTTATTATGACAAGTTAACAGATCAAATACAGGTCACACTCTGGTTTGGTGCGACAGGTTATGCAGCTTACAACCAGTCTCATAGTGTTCTACCAGTATTTTTGGCTTTTATCGGTGTTGCCTTTTACTCACTTCGAGGTTATGTGAAATATGTGACACTTTATACCAAAATGTCACAGGACAATTACTATGTTGATATAGTTGCCAAACAATTATCAACAGTAAAAAAGCAAAATACTGCAGGTCTTAAATTTGGTTTTTCAGCAAACCTGAAGTGGTTTATAGCTGAGCAACGTAAAATACTTGAATTTAAGGAAGGGGTTTTCATTTTCATGCTATCACTAGCACTAGTACTTGATGTACTCACGCCCATGCTTTGGATGTTTGCAGTAAGTCAGCTTTATTTAGGGCTTATGCGTGGATGGCAAAGAGGTGCGCAACTTCAAAGTAATCAGAAAATTAACGTGGAAAAGTAGAGAATGAATTTTGTTATCATATTTGGCCCTTTATCCGTGGGCAAAATGACAGTAGGACAGGAATTAGAAAAGATAACTGATTTGAAGTTATTTCACAATCATATGACGATAGAGATGATTTTACCTTATTTCGACATGAAGTCTCCGAGCTTTAAGAAATTAGTGAAAGCATTTCGAATACAGATGTTTAAAGAGGTGGCTAAGAGCAAACTTCCGGGATTGATATTTACTTATGTCTGGCAGTTAGATTCAGAGAAAGATTGCAAATTCATCGAAACAATCATACAAGTATTTGAGCGGGCAAATGCAACAGTCTGTTTTGTGGAACTTGAGGCTAGCGTTGAAGTTCGACTGAAACGTAATAGATCACCGAATAGATTGAAACATAAACCCTCAAAAAAGAATTTTAAAACATCTGAAAAAGAGCTGTTAGATAATGATTTTAATCATATTTTGAATTCAAGTAACAATGAGTTTAAGGATAAAAACTATATAAAAATCAATAACACGAATCTACCTGCTGATGCTGTAGCAAGAGTCATTAGTGAAAGGTTTGAATTAATAACACGGTAGATAGAAAAATTAAAGCAGTCATTTTAGCCGCTGGTGTAGGCTCTAGAATCAAACCATTGACAGACAACTGTCCAAAAAGTCTGTTGAAAATAAATGGTAAAACTATTCTTGAAATGATGATTTCACATATTCAGACGTGTGGAATTAGTGAAGTTGTTTTTGTGTTAGGTTATTTACAGGATCAGATAAAAAATTATGTAAAAACACAATTTCCTGATTTAGTCGTCCATTTTATAACGAATGAAAAATATGAAGTAACGAACACTGGTTATTCTTTAATGCTAACAAAAAACTTTGTTCTGGATTCAACCTTTATTAAATTTGATGCTGATGTTGTTTTTGATATTAATATACTGAAAAGCCTTATTGCCTCTGAATATGATAACTGTCTGTGTATCGACAAAAATATTAATCTTGATGCAGAAGAGATAAAAGTCATTATTAGAGATAAAAATAGGGTTGTCAAAGCCAGCAAAACGGTCAAGCCTTTAGATGCGATTGGTGAATCAATAGGTATTGAAAAAATCAGTAGTGAAGCAGCACAGGCTTTATTTTCTGAGTTAGAACTAATGATGAAAGATGAACAATACTATCAGGAGTATTATGAGGCAGTCTATGAAAGACTCATTGAAAAGGACGTGCCTTTTCATGCTTTAGATATTTCAGGACTGAAATGGACTGAAATTGACACCCAAGAAGATTTTATGATGGCAGAAAATATTTTTAGTCAGAGTGCTTAGAATAAAGACATACTGGCAATTTCAATGAGCTGAGGTTGACTAGACTTGTAATGCAAAGTAACCGAAACAGCATTACTATAAGTAGTTAAATGGTTTAACCACTTTTCCAGAAATATTTCCATGCACTGCTTCATGCAATGGGGTATAGATCATATAGAATAGGTATGCACTCAAAAGACAGTGTAACCATAGGCTTATTTGATCAGTGGCAAAAAGGTATTGAAGCAATATGATGCTACTGCAACTGAAAACTAAAGTCACAATAGTTAAATAACCAAAACCACCATAATGACTTTTCGCCTGATTGACACAAAAATTTAAACTAACGATATCAGTGCTCATATATATAGAAATATATTAGTTAAAGTCTCTTAGAATAACAATTCTATATTTCATGCTTGATGAATTGCCCTGCAGATGCGTATGAAGAAAAATAAACTTAGGTAGGAGTTGGTTCCAATTTTGAACCATAAGCTCCACCATACTTTCTTTTTCTATCACTTAAAGGATAAAAACAAATATAGTAATATTAATTATCAGGAAAAAGGAAAAACAACAAGATTTGATATTTACTTATGATTGAGATTAAAAAAGATTCAGTAATATTATCAACAGGTTCAAATAAGCAATACGATTTACCATTTTTATGGTTAAGAGATAATTGTCAATGTGATGAATGTAGAATTATAGAGACTCAAGAGAAACAGTTTCTTTTGCATACAGTCCCAGTAGATATATCTCCTAAGAGTGTTGAAATAAAAGATGAAAGTCTATTTGTTTTGTGGCCTGATAATCACCAATCGGTAATCCCATTAAATAAAATAGAAGAAAGTGGCAAACCTAGATATCCAGAACATAAGTTATGGACAAGTAAGTTCACTCCTAGAAGGTTTGATTGGTCCGAATTTTTGGACAATAAAGAGATTGCCTTGGAAGCACTAAAAACTTTTATTAGTTTTGGAGTAATTATTTTGAATAATGCACCAAAGGAACCAAATTCATTAGAACTTTTATCAAAAAGATTTGGACCAATTCATGAAACATTATTTGAAAGGATTCATAATGTTTCTGTAACCGGACATGTCTATAATGTTGCTCATACTTCAAAGGGACTTCCTCCTCATAATGATTTTGCAAGCTATAAGTCTCAACCAAGTGTTCAGGCTCTTCACATGTTAGAAAATGAATGCGAAGGAGGAGAATTAATAATTGTAGATGGTTGGGAAATCGTTGAGGATTTAAGAAAGGATAATCCTGAATATTTTAATATTTTAAAAGAGTTTAATGTTCCGTTTAGACAATTCGATGAAAATAATGAAACATATGCTGAGGCTCCTATTATTAAATGTTCATCTGATGGGTCTGTAGAAAGTTTTAGATTCTCAAATCAATTAATGCAGATGATAGATCCATCTAGAGAAGACGTAAAAAGTTTTTATAAAGCTTATCACGAAGTTTCCACTAGGGTTCATGACAGCAAATATCGTTCAACTTTTAGATTGAATGGAGGAGAGGTATTAATTGTTGCAAGTTTAAGAGTTTTACATGCTCGAGAATCATTTATACCCAATGGTAAAAGGCATTTACAGGATGCTTATTTTGTATATGACAATGCCCTAAATAATTATGTTATTTGACATATTAGAGAGACAGAGCAGAACCTTATTTGCCTCTGAAACCAAATATCTATAAGGGTTTCAAATTAGGCTACTATTGAGTGGGAGTAATAAAATGTTCGAAACAACTGATTTTTTATTCACAGCGGAAACTACACCTGATGTTACTACTGATCTTGCTGGAAGCGTTGGCAAGGTTGAAGAGCTCGGGGTTGTTGCTGACGCTGTAAACGTAACAGACTCACCAAATTACAAAAGCCGTTTGAACAGTTTGCTGGTTGCTTCAGAGATTCAAAGAAGTGGGTTAGATGTCATTTTGCAACTAACGGGTAGGGACAGAAACCAGATTGCGTTGGAGTCCGTATTGCTTGGTGCGCTGTCGGTTGGTGTAAACAAAGTTCTTTGTTTAAGCGGTGATCAGCCAGACAAGAATGGGCCTGTGGTTGTTAATGAATTTAATAGTAACGGATTGATCGAACTATGTAAGGTCATCTCAGGGGGAACGCTGACCGACGGAACAAAAATAAACAACCCTCTACCGATTTATTCGGGTACGGCGGATGATTTATACGATCAGCTCTCAAAACCAGTTGCGCTTAGTAAATTAGCTACGAAGATCGAGCAAGGAGCGAATTTCGTTCAAACTCAGTATTGTTTTGATTATAAGGTTATCAAAAAATATTCGGATAAATTGAACGACCATGGTTCCTTTAACAATTGTAAGGTGCTGATTGGAATGGGCCCTTTAAAATCAGCCAAGCAGGGCGACTGGATGCGAAAAAACTTATTGGGTGTAAACATCTCTGATGAAATTCTGCACCGCTTAGAGGTTAGTGACTCGCCAGCGGAAACTGGTGAACAAATTTGTCAAGAACTGATAGAAAAAATTATCCAGCTTCCCTGTATTGATGGAGTTCATTTAATGGGTCCAAATTGTGAAAAAGGTTCGGCTAGAATAATTTCTCATTTTAGATGAGGTTCTTCAGAACAACCTACGATATTTCAAGCAAACCTCCAGCTACCTTTGAGTGGGAATGAGAATTAATGTTGTAGGAACAAGAATCTAAGATAACCCTTGAATTAATCCTTTATCATCCACATCTATATTTTCCGCAGCCGGTGTTTTTGGTAACCCTGGCATTGTAATCACATCGCCGGTTAGCGCCACTATAAACCCTGCTCCAGAGGATAATCTGACTTCTCTAATCGGAACATCGAACCCAGTCGGCCTACCTTTTAGTCTTGGATCCGTTGATAAAGAGGCTGGTGTTTTAGCCATGCACACAGGTAATTGTCCAAACCCTTGATCTTCAAGTCGTTTTATTTCTGTTCTTACATCTTTGTTAGCCATAATATTATTGGCGCCATACATAGATGTGGCAATGGTTTTCATTTTATTCCAAAGACTCATGTCATCTGGGTATAGAAAATTAAAATCTGTTTTATGATTCTCTGACAAATCCACCACTGCTTTTGCAAGATCTATTGCGCCTTTCCCCCCATCTCTCCAGTGGCTGCAAATAACCACATCAACCCCTAAATAGTCACATTTCTCTTTAACCATTGAAATCTCTTGTTCTGTATCGTGGGTAAACTGATTGATAGCAACAACCACCGGTAAACCAAATTGATGAATATTCTCAATGTGTTTTTTTAGGTTTTCAGTGCCCTCACTTACAGCGTCAACATTTTCTTCTCTAATCTTATCAAGAGGCACGCCACCATGAGATTTTAAGGATTGAAGAGTAGCCACTAGCACCACAGCGTTAGGTGTTAAGTTGGCTTTTCTGCATTTTATATCAAAGAATTTTTCGGCACCAAGGTCTGAACCAAAACCAGCCTCTGTGATCGTATAATCAGCCAATTTCAAAGCTAATTTAGTTGCAGCTATACTGTTGCAACCATGAGCAATATTAGCAAAAGGCCCGCCATGGATAAAGACTGGATTACCTTCTAATGTTTGAGCTAAATTTGGATTAATTGCATCCTTTAACAAAGCTGTCATAGCACCTTCAACATTTAGATCGGCCGCTGTTATTGGCTCCCCGTCATGGTTATAAGCAACAATTATTAATGCAATATTTTTCCTTAAATCATTGATGTCATTAGACAAACAAAAAATTGCCATAATCTCTGATGCTGCAGTGATTGAAAAAGTGTCTTGTCTTGGTATTGAATTTGATGGTCCGCCAAGTCCTACAACTACTTGCCTCAGTGCCCTATCATTTAGATCTAAAACACGATTCCAGACTATTCTTCGATGATCAATATTGAGTTTATTGCCATGATGAAGATGATTATCTAAGCACGCTGCTAATAGATTATGAGCTGAGGTAATAGCATGAAAATCACCGTTAAAATGGAGATTAATATCTTCCATTGGAATAACTTGAGAAAAGCCTCCACCGGCTCCACCACCCTTCATACCAAAACACGGTCCTAATGATGGTTCTCTGATGCAGGCGGTTGTTTTATGTCCAAGCAATGCCATGGCATCACTTAGACCAACAGTTGTTGTGGTTTTACCTTCTCCTGCAGGAGTTGGGGTAATGCCAGAAACCAGAATTAATTTACCGTTATTATGATCCTTGAGCTTTTCACGATTAATTGAAAGATTAACCTTACCCTTGAATTTACCGTAATGCTCAAGATATTCATCACTAATACCTAATTTAGCAGCAATTGTCTCAATTGTTCTTAGTTCTGCGTCTCTAGCAATCTCTATATCTGTTCTCAAAATAACCTCTCACATTTACATTTAAGACAAACAAGACTATATATTATCTTTGAAGATTACAATTACTTCTGGGCCGTATAGGAATCGCTGTTTACAAGGTTCTTGAACAAGTTGCATAAGCTTCTAAACCATTGTCTATTCAACGCTAATATTGACAATGGAGATTAGTTTGCGTAGGGTCTGTTAACAAACTTAATTTCAAAAATCTTGGGGGTCCGAATAAATGTTTGAAAAAATTAGAGCACGCCTAACCTATTACCTTTCAACACTTGCTCTATTAAATGCAGCAGCATTTAGTGGATTTGCAATGGCACAAGCAGAATTAGAAGAAATTATTGTCACTGCTCGAAAGAAAACAGAAAGTTTACAAGACGTCCCAATATCTGTATCAGCACTTCGTGAAAGCGATTTAGAAGACAAAGGAATAAATGTATTTGAAGATTATTTATTGCAACTCCCTAGTGTAACTGCAGGCGGAGCAGGACCCGGAACCAGTACAATTTATATTAGAGGTCTTGCCTCGACAACACCCAATCTCACTACAGCTGGTGTTGCTGGCTTAGCTCCAAACGTATCATTCTATTTAGATGAGCAACCATTAGCTCAACCGGGAAGAAACTTGGATGTATATGCAGCAGATATGGCACGTATTGAGGTTCTAGCCGGTCCACAAGGAACTCTTTTTGGTGCTAGTTCACAAGCTGGTGTTGTTAGAATGATTACTAACAAACCTGTGATTGGTGAAGCATCAGCTAACGTAGAAGTTGAAGCAAGGTTTATGCCAGGAGCAGATACTGGAGATAAAGTAGAACTTGTAGCGAACATGCCTCTTGGTGATTCTACCGCAGCTAGATTTGTTGCCTACAGAGATAAAAAAGGCGGTTATATTGATCAAGTTGCAGGCTCTCTTAACGCAAGTCAATCTGCACGTTTCAGACCAGCAGGTACACTAAGAGACAATGGCCTTCCTGTTTCTTCATCTAGAGCAGGCTTTCAAGCTGGAGCTGATCTTTCAGGAGCTACTTTAAACAATGCAGTCGCAATTGTTAAAGAAGATGCTAACACATTAACTTATCAAGGCTTCAGAGCAAGTCTTGCCCTTGAAATTGGTAAAAATTGGAATGCGCTAGCAACGGTAGCACAACAAACTATTGATGCTGATGGTGTGTTTTTTGTAGACCCAAATTTAGGTGATCTAGAAATCCAAAGATATACTGAAGACGTCATTGAAGATGAATTTGACAACATGAGTTTAACTCTTGAGGGTTCAATAGGCGATCTTGAAGTAGTTTATGCCGGAGCATATACAGACAGAACATCAGATCAAATGGTTGATTACACTGACTACTTATTTGTTGGTCAGTATCTTCCTTACTACATTTGTGATTACTATGTAACCTACACGACTTATGCACCTGGTAATGTTCCAACAGGAACTTGTGGTGCTCCTAACTTATTAGTTGATTCAACAACAAATCTTGAAGTTACATCTCATGAATTCCGTATACATGCAAATTTAAATGACACTACGTCACTTACAGCTGGTGTCTTCGCTAGTGATACTGAGCTTACAGAGTTAAATTTATTCACTTATCCAGGTTCAGTAGATAATGATATTACATACGCTGCTAACTATGCTTTGACAGATACATCAGTAACTGGAGTAATTAATAAAGCAAGTCCTGGCTGGTTTTCAGCAGGGCCTTATTCAGAACCAGTTATATTCTTTAATGATATTAAGAGAACTGATAAGCAAATGGGCGTATTTGGTGAAGTAAGTTTTGCATTGAATGACACATCAGAACTTTCGGTAGGTGCTCGTTGGTATGATATTGAGGTTGATTTTGAAGGTAGTGCTAACTCATCATTTTATAATGGGTTCGGTAATCCAGATACTCAACAATTTGGATCTAACTTATCCGCACAATATGCACCAGGAAATGCAAACGGCTATCCTGACAAAGCGCAAACAGATGGTGTTATTGGAAAGGTAACATATTCATGGAATAAAAGTGAGGATGTTATGTATTACGTCACCTGGTCAGAAGGTTTTAGACCGGGTCTTCTAAATAGACCTGTCGGCAGCTCAAGTCCAGATGGATCATATACTGTAAAACCAGTTGTTGATTCTGATGAAGTTACAAACTATGAGTTTGGTTGGAAAGCTGTTCTTCAAGATGGTGCGCTTAGATTTAATGGTAGTGTTTTCATGGTTGATGTAAGCGGCTTACAAAGTACTATTTTTGATCCAAGTATCGTTAACTTGTTCTTCTCTGATAACGCTGCTGATGCTGAAATAAAAGGAGTCGAGGGTGACTTTCTTTATTACACTGATAACGGTTTTATACTATCAGGTGCTTTTTCGCTCTTAGATACAGAAATCACTAAGAGCTTAGTTCCAACCGCTGACGTGGTTGTTGGTTCTGATTTAGCATTTGCCCCTGGATTTCAGGCTAACTTTACTGCCAGAAAAGAGTGGGGAACGTCATCGGGTAATACAGGACATTGGCAAGCTCAATTCAATCACTCACGTGCAAGTGATTCTGACATCATGGAACCTAACAGAGCTACGCAAGCTAGTTATTTCCTTACCAATATCAGAGCTGGTGTCAGTAACGACAATTGGATGGCAGAAATGTATATCGATAACGTCACGGATGAAAGGGCTGAAATAAGCAATACTTTCGTCTTTGATAGACAGCGTGTAGCTGTTATAAGACCACTTAATATTGGTTTAAGGTATAAACTAAAGTTTTAACTTCGATAGGTAAAAAATATTAAAGGGAGCTCAGGCTCCCTTTTTATTTTTTTAGAAATTAGATTTTATTATATTTGTTAGAATGAGATTGGGATGAAAGAAGATCAATTAAGTATAGACGAAACTGCACTTTCGGTAGATTTAAGCGAAGCTACAGAAGCTGTCAAAGAAAGCAGATTTGAAGATGCACTTAATTTATTAAAGATTACTCTTAAAGAACATCCTGACAATATAGATAGCTTATACCTTGCAGCAGTTTCAGCGAGATACTTAAAAAAATTTGATGATTCAAAAAAATATATTGAACACTTGTTGTTCAATGCCCCGGATATGGGACGCGCTTATCAGGAGTTGGGCCACCTTAATAGAGATATGGGAGATGAAGAGAAAGCTGTCGTGCACTATAGACAAGCCTGTGAACTTAACCCGGCACTTTTGGCAGCTTGGAATTCTTTATACAAATACTTTGTAAAAAATAAAAACAAACCAGCAGCTGATCATGCCCTTGAGCAAATCAATAAATTACAATCACTTCCAGGTGTACTTTTGTACGTAGACCAGATTCTCAATGAAGGCAGACTCGGCATGGCGGAGATAAAGTGCAGGTCTTTTCTTAAAAAAAATCCTACTCATACCTACGCAATGTCATTGCTTGCTGAAATTGCTAATCGAATGGGCTATTTTGATGATGCAGAATTTTTACTTGAAAAGGCTGTCGAGTTCAAACCAGATGATGGCGACCTAAGAATGAAATATGCTTCGATTCTTAGAAAAAAACAAAAGTTTGCTAAGACTATGGAACAAGTAAACATATTGTGTGATAAATATCCTGACAATCTTACTTATCAAGCTCAAAAAGCCAGTGAAATTATGCAAAATGGAGACCATGAAGAAGCAATTACCTTATTGGACGATATTCTGAGCAAAAACCCATTTAATTTCAGTACACTTACATCAAAAGGTCATGCACAAAAAACTCTAGGCAGAACAGACCAAGCCATTAAGAGCTATCAATCTGCCTATCAAATAAAGCCAGATCATGGAGAGGCTTTCTTTTCTTTGGCAAATCTAAAAACTTATTCTTTTACCAGTAATGAATTAGATAGCATGCGAGAACAGGTTGGGAGAGTAGATTTATCATTAAGAGATAAAGCATATTTTCATTTTGCTCTTACTCAAGGTTGTGAAGTGAATGGGGAATATGATGAGGCATTTTTTCATTTAGAAAAAGGGAACAAAATCAAAAATGATCAAAGTCAATATTCAATTGAAAGAATGGAAAAAGAACTACAAGCTCAAATAGACGTTTGTGATGAGACTTTTTTTAGAGATTTAGGTAGTGGAGGCCATAACACAAAAGACCCTATATTCATTCTTGGCTTACCCAGATCAGGCTCAACACTTATAGAACAGATCTTAGCATCGCACTCTATGATTGATGGAACACTTGAGCTTCCAAATATTCTTTCAATTGCTCAAAGCCTAAGAGGAGATGATATTTACGGAAAATTAGGCAATTACCCTAAAAGTATGAAGTCATTAACACTCGAACAAAGAGAAACTTTGGGTAAGGGTTTCGTTGAGGACACTAAAATGCACAGAAAAGATGCTCCAATGTTCACAGATAAAATGCCCAACAACTTCAGACATATTGGCTTAATCCATCTAATAATGCCTAACGCTAAGATTATTGATGCTAGAAGATATCCCTTGGATTGTTGTTTTAGCATGTTCAAACAACTCTTTGCTCAAGGACAAGAGTTTTCATATGGCCTGGCCGAGGCAGGAAGTTATTACAAAAGCTATGTTAAGTTGATGAATCACTGGAATGGAGTCTTGCCCGATAAGATATTAAGAGTAAATAACGAAGATATCATTGAAGACCTTGAGGGGCAGGTTAAAAGAATGCTTGAATTTTTGGAGTTACCTTATGAAGAAGAATGCATTTCATTTTATGAAACAGACAGATCAGTTAGAACCGCTAGTTCTGAACAGGTAAGAAGACCAATCAACAAAGATGGTATGGAGCGCTGGAAGCCTTATTCAAAACACTTAAAACCACTACTTAATAGCTTGGGTGAAGAGTTATTAAAACCTGAAGACATAGCCCTGCTAAACCGATAGGAAATTGAACACACCTAACACTTCAATTTCAGAAAGAAAGGGAAGGGCCAACACCCAATTCCTTGGGCTGGATATAAATTTACCCGTATTTGTTATCAGTTTAGGCTTAGCCGTTATCTTTTCTGTCCTCGTATTGAGCTATCCTGAAAGATCTTATGAGTTCCTTACTAATACTAAAAACTTTGTAGTGGTTTGGTTCGGTACCTTATTTACGGTATCTATGTCCGTCTTTACATTGATCATCTTCTTTTTAATCATCTCGCCATTTGGAAAAATAAAACTCGGAGGAAAGAATTCAGTCCCGGAATTTGGATTCTTATCTTGGGTCTGTATGTTATTTGCAGCCGGAGTTGGTATAGGTATGACTTTCTATGGAGCAGCTGAACCTCTTTCCTATTACACAGGAGTCTTTGGAACACCTCTAAACGCCTCTCCTGAATCTGAAGAGGCTTATCGATTAGCCTTCAGTGCAACTATTTTTCATTGGGGCCTTAACGCTTGGTCAGTGTATGCAATCATAGGATTATCTCTTGCCTTTTTTTGTTATAACTGGAAATTACCTTTAACGATTCGATCAATCTTTTATCCTCTTTTAGGTAATAGAATTTGGGGATGGCAGGGTGATATCATTGATATTATTGCTGTATTGGCTACCCTTTTTGGTTTGACAACATCTTTGGGATTGGGAGCACGGCAAGCTGCCTCTGGTCTGTTTTATCTATTCGATGTACCCAACAATCTTTTAACTCAATCTTTAATAATAATTTTTATTACTTCTGTAGTTATTTTTTCTGTTTATAGGGGTTTGAATAAGGGTGTAAAGGTTCTTAGTAACATCAATATAGGGCTTGCTCTCGTTTTATTAGCTTTTGTTGTACTTGCTGGACCAACATTCAAGATCATTATGGCTTATGGGGAGAACTTAATTTCTTATTTTCAGGATATTGTTCGTTTAAGTAATTGGAACAGGCCTGATGACCTGCAGTGGTATCATGACTGGACAATTTTCTATTGGGCTTGGTGGATTTCTTGGTCCCCTTTTGTAGGGATGTTCATTGCAAGAATATCAAAAGGGAGAACTATTAGAGAATTTCTTTCTGTCGTAATGTTCGTACCTCTTTTATTTTGCATAATATGGTTTACTTCGTTTGGAGAAACTGCAATTTTTCAATTTCAAGAAGGATTAGGTAATTTAAGTGAACCAGTTGGAGACATTTCTCTTGTGCTTTTTTACATGTTAGATAATCTTTTGTTTCCTATCTTTTCAAGCATATTTGCCTTAATCATGTTGGTACTATTTTTTGTGACATCATCTGACTCAGGTTCATTAGTTATCAATACGATTACCTCTGGCGGTAAAGATAACACCCCTAGAATACAAAGAGTGATATGGGCAATTATTCAAGGATTGATTGCCATTGTTTTATTAGTAGGTGGGGGTTCATATGCCTTATCAGCCATACAATCAGGGGCAATATCGATGGCGTTACCTTTTGTGTTTATTTTAATAGCAGCCACCATAAGTTTATTGCGTGGTCTATACATTGAACTAT
>Ga0208055_1000233_pt1 | contig 14523 bp, 14 predicted proteins | sample DeeseametaMP2159_FD_184174 | JGI IMG/M metagenome (GOLD analysis project Ga0208055, IMG submission 184174) | Marine microbial communities from the Deep Pacific Ocean - MP2159 (SPAdes) | ecosystem: Environmental > Aquatic > Marine > Oceanic | place: Southwest of Acapulco, Mexico, North Pacific...
CAAAACTCATTGTATAACTCAGCAAACCATATTTTTCGGGACCCAAATAGCGAATGACATAAATACTGACAAAAAGGGATACGCCCATTCGTAAAATTCTTTCTCCCAGAAGCCATGATGTATTAGAGAAGTATTTTCGAATGACGGAATGTTGTTTTAGTGTGGTAAAATTTGGTAGGAAATTCATTTGAAAAGTATTTTTGTTGATTTAGTGCATGAAAAAATGTGAGGTTAACAATTAATTATTCACCGAGATCACTTTCATTAGCATCATCTGGAAATTATCTTAAATAGATTGTTTTCTTTTTGATATAATTTTTATAGAATTGTCTACTTGATTATTAAAAATCTTTTATATTTTATGCGTTTTATTATTACTAAAATATTCACAAATCCCAACTTTTTCAAAAAAACACGAACAGAAAACAAAACTAAACGCCTGAATAGTGCTGAATAGGATCTTGTTTTTTCTAGAAAACTAATATGCTTATTGCGTTGTCTTATAATTTTAATAGCTTCAAGGATTATTTTTCTTTCTTGAGTTGAAGAAATTCCTCCTCCATCCATTATGATCACAGGATCTCCTTGTGAATAATAAGCTTTTCCATGCGACTTTTTAAGGCTCAATTCCCATCTGCAAACCCAATCAAAATCACTGCAAATGTAGTTCAAATTGAAAAATCCAACCCGGCCATAAACTTCCTTTCGCACTACCATTGATTGATGACGATAGGGCATTCCCCTTCCAATGTTTGGAGAAAGAATATTTTTAGTGCGTAATGGGCGCATTATGTATGAACCAATGAGTGTATCTTCAAAAATCAAATCTGCGTGAACAAAATCAATTTGTGGATCTTGGTCTAAAATTTGAGATGCTCGAGCAGGATAAGTTCGATCTAGTAAAATATCTCCACTGTTCAACATTATTATTGCATCGCCGCTGGAGAGCCGAATACCCTTGTTAAAAGCATCCGAAATCCCTTGATCCGGTTCAGAAACTGATTTTCCGTTATAACCTTGAAGAAACTCTAGAGTTTGCGGGCACTCTCCACCATTTATAATTATGTGTTCGCAACCATTTAAATCCCGTACTGATTCTACTGTACGTAATAATTCTTCAAAATTGTTTAAGGTTATTGTAATAATTGATAAGAATATTCTATTTTTCATGAAATAACTTTTCGCAACCACAATGCAAACTTTTTAGGGATCGCTTTTAATTTCAACCATTCAACTACGGCATCTTCTTGGACATCCGACCCATTTCTAATATAACGACAACGTATTATTAGCATAGCAATCACCCAAAACATGGTCACAAAATTCAAATGCAAGAACATTCCCATCGAAAACCAGCCCAGAAGCCACGGTTCCATTCCTCGAACGTGTTTACTAAAATCACTCATCAGAAATATTATGAGCACCGAAGTTGCCAGAATACCTCGTTCCATTAATGTATGAATCAGGGAATGGTGAGGGTTGGGTGCATTGTTTGGCCAATCTCCCATTCCCCACACAAAAGTTTGCATGTTTTTTGTCCATTCTTTAATCCCCATCATGTCCCAATTGAGTCTCACAGGGTCTGCGGTGAAACTAAATATTCGCCCTTCAAACAAATTAATCCCTGACCATTGTCCAAGAGTGATTTGTTCTAAAGTCCAGAGAGACAATCCTGAAAAAAGTAGATAGAGTAATATTGTCCGACTCGTTTTTGAAAATACCCAGCGCCAAATGGGCAATAAGAGATAACCCAATCCCACTAATCCGAGAGCTAGGCTAAAATTCCTACTTTCTGTCAACAAACCCAAAGTCAATGCAGTCAACAAGGCTAAGGGTAACCTCCAGCGCACAGCAAGCATTGCAAATAGGAAACAGTAAACTGCAGTCCAATTTGGATAAAAACGGTTACCAAAATCAAATGTCCAACGGCTTCCTTGAAAGTATGAGTTTGTTTCCCAAATGATCCACAAAACAAAAACAAAAAAGGTGTCAATCCAAAATCGTTGTTGATTGTGAATTGCTGGTCTTAACGATACCACTATGACAAAACAGCCTATGATTTTAATGGTATAAATCCAAAATGCATAATCTGTTTTGGACGCAATAAATATGGCCAGCAGGCAGGAGCCCATGAGTGTAATTCCTGATTCCCAAGGGATTGATGATTTGCGTTGAAATAGCCAAAGTGTCGCTATAACAAGATAAAAAGGAATTGAAGTCCAGTAGGCCCCGGAAATGATGGTTACTGGAATCAGGAGCAAAGCTGCGAAAGGAGATTTCTCCGTGATTATGGTATAATGTTGTTCTTTAAATTTGTGGATCGAACTAAAATTTAACAAGACAAAAGTTCCTGTAATAATTATGAATCCTATGACTGAAACGAGAAAAACAAATGTTCAACTCAGTCCCATGATTCTCCATTTTTTGGTAAAATTTGTTCTTATACGAAAAAGATTTGTAAATATATCTTTCATACATTTATCACAAAATTAATATTTGACAGGAAAAAATATTTCTGATTAACAAAAATTTTACAGTATTTGAAGAAATGAAGATTTGACTGAGAGTATTTTTCTTTCAGAATAGAAAATAGACTCATATCAAAGCTAATAACTAACCGCAGTGACCTACCTTTCAAATCATAGTTTGTGAAAAATGTATTAAATTTTTCAACTACAAGAAAAAAGATTATGAATAATACCTGTTTAGGTTGTCTCATTTAAAAAATCTAAATAACCTTAAAACACCTCTGCCAAAAAAGAGAGTAATGAAAATTGGAACAACTAAATTTAAGAAAATTTATAGCAGGAAATTACTTGTATCACTACCATTTACAAGCCAAATGTGATTAAATTTGATTCCGAAATTTGTTAAAGTTTAGAGAAAATTATTTGAAAAATAGTTTAAATTATTGTTCCAATTCCGTGAAATAATCGGCAATATTTAGGACTATCATTTTTGAGGGATGATGCAAAGGTAATCTAATTTCTAGAGCAGGAAATTTGTAATCATGAGAAGCAATATTGTTGTGGGTACAGTTTCCTTCTGTCAGGTTCTGAGATTACTATTCTGTCATAGTTTCCCAAAGGCTTTATTGTTTTTCACAATCACCACGAAGGTTTCAATTCAATTCGTATGCTCCAAAGAATCGAGTGTAATTTTCAAATCATCATAATTATTGTAATTGACTGTAATTACAGTGATCAGTATTTTAAACTCCACCAAGGGCCGATTTTTGTATTGGTGTAGCTGGACTAAGGCCTTTGGAGCGAATTGCCAGTCGATTGAGGGCATTAAGAAAAGCGAGGGCACTGGCAACAACGATGTCTGTGTGAGCCCCGCGTCCGGTGATGGGCACACCGTCTTTTTCAACACCTACGCTCACTTCACCCTGTGCATCGGTTCCACCGGTGATGGCTTTCACCACGTAGGATGTGAGCGTGCACTGAATGCCTGTAATTTCTTTAATCGTGTTCAGTGCCGCATCCACGGGCCCGTCTCCAAAGCTGGCTTTTTTGAAAACCTCCCCATCAATTTTCATTGATATTGTTGCAGTTGGAACAGCTGTCGTTCCGGATGTCACAATCAGATCTTCCAAAGAATATTTGTCCGTCTGCTTGCCTATTCCATGTGTTACCAGTGCCTCAATGTCTTCATCAAAAACCTGTTTTTTGAGGTCTGCAAGTCGTTTGAATTCTTTAAAAATATGATTTAGATCAATGTCATTGAGGTCAAAACCAAGTTCCTTGATCCGTTCTCCAAGGGCAAAGCGTCCAGAATGCTTACCCATCACCAAATTACTGGACTTGATACCCACTGACTGTGGGGTCATGATCTCGTAAGTCAATGGATTTTTGAGAACTCCGTGCTGGTGAATTCCTGCCTCATGCGCAAAGGCATTTGCGCCGACAATCGCTTTATTTGGTTGAACATCTACTCCGGTAATTTTTGAAAGCAGTTTGCTGGATGGAAAAAGCTGCTCCGTTACAATGTCGCTTTCAAAACCAAAATACTCCTGACGTGTTTTTAGTGCCATCACTAATTCTTCAAGTGAAGCATTTCCTGCACGTTCGCCGATACCATTTATTGTACATTCGATTTGCCTTGCTCCTGCACGAACTGCAGCCAGGGAATTTGCTACTCCCAATCCCAAATCGTTGTGACAGTGCACAGAAAAAGTAACCTTGTCCGCATTGTAAACTTCATTCCGGAGACGTGTGATTAAGTCAAACATTTCATCCGGAGTGGTGTAACCAACCGTGTCCGGAATGTTCAGGATTGTAGCACCTGCACGTACTGTCTCGGACAATACTTCAACCAAAAATTCCGGATCACTGCGTGTTGCGTCTTCTGGACTGAACTCTACATTATCCGTAGCTTTTTTTGCACGTTCCACTGCTGCGACAGCCATGTCCTTTACATCTTTCGGCTCCATCTGCAGCTTATGCTTCATGTGCAAAGCGCTGGTTGAAATGAAAGTATGAATGCCCCAGTTTTTCGCATCACCCAAAGCTTCAATTGCAGAGTCGATGTCATTTTTTGAGGCACGGCAGAGTGAAACAACGGTTGAGTTTGTTATTTGCCGTCCGATTTCCCGAACGCTCTCAAAGTCTCCCGGAGACGATGCTGCAAATCCGGCTTCAATTGTATTCACTCCCAGGCGCTCCAGCTGTTTGGCAAGGGTCAGCTTTTCATCTGCTGACATTGAACATCCGGGGGATTGCTCTCCATCACGGAGAGTCGTATCAAAGAACTTTACCTTTTCCATACATCTCCTTACCAATTATGCACAGCCTCAGGGCTGCGGTTGCAAAAAAGCCTGAACCAACATAGTTCAAGCGCCAAAAATCAGGTAGATCTGCCTGACAAAAATAAGCTTATGTAAATTCCGGATCCACTTCCAGACGACTTGGAGTGGCTCCGCTTTGTCCACAATACTTTCCGTTGTACGGCTGTTCTGCAGAGCGGCTCATTTGGACAAAGACAATCTGACAAATCCGGACACCTTTTTTTAAATCAATTGGAAATCCGGATTGATTTTCGAGTTCCAAAGTTATTTGTCCGTGAAATCCTGCATCAATTAAACCCGCATTTTGTACCTGCAATCCCAAGCGTCCGATACTTGAACGTCCCTCCACATAAGCCGCCATGTCGTGGGTAACACGGATGGATTCTGCGGTACTGGCGAGTACAAAATGATTTGGTTCTAAAACAAATTCATCTTTTTGCACCTGCTTATGCGGAACGGATTCGCCCAGAATTATTTTGTCTTTATCTGGCTTTGGCCAACTGAATGAATCTGAAAGAGTCAAATCCACGCTGGAAAGACCAATTGTTAAACCGGGAGGTAAAAAACCGTCTTCCACTAATTTTTTAGTGCCGATATCAGGAATAATCACTTTCAGAATGGAAAGAAAAATTAGGTTAAATCAAGGCATAATTCATGCGTTTACTACAATAAACATATCATACTAAGAACACACTTGAAAGCAAATGTTAATATCAGATTTAAAAAAACCATGCACTGAATGTGACGGCAGCGGATTTCAGGCAGGATTCGATGAATGGGGAAGCATCCAGACTAACCTCCGCCAGTCCTGTCCGGGTTGCACCGGAAAAGGATACAATCTTACAGAACTGGGAGATAATTTGTGGAAATTATACAGTCCGATGATTCAGGACTTGATTCGTGAAGAAATACAGAAAAAGGGCTGAATGCCGAATGATTAAAATCCAAAGCCCGTTATAATAAATCCAGTTTCCTGAAGAAAATAGACAATCAATCCACCAAGACAAAGAAACGGTGCAAAGGGAATTTGGGTTTGCAGCAGATCCGGAATGTTCTGATTTACCTTTCTTTGTCTGAGCAATGAAATTCCGCCAATAATGATTCCGCTCAAAGCTGCAATCAGCAGGACCGTTCCCAGTCCCTGCCAGCCAACCCACAAACCAATCAAACCAAGCACTGCAGCATCACCTTCACCCAGTCCCTGACGGTGGCGGAAAGTTTCATACAAAAAACCAATGAAATAAAGAATTCCGGCTCCAATCAGCAATCCGGTCAGGGAATTCAGCATTTCTTGAGGCGCAAAAAATGAAAGCCATAACAAACGCAGTCCCATTGCCAAAGCTATCAGCCGTCCTTCTATCAATAGAGTTTTTCTGTCAATCCAGGCAATTCCAACAAGTGCTGTGATTAAAATAAGATCATTTAGAAGTTCAGGGCTCCACTGCCTCCATTCACTGAGGGCCGCGGCCGTAATCGTCATTCCAATATAAATTCCCCAGTGCGAAAAAAGTTTTGAAAAATTTTCGGCATTTTCCTGCAAAAGTTCCTCCGGTTCAGCTACGGATAACCTCCGGACAAAACTCATCACCCAGCGTTCAAGCATCCAGGCTAATCCAAATCCAATGATTGCGCCTCCGGCAAGGTTGGTTATTTCCTGCATTAAGGATTATGGTTTTAGTTTTAGCAATTTATGAAACTGAGGAATCGTTGGGTATTTCCGTCAGGCACGGACTTAATTAAAGTACTCTCTGTTGCCATCATTATTCAGTGGCTTGTGAATCTTACTTTAAGCAATCCATCCTGAACATCATTATAGCCGCTTTGATCCATTATTGAATGTAAGGTAACAGTACCCTCAAATGTACGGTCGTTTGAACTGGGCGGTGCAACTTCAATGGTGGTCTTTGCCTTGCCGTCCTTGTTGAGCCGGATGGAATCAGGTATCTTCAAATTGTAGTAGTTACTTTTTAAATATACCGAACCGGGACGATCTACAGGACGATCTGTGCCGTATCGGACTATCTGAAAATGCAGATTTAGTTTTAGGGATTCCTTTCCCTTAAAAATCGGTGCTGAAGGTTCAATCCAGAGTTTCAGCTGATTCGGAATCAGACTAATTTTTTGTGGTAAAAAGTCGTTTTTCCGGACTTGATAGAGTCGTTGACCTGCAAGTAATTTAACGGAGGAACTCTTGTTAGAAACCTTGGCCATTCCGGAGGGTACAGCAATGTCAATTCCGGTTTTTTCCCTTGAAAATCTCAGAGAGGCATCTGAAAGCTGCAACCGCATACCTCCACCGCCGATTTCTACAGGATTTTTTCCGCGCACGAAATGTCCCCAAAAACTACCTGTATGCAAGAACAGTCGATAACGCACCCAACGGTAGTTCCGGCTTTTTTTTGCGCCGATCGTTAGTTCTGTCTCACCAAACAATCGGACTTCGGAACCATCATTAAAAAATATAGTTGCCCTTCCTTTTTTTTCTGTCCGGACCCTGTAACGGCGCAGCAACATTTGTCCGTTGAAACCCTCAGTCATTTTTTTGGAGTACCCGGCTTTCACTTTAGCTTTTATCCGGGAAAGTACAGCTAAAGCCGGAACAGTTTTTGCCGGAGAAAGAACCGGAACGGTACTGCTCAGCAGGAAAAAACTGATCGTTAAAACACACCGGCGGATGGATTGCATGTTATTGCGAAGATTCAGTTTGAGCGTTCCCGACGGGTGAATTCCAGCAGAGGTTTTATAATTAAATCGGAACTCCATAGACCGTGGCTATGTGTAACTTTTGGAAGGATCACATAACGTCCGTTGCGCAAACGCTTACCGGCATCCCGTACAGATAAAAATCGTGGTTCTGCCTTGGCGGTAAAAAGTAAAGTAGTGGTTCCCAGTGATTTCAAATCATCACCCAAACCTTCCCAGTTAATGGATGCTTCCAGACCGAGTGCGTAAGCTTCCGAATTGCCTTCCAGAATAAGCTTTTCCTGTTCTTCAGATAAATGATCTAAAGAGTGCCATTGCTGAAGATAGGCACTCACATTCCCTGAGCGCAGTTTATCCAGTTTTTCTGCCAGATATTTTGCTTCTTCCAGTTCCTGGTAAGGCTGTGCACCTACAGAAATCAATGAGCGAATTCGTCGGGGAAATTCTTTGGACATTTGAAATCCAACCTGAGCACCCAAACCGACACCAAAAAAAAATGCAAAATCGGCCTGTACTTCACGCATAATGTCCAGTATGTGCCTGATCCTGGAAGAAATGGTGTAGTGCGAAGAATCCTCGGGGGCATCGCTTAAACCTTGCCCGAGAGGTTCAATCATTACCAGCCGAAAATCCTTTTCCAACTGCCTCACATATCCTTCTTCCTTCCAGGCACTCATGGGGATCAAATGAGGCGGATGCAGCAACATCCAAGGACCTTTATCTCCAGCAAGTTCATAATGAATCTTTTGTTTATTTGAAACAACAATTGACATATTTCAGCTAAATTATTCAGGTTTTAAGTTTCAGGCTTTAATGTGTTTCCCTGAGTCAAGTCTCTCCAGGAACTGTATTTCGTTTTGCTCTAATTCTTCCATTTTCTGCCGTTCGTCTTCAGAAGGACGATGTCTCCATCGGCGGTGGAACCAAGCCCATTGCTGCGGATTTTCACGTATACGCTGTTCCAGATGCAGATTCATTTTTCTCGTAACTGCATACACATCCTGTTCCATTTCATGATGTTGACGGACAAAAGTGCCCAGTGTTTCAAATCTCATTTTGAAAGTTCCATCTGTCTGGCGAATTACATTATAACTCACAACAACTGCACCGGTTTTCAGGGCAAAGACTGCAGCACCAACAGGAGTTTTTGCCGGAATCCCAAAAAACGGAACCCATGTACTTAGTACATTTGTATCCTGGTCAATGGCTAAAACCAGCACTTCTTTGTTTCGGAGGCAGCCTAGTAGTTTTCTGATTGCGGCCGATGTTCCGCGACGTAGAATTTCCATATTTCCATTTTCACGCTGGCTCTCAATAAGTTTGTTAATTCGCGGATCAGGAAAATTCGTTGTTGCGGCTTTCATCTTCAGGCCTGTGCGTTGTGCATATGCAGAAATCAATTCCCAGTTCCCTGTGTGCATGGCCAATAGAATAACACCTTTTTCCGCGTGAATTGCATTTGTCAGCGCTTCCTCATTTTCAACCTGAAGCAAATTAGCTTCATCGTGTAAAATCTGCGGTAAGCTCAAGAACTCGAAAAGCATTTGTCCAAATTGACCAAAACACTCCTTCGTCCATTGTCTACGCTGAGCCGCGTCTATTTCCGGAAAAATCAGTTCAAGCTGTTTTTCGACAATTCCCCGATCTTTTCTGAGCACCATAAAAGCTAAACTTCCGATTACGCGTCCCAATTTTTGTAATTGTTTTAGAGACAGTCTTCTCCCCAAATACAATCCAAAACGGAACACTGCGTACTCAACTCCACGTCTCAGCGAAGTTGTCCAAGCCGGACGATTTTTTTTAAATTCATCGTATGTCGGCTCAAGGATTTTAGATTCTGTTTCTAGACTGTCAGAACTCAAATTTAGCTATCGTCTGTCTGTTTCAGTTATCATGGCTAAGGCTGTTAACTCCGGGCTTCGAGCGTTTCGAGCACCACTTGCTTTATCGTTTCCGGATCAGCCGCAACCGTTTTAATGCGCGTTTCCAGGTTTGTAAGTTGAGATAATTCATCCGGTAATTCCGGTTCGGAACCAAGGGCCTTCCGGATTGCGTCTCCAAACTTGGCAGGATGTGCGCAGGCCAAACAAATGATGGGCGTCTGGATATCATTTTTTTCTGCCGCACGAACACCAACTGCAGAATGTGGGTCCAGTAAATATCCATTTTCCTGATTAAACCGGCTCACCATTTCCAAAATTTCCTCGTCGTTTACAAGTGCAGATACAAAGTCGTTTTGAGCTTTTTTGAGGAGATCGTTCCCAAACGCCAATTTACCGTTACTTTCAAAATCATCCATCCAGGACTGCAGTTGTTCAGAGGATCTTCCTGCAAGCTCGAAAAGATAACGTTCAAAATTGCTGGAAATTTGAATGTCCATTGAGGGACTTAATGTTTCCTTAACTTCAGTTTGTTTGTATTCACCATTGCAGAAAAAGCGGTGCAGAATGTCATTTTCATTTGTTCCTACAACAAGCTTATCGATTGGCAGGCCCATGCGCCTGGCATAATATCCGGCCAGCACATTGCCAAAATTTCCAGTTGGTACTGCAAAACTAACAAACTCGGAATTATCTCTGGTCACTTGAAACCAGGCGTAAAAATAATATACAATTTGTGCCAGAATTCGAGCCCAGTTGATGGAGTTGACTGAACCCAAATGATAACTGTGCTTGAATTCCTGATCATTAAAAAGTGTTTTCACAATCGCCTGCGCGTCATCAAATGAACCTTCGATGGCCAGATTGTGGATGTTTGAGTCAAGAACTGTTGTCATTTGCAATTCCTGAATTGGGCTGACCCGTCCTTTTGGATGAAGCATGAATACATCCACGCCTTTTTTCCCACGCATTCCGTGGATGGCGGCACTTCCGGTGTCTCCTGAGGTGGCCCCTATAATTCTCAAAGGATGGTCACGCTTTGCCAGGAAACACTCAAAAAGGTTGCCTAAAAACTGCAGGGCCACGTCTTTGAACGCAAAGGTCGGTCCATGAAACAATTCTAAAATATGAATCTTTCCAACTGATTTAACCGGAGTTATTTTAGGGTGGCGAAAGTTGGTATAGCTTCTCTGCACCAAAGGTGCGAATTCTTCCCGTGGAATTCGCCCACTGGTAAAGAGCAGCATAATTTCCAGACTCAATTCACTAAAACTTAATGCTCTCCATTCGTGGAACTTGCTCTTTACTTGCGGAAATTCATCCGGAACCAGCAAACCGCCGTCGTCTGCAAGCCCCATCATTACTGCCTCCTCAAAAAGAAGGTTTTTGTCTTGCCCACGTGTACTTGAATAACGCATTATTTTGTTGTATGTTTGTACTTCTGAAACGGTTTTCTGTCACCATTCATTTCGGATGAATGACAGTGGTTTTTCGTATTGGTTAGCAAATCTCCAAGTCAATTGAACGATGTCATTCCCAAAACAAATATTTTTGCTCTTTTTTTTCATTTCTGGCAGCACCCAGGTTTTTGGGGCATCATTCCCAGTACTTCCGGAGGTTCAAGTCTATCATACTGTTGGAAGTAGAGGAAGCAATTACAGCACCGGAGCACTAGGACTGTCACTTCATCTTTATGATGAACCTACCGGTCCCGGACGCTATCTGCACTTGCTGGCTTTAAGCATTCCCGCAAAAACTGCTGCCTGGAAAAGCAGGGTTGGAGATCTCTTTTTGAGTGAAAACGGGACCGGTTTTGAAATTGGGGTACATGATCAATGGGTGTCTCCATCCGGGAAAGGGGCAACCTTATCTTTGCGGAAAATCCAGTGGCCCAAGGTTCGTCAGGGAGACACTGATACAGGGGAAGCAACTTCTGACATTCTTCACATGGGATGGAGTTGGATCTCAGGGACTCCCATTATTACGGTGTGGCTTATGGGACTGGATATTGCGACACTGAATCTTCCACATGACCGGAAACTGGAAATGCAGTTTGCACTGGGAATGCGGACGGCTTTTTGATTATTATCGCATTTAGGAGTTTGATGTCTAAGACCAAGTTGCCAGCTTCAAAGGAGGAGTGGTTTTTTGAGAATTATAAACGAGACGCAGTTTTTGAATTTGGACCTGTTGAGGTAGAAGAAGAAGAGGTACTCAAATTCGCTAGACGCTATGATCCTCAACCTTTTCACATAGACCCTGAAGCCGCAAAAAAAAGTCCTTACAAAGGACTGATCGCGAGTGGCTGGCAGACCTGTGCCTTTGTAATGCGGGAGTTGGTTGAGCATTACTTCTCCCCAGTTTCCAGTCTGGGCTCTCCGGGGATTGATGAACTGCGCTGGATTTTACCGGTGCGTCCGGGAGACAAACTCATGGTCCGAGCCACCATTTTAGAAACAAAACGCTCTCGCTCAAAGCCCGACAGAGGAATTGTCCGCTCATTTATTGAGGCAGTTAATCAGCGGCAGGAAACTGTAATGAGCTTCAAATCTGTGAATTTTATGCTTTGCCGTAAAAAAACCTAGGACATCTTCAGATACAATCCATCCTCCTTTATTTTCTGAGCAGGTCATCCGTACATTCACAATAATTCTGAGGCTGATTTTTTGCGGCTGCTTTCGCAAAATTTTGTTTTTGATCGACCTTCTTGGACTGGCTGGGGTCCAGATAGACCTTGCAGTTGCCTTCGAAGAGTGATCTAATAACACCCTGATATTTTAAAAATAATTTTCAAAAAGTATAGTTTTGCTTGATCCTACAGTCCTAATATTTTTAAGCAGCGGCCTTTTCCTGGGCTGGTCACTTGGTGCAAACGATGCAGCCAACGTGTTCGGCACTGCGGTTGGCAGCCGTATGGTTCGATTTACAACTGCGGCACTGATTTGCGGTGTATTTGTTGTTCTGGGTGCCTTTTTCAGCGGAACTGGTGCAGCGCTGACATTAGGTAAACTTGGGGCGGTAAATGCGCTTGGGGGCTCATTCATGGCTGCGTTGGCTGCAGGATTGACAGTTCTTTGGATGACAAAACTCGGACTCCCTGTCTCAACCAGCCAGGCCATCATTGGTTCAATAATCGGCTGGAACTTGTTCAGTGACTCTTACACAGATATTTCCTCTTTACTGAAGATTCTTTCGACCTGGATCATTTGTCCTTTGCTTTCCGCAGTCATTGCTGCTCTTTTGTTTACATTGGCAAAGATTTTTGTACGAAAAATTGGTGTTGGGCTGATCCGTATGGATGGCTATACCCGGCTAGCTTTGATCCTTGCCGGAGCTTTTGGTGCCTACAGTCTGGGAGCAAATAACATTGCCAACGTGATGGGAGTTTTTGTGCCTGTGGCTCCGTTTCCCGATTTGCAGTTTGGTCAAGATTTTAGTGTTTCTTCCGCACAGCAACTATTTTTAGTGGGGGGTCTGGCTATTGCGGTAGGCGTCTTCACATATTCCAAGCGGGTTATGATGACAGTCGGCTCAGAACTGATGACGCTCACTCCACTGGCAGCCTGGGTAGCAGTAATGTCACACTCGATTGTCCTCTTCCTTTTTGCTTCTGAGCGCCTGGAACAACTGCTGGCAAACATGTCGCTACCTACCATTCCACTGGTTCCTGTTTCAAGTTCCCAAGCAGTGGTTGGAGCGGTGATTGGAATTGGAATGCTGCAGGGTGGAAGAGAAATTCAGTGGCCGCGAATTTACGGTATAGTCAGAGGCTGGGCCATCACGCCTGTGATTTCCTGTTTACTTTGTTTTGTCGGATTGTATTTTCTGCAAAACGTTTTCCAACAAGAAGTACAGCGTGAATCAAACTATTTGCTGTCAACTCGTGTTCTAGAAAAATTTCAAAAAGAAGGAATTGAGACAACCGGTTTGAATCAACTCTCAGATTCAACATTCAGTAGTTCTGCTGAACTGGTAAGGGCAGTAAGTTCTATAGTACCTTTGTCCAGTCAGCAGGGCCTTAAAGTGGTAGAGTTTTCGTTACAGAAAAGTCTGCTCATCACTCAGGAAAAAATTGCTTCCATGGATAAAAAAGGTCTCTCTTCAATTCAACTGGATGCCTTGAACCAACTGCAGGGTCAAACCTTTAATTTCCCCTGGCAATTAGGAGATTCTCTGGCGGGAATTAGTCCAGAATGGGAGGTCCGCGGAGGTGGGCTGAAGAACAAACTGCATGACCGCAAAATTAAACAAAAATTAGCTTATTTATATCGAAATCTTTAACGGAGAGAAAGATGAATCCTTTGAGTTTGTTTTTTAAAAAACAATATGCTGTAGAAGAAAAAATACAGCGACTTTTGCGTTACCTGGAAGATATGGGGCAACTTTATCGGGGAGCTTATGAGGCATATCTGGATGGAAGCTATGACGATTTTACTCAACGCAATGAAGATCTCAACAATATTGAAAAAGAAATGGACGATCTGGGACTTCAGATTCAAATGACACTGATGCGAGAATCTTTGATGCCGGATTCCAGGGATGACCTACTCTGGTTTTTGACCAAGCTGGATAAAGTCCCCAGTAGCTTCAAGCATTCACTGGGCGCTATAGCTATAGAAAAACCTGAGATCCCTCAAGACTTTCAGGATCCACTGAAAAAAATGCTGGCTCACACCCATGATGCAGTAAAAGCTCTGGCTCATGCCACAGATTCACTATTTACAGATTTGAGGGCTGTCCGACAGCATGTGGAAGAGGTTGGGCGTCAGGAGAGTGAAGTCGACAAGGTAGAGTATAAACTGCTGAGAACAGTTTTTGAGAATGAAAAATTTGAACTGGCACGGCAGTATCAACTGAAAGGCATTTTGAAGCAGTTGGGTGCAGTCACCAATCTTGCTGAAGACGTTGCGGATGCAGTACTTATTCTGGCCACCAAGCACTCGGCTTGAAAAACTTGGTGGCAATAGTTTGCTGTGTTGCTAAGTTGACTTTAAGTTCCGGAAAATAAATTTCCCGGAAGCAGGCTGCAGCTTTAATAAAGACGGTTCACTACTTTTCCAATCCTGCACGCCATTCCTGCCAATTGAGGTAAGCAGTAGCACCAATAGAGGCCAATGGTTCCGGGGGCAATCTGGTAGGTTGTTCTTCATT
>Ga0208055_1000243_pt1 | contig 14269 bp, 13 predicted proteins | sample DeeseametaMP2159_FD_184174 | JGI IMG/M metagenome (GOLD analysis project Ga0208055, IMG submission 184174) | Marine microbial communities from the Deep Pacific Ocean - MP2159 (SPAdes) | ecosystem: Environmental > Aquatic > Marine > Oceanic | place: Southwest of Acapulco, Mexico, North Pacific...
GCGGCCGATCCAATTGCGCTGCATCGCCTTGACATTCTCTGGGAATTCGATGTTGTCGAGCTCGTCGAGCAACTCGTCGGCATAGTCGGTCATTTTGAGGAACCATTGCGCCATGTCCTTCTGAACGACCTCCAAACCGCACCGCCAACAGCGGTTGTTCTTCACCTGCTCATTGGCCAATACAGTGTCGCAATCCTCACACCAATTCACCGGAGCAGTGCGTCTCTCGACCAGCCCCGCCTCATTGAAACGGATGAAAATCTCTTGATTCCAGCGATAATATTCGGGCGTCGATGTCGTCAGTGTGCGCCGCCAGTCGTAGGAATATCCCATCCTCTCCTGATCGGCCCGAATCATCGAGATATTACGCTCTGTAACCGTGTGCGGGTGCCCGCCTTCCTTCTTCGCCGCGTTCTCGGCGGGCATCCCGAAGGAATCGTATCCCATCGGATAGAGTACGTTCATTCCCATCAAGCGCTGGAAACGAGCCATCGCATCGCCGATCGAGTAGTTTCGAACGTGGCCCATGTGCATATTGCCGGAGGGGTAGGGAAACATCTCGAGGCAGTAGAACTTCGGCCGCGAGGGGTCGAAATCGGCGTCGAAAACACCAGCATCACGCCAACGCGCCTGCCATCGCGTCTCGATTTCTGCGGAATCGTATGCCATTCTCTCATTTCCCATTCGAACTTCATCGGGAGCATTCAGGCTCCCGGCAGAAGCAGTAGGTCGGGCGCGAGCCCGCCGTCTCGGGGTTGTGAAGCGGGCATTGGTGCCACGAGTCGCCGTCGCGCGGTCTCGATTTGAAGACTGCGCCGCGCGCGAGGCCGCCGCCACGCCTATGCGTTGTGAGGGGGTGCGAGGAATCGATGCTGGCCGACGGTGAGTTCGATATCCGTGATGGCGGCGACGGTATCGAGGTCTGGGTCACCCAGATGGGTGATTACATGAACATGAACACCGCTTGGATCGACCGTGCTTCAGGCACGGTCGCAGTAGTCGACCCATTCGACTCCGCCCGCTGGGTCGAAGCACTTGCAGCAGAAGGACTGCGCCCCACTCATCTACTCTACACCCACACCCACCGCGACCATACTGCGGGCTATGATGAGATGATGAAATTAGTTCCCGAGGTGGATGTCTGGGGACACCGCGAAGCGATTCACAAGAGTCTGATGGGACGCTTCGTCTTCGGTAACATCTCACTGTCGAAGGAATGGACGCACCCACCCAACTCGACTGTTGAATGGAGTGCCGGCGGAATCACGCTCGGAATCACCAACTCGCCCGGCCACGCACCCGGTCATGTCACCATCCACGGCTACGGCGTCTACCACGCTGGCGACCTACTGTTCACCGCCGCTTCGGGGCGGGTCGATCTGCCCGGGTCTGACCCGACCGCCCAATGGCACAGTGTCTTGTACGCGCGCGGACTGCTGCGCGCGCTACCTCCTGATTGGCGCCTCATCCCCGGGCATCGCTACGATTGGATAGATGGCTCGACACCCGATTGGGTCAGTTTAGCCGACGCGCTCGCCTACAATTACGCCCTGAACGCGCGCGAATTGGAATTGTTCGAACAATTGCCGTTTCAGCGCTTCGATGACGATATCGCTGCTTGATTGCGGGCCGTCAATCCACGTCTTCGCCGATTTGATCGAGAACCTTGGACGATTCCTCTTCCAGTGAATGCGAGTGGTCTTTCTCACGCACCGAGCGCAGTGCATCGATTGGAATCCATTCGTCGGGGATCAAACGCCACGGCGTCACGAAGGCTACGAGCCCCAACAGAATCTGGCTTCCAGGAATCATGAAGACTCGCAGTGGCGGAACCACCAGAGAGAGGTCGGCAAGACTGTTTTTCGCCTTTTTCTTGTTAGCCCTCGAGACTTTTCGGCCAAGGACGATCTGCGCCAGAATCGCTGATGTCTCGCCGAATTCTTCGGCCCCGATCTTCGTCGTGTCCCAAGCCTTCTCGATTCCGGCCCCCCAATCACGAGGATTCTTCGCGACTTCGGTGATTTCTTTGCGGGATTTATCAGGCAGCCTGCGAATGACTGCTGCCGCACCGCCCAAAAGCAGTGGAATCCAACGAAATATCGATTTGAAGAAGGTCGAGATGCGCCCCATCGATTGCACCTAAGTAACCGACTCGTATGAGGTGAACGCCGGCATCGCGTTCAATCAACGGCCAACTAGGCCACTCCGCGGCTCACTCGGTCTTGTCGTAGCGTTCTCGCACCACGCCCATCTCTTCTGCCGCAGCATCGGTCGTGCCTGCATCCAAATTGCCTTCGCGCTCGAGCGTCGAGAGCGCGGCGAGGACGATGCTGTCGGTATCGATCTCGAAGAACCGGCGCAGGGCTTCACGCGAGTCTGAGCGCCCGAAGCCGTCGGTGCCCAGAACCGTGTACCGGCCACCGACCCATCGCTGGATCATCTCAGGCACCGCAGCGATGTAATCTGAAGCAGCAATGGTAGGTGTATCGTCGCCGAAACATTCGGCAACGTAAGCCACCGACTCATCCTGAGGATGCAATCTGCTGTGACGTTCTGCAGCGAGGCCCGCCCGGCGCAGTTCACCATAGGAAGTGACTGACCATACATCGGTTCTAACTCCGTGTTTTGAGAGTTTTTCAGCAGCCTCTCGGACATGCGAAAGAATCGGACCAGAGCCTAGCAGTCTAACGATTGGTTGCTTGCCTTTACCGGCCTTTGACAGTTGGTAAGCACCCTTTATGATGCCCTCGTCCACAGCCTCGGGTTTGGCCGGTTGCTGCTCGTTCTGATTGTACAGCATCACATAGTGGAAGACGTCCATATCGCGCCCCCACATCTCTTCGATTCCGTTGCGGATTATCGTCGCCAACTCATACGCGTACGCAGGATCCCAAGCTCGGCAATAGGGCACCGTACTGGCGTGAAGAAGAGAGTGCCCGTCCTGGTGTTGCAGGCCTTCGCCGTTCAGCGTTGTACGACCCGCGGTGGCTGCCATGAGGAATCCGCGGCAACGGGCGTCGGAGGCTGCCCAAATCTGATCTCCGACACGTTGGAAACCGAACATCGAGTAGAATGTGTAGAATGGTAGAGTCGGGCAGTTGGTGTGTGAATACGATGTTCCAGATGCGATCCAAGTCGCCATCGAATTTGCTTCTGAAATTCCTTCTTGGATGATTTGACCGGTCTGACTTTCCTTGTAATTCATCAGCATCATGTGGTCGACCGGCTTGTATTTCTGGCCGAACAATGAGAAGATTCCGAATTCGCTGAAAAGTGGATCCATTCCGAAGGTTCGGCCTTCGTCGGGGATGATTGGGACTATGCGCTCGCCGATGTTGGACTTTAGCAGATTTCGTAGGACGCGGACGAAGGCCATCGTGGTTGAGACCTGCTGACCTTTGGGCGTGCCTGCGTCGAACTCGGAGTAGCTCTCCGGATCGGGCAGTTCGAGGTCGATTGACGGTGAGTTTCGATTCGGTAAAGAACCACCTAGTTGGTTGCGTTTCGCCATCAGATATTCGTGGGCTTCCGAATCCTCGTCGAGGGTGTTGAATGGGTTGTCTTCGAGTCGCTCGTCAGGGATTTGCAATTCAAGCCCCAAAGCATCTCGGTAGGCTGTGAGGTCATCACCTGACATCTTCTTCTTCTGGTGAGTGGTATTCCTTCCTGCGAATGATTCGATCCCCCAGCCCTTCACGGTATGAGCCAGAATGACTGCTGGACCGTCCGCCGCTTCAGCCGCGGCATAGGCGGCGTAGACCTTGTGAGGGTCGTGGCCGCCGCGGTGCAGTGAAGCGATCTCAGCATCGGTCAGGCTCGCTCCAAGAGCCTCGAGAGGCGCATTTCCTGAGAAGACCTCGGCTCTGAATTCGGCAGGCTCAAGGATGCTCAAACGTTGGAAATCGCCATCGGTGATCTCTTCCAAACGAGCCAGTAGAGCGCCGTCAACATCACGGGCCAGAACCTTGTCCCAAGCCGAATCCCAGAGCACTTTGTAGACCTGCCAGCCAGCACCGCGGTAGAGCCCCTCCAACTCTTGGATGATCTTCGAATTGCCACGCACGGGCCCATCCAATCTCTGCAGATTGCAATTTATGACTACGATCAGGTTGTCGAGGCGCTCGCGGCCTGCAATCGCAATCGAAGCGATCGCCTCGGGCTCGTCCATCTCGCCATCTCCCAAAAATGCGAAAACGCGGCTTGCTGAAGTATCGGCCAAGCCGCGCAGATGCAGATATTTCCAGAAGCGAGCATGCATCACAGCAGCGAGTGGGCCAAGCCCCATCGAGACCGTTGGATATTCCCAGAAATCCTTCATCAGGCGAGGGTGTGGATAGGAGGAGAGGCCGTCTTTGAACGCCTCTTGGCGGAAGTTCATCACTTGCTCGAGGGTCAGTCGCCCCTCGAGGAAAGCGCGAGCATAAATTCCAGGACTGACGTGCCCCTGAATGTACAGCGCATCGCCGATTCCATTGCTTTCCTTGCCGTGGAAGACGTGGTTGAAACCGACTTCGTAGAGAGTCGAAGCAGATGTGTAAGAGCTGATGTGTCCACCGATTCCATCGAGCCGGCGGTTGGCATCGCTGACCATCACCGCCGCATTCCACAAGACTGCGTTTTGAATTTCAGCCTCCAGTTCGAGATTGCCCGGATATAGAGGCTGGTCTTCCAGTGGGATGGTGTTGAGATAGGGTGTTCTGGACAGCGGTGCGACTTCGATCGAGAGGTCGCGAGCCTCGCTCATCAACTCGTGCAGAAGCATGCGAGCCCGCTCGATTCCCTGAGCATCGACGACAGAGCGCAGCGCCTCCAGCCACTCATCGGTCTCTTCCGAATCGATGTCGGGGAGTCGCTGTCTGTGGTTGTCAGTCATGAACGACATCCTGCCCTTTGGGCAGAATCCCGAGATGAGGACCCGTTTTGAATGGTCGCCCTCGCGCAGAGCGCGAGTGCCCCTCATACGCTGAGTGATTGCGTGGGCAGCCTCGAAGCATTGCAGTAACGGAAGAAGGGAAGGCGTAGAGGTTCCTTTCACCGCGCGCTCTCGGTTGACTACCGAGCGGAGGCTCACAGCGATGCGGATTAACCCGAGTTTGCGAGGCTGTTCAGGCTTTGTTTCGGCGTTTTGATGTCGATGACTGTTTGTTGGGTCCGATGGATATCAAGTGACACTCGTGGACGGTGCGGATACCTGCCACGGTTATCGCCGAATCACCAAGGATGCAACGTGCTCCTCCCCACTGCTTGACCGCGCGCTCAACCGTGCATTTTCCGGCTGGATTGTTGGGGTCTACTTTGAGTTCGACCTCGACGTCGTCGAGGTCTCCAAGCCAGCGCAGGGTGGCTTGAATCGACTTGCTCGCAAGACCCCTGCGCTGTTCTGATGATCGGACCCAGTAGCCGATGTTCCATTCGGCGGTTCCCGACCGCGTGACGCGGTCGAAACCGATGAGGCCGAGAACGACTTCGTCCCACGGCCTGACCATCACCCAGTGATGCAGTCTGCCAGCCCGGCCCATCCTCTCTGTCTCTTCGAGGAAGGAGGCGATCTGCTCATCGAAGGGCATCTCGGGAAGAATCCATGGCATCGCCCTGCTGACTTCGGGCCAAGTCTCCTCGAAAGCCTCGATGAGCTGGTTCGTGTGAGTGGCGTTCGCAGGGCGCAGGATCAAGCCTTCGTCGACGCGAATCGTCGTCGTCGCCCGGCGCTGCATGCGATTGGGGCGGTGCCGCTTCTGCATGAGGGCTGCGGCGCTTGGTTTCAGGGTCTCAGCTTGGACTTCGCGGTCTGAACGTGTTTGTCGTCGGGTTCGGCTGCGAGAGCTGCCGTCATCATTTTGTCAACGGTCGAAGCGCGGCCGATCCGCTGCAGAAGAGCACCGATAGGATAGAGCAGTTTGGTGCGGCTGCCGAGGTGAGGCCCGACCTCGTCGATGATCACCGTGGCTTGAGCGACGTCCCTGCGCTTGGCCGCTTCCATCGCGTCTTTGATCTTCATCACGACGTCTCTGTCGCTCCATTCATCCTGTTGTGGCCAGGGCCAGAACATGCTCTGGTCGGGGGAATCGAGGGCATCATTCGCTGCTGCCAGATGTGGTAAACTCGGAGCCTGAGTCGCTGGTATTCTCGGAATTCGAGGAGGGGTTGGTAAATCCATAATCGCGTTTGCTCTAGTCAGTGAAATATGTTCGACCCTGCTATCGAAAGCAGCGTCCATCGGGTCCACTGCGCGGGCTGCCACGGGCGGTGGCGAGGGCATGACCGAGGCCGGCATCGGAATGGCTTCTGGGGCGGTCTCTGGCTCATCCTCGACCTCCGCCTCGATCTCAGTCTCAATCTCTGTGACCTCTGTGGTTTCCTCCGGAACATCTGACTCGACTTCTTCTCCAAGTATCCGAGCCGTCAGAATCGCCTTGGTTCCTGCAGTCGAGAGTCCTGCCTCATCTGCAATCGTGATCAATTCGAATTTCTTCATCGAGAGCAGATTCGATTCGGTCATCTCATCAGATTCAGGCTGGGATTCGATTGCTGATTCTGCTTCAGACTCGACCTCAGGCACCGATTCCGTCTCTAACTCCGACTCGATATCAGTCTCGGCCTCCGCCTCAGCACTTTCGGTGTCCTCTGTGTCGTCTGTGCTCTCTGTGGTCACGATGAATCGATCGGGCAAATCGCCGTTCGAATCAGGAACCTCGTCAGCGGCTACGACCTTCACATTCCGAGGTGCATCCGCCGTCGGCTCGACAAGCGAGAGTTGCTGAGTCTGGATGGCTTCCAGAGGTCTCAGATCCTCTGCTGGAACTTCGAATTTGGTGACGAATTCAGGCGCATCTGCGGGCTGGAGTTCGTAGTCCGGCTCTTCCTCATCTGCGGGCTCTGGATGGTCGACGGTCAGAGAGAATGTCGGGGCTCCACTGAGTGTGATGATGTCGTCTTCGCCGTACTGCTCGACATCGAGGGTCACATCATCCATGGTGAACTTACCCTTCGACCAATCGATGATTCCCTCTTCCTCCTCTTCCTCCATCTCACCAATCAGTTCATCGAACAGACTGCTGGCTTCTTCTTCATCCACCGTCGCCACCTGCTCGAAGGATGCTTTACCGAGTTGGTACTGACATTGAGCGCACTCCGATGCTCCTTCTGGGTTGTTGGTGTGACACAATGGACACTCCACGGTAGGGCCAATCTCGGCCTTACGCCAATTCTTGAAGCGGTCGAATACCATGTGTGCACCTCATCAGTGGTGTCGCTTCGGCCGCCATCCCCGTATAACCCTCACTCGCCGTTGTAGACAGTGGGCTCATTGCTGCCAACCTCTGGGCTCGGCGCAAAGCGTGATGAGCGAGACGCGCCGGGAGTGCTTTGTGGACGCTGATGATGACTTGCCGGCTCGCTTCAAGCGGAGTCAGGATCATCATGAGGCTTACTTGGAATTAATCAACTGGGAACTCGATGATGAACTTCAAGCGACCGATGAGCGATTGCGGAACTGGTCGCGCTCAAAACTCAGAGCACATGGATTGGCTCTCTTCGACTTGAAGGCGAAAGCCGATGGTTGGCTCTTCGGTCAGCGTATCGTGAAATTGCAATTCGAGGGTGGAGGCAAGTTCGGTCAGCATCGCTTCAGGCAGGGTGATATCGTGATGCTGAGCCGCAATGATCCGATATCCGAGAGGCCGATAGAGGCTATCGTCTCGGACCGCTTCAAGAACCGTATTCGAGTGGTCATGCCCGATTTGCCGAGTGAATTGCGGCGCGGCTTCTGGCGTATGGATCGCGCTGCGAACAAAGTCGCATTCGACAGGATGAGCGAGGCACTCAACTCGATTTTCGAAGAGGAGGGCGGCGCCCCACTCAGAGATCTCATTCTCGGCACCGTCCACGACCCTGTCGAGGCGGCGCGGCTCCGTCCTGCTCTCGGCGGCGCCGACCGCCGTCCAATCGATTCGCCAGCTGGGCTCAACGAATCCCAGATCGCTGCGGCCAATGCAGCCATCGAACGCCGACTCACTCTCATCCAAGGACCTCCGGGCACCGGCAAGACTCACACGGCGGTCCGCATCCTACAAGCTTGGGCGAGCCAAGACATCGGCACCATCCTCGCCGTCGCCGACTCGAATGTCGCCGTCGACAATCTGCTCGAAGGATTGCTCGGCCTCGGCGTCCGCGCCGTCCGCCTCGGCCAGCCGGTCAAGGTCCGCGAGAACCTTCGCCTCGCAACGGTCGATGCGCAGATGGAGAATCACCCTCTGCGCCGCGACCTCACAGAGCATCTCGAACTGAACGACAAACTCGCCCGCAGAATCTCGGGGATGAAGGGCAAGGAGAAGGGTCTGGCTCACCGAGAACTCAACCGCGGTTGGAAGGAGGTGCGTCGAATCGAAGGGCAGATGCGAGACGATATTCTCAACCGTGCTCAGGTGCTCTGCTGCACCTGCATCGGCGCCGGCCATGTTCTGCTCGATGGACGCCGCTTCTCGCGTGTCCTTCTCGATGAAGCGACCCAAGCGACCGAACCCGCGAGCCTTGTGCCTCTGGTACGAGGAGCGCGACAGATCGTCCTCGTCGGCGACCACCGCCAACTACCACCGACAGTCATCTCGCAGCGCGCCGAAAAAGGCGGACTGCGCCGCTCCCTCTTCGAGAGATTGGCTAAAATGGGCATCGAGCCCATGCTGCTCGATACCCAGTACAGGATGCATCCAGCGATCTCGGCCTTCCCCAATGAGACATTCTACGAAGGCCGACTCATCGACGGCATCGAAGCAGCTGAAAGACCAGCCCCAGCAGGACTGCTCTGGAACGATTGGGAAGCCCCGATAGTCTTCCTGCCACTGAAGGGCGGAGAAGTCCTCTCACCCGACGGAGCATCGAAGGAGAACCCGGCCGAAGCAGGCTGGATAGCCCGCCTGCTCGAGGGCCTGCTCGAGGCCGGTGACCTCGACCAGAAAGACATCGGCATAATCACACCATACGCAGGACAGGTGAGGGCGATTCGCGACGCCATTCCCGAGAGGTACGACAGTGTCGAGGTTCACACGGTGGACGGCTACCAAGGCCGGGAAAAAGAGGTCATCCTCTTCTCCTGCGTCCGTTCAAACGACGAGGGCAACGTCGGATTCCTGGCTGATTCTCGGCGATTGAACGTGGCTTTGACTCGAGCCCGCCGCGGATTGATCGTCGTCGGCGATCCCGATACCCTGCGCAGCGACGAGACCTGGAGCGCCTGGCTCGCACATATCCGCAGTCGCAACCTTGAGGCGTGGCACTTGCTGGGAATGGCCTGAAGGGATGCGATTTGGCTGACCACGATTCACCGATTTCGCTGCAGGGCGGAGGCACGCTGGCGAAGCAGTTGGTGGCCGCCGAAGATGGTGGTCACTGGCCTGTTCCTGAGGGAACGATCCTAGCCAGTGGAGTTAGTCGAGTCGCCGCTTTCAGCGTCGATGTCGTCATCGTCACGACGATTCTCATGGTGGTGACGGGATGGCGCATCATGGATGCTTGGAACATCACTCTGTGGTCCTCGCCCGACTTTCATTTCGCCCTCGCGATGGCAGTGATTCTACTCACCGCTCACTGGCTCTACTGGCGACTGACCGGTCTGCGCTATTCGCGCTCGCTCGGGCAGCGGATGTTCGGATTGGCGGTTCTCGCCGAGGATGGCTCGGCGATGACCAGCGCGATGTTGGACGAGCGAGCCGCGCGCAAATTGGTTTTCCTGATTCCTGTGCTCAACGTGGTTTTCGGAATCATCGAATTGCGGCGTATCTCGAGTCGGCACACGCACCAATCGAATATCGATCTGCACGTCGGCTCGATCGTCGTGCACGCCGACTCCTTGCCGCCCGCCAACAGGAAGCACGTCAGGTAGGGTGAGAGAATGGACGAAGCTGTCAGAATCGCTCTGGCGGGCGGCTGCATCGTCTATCCCACAACGACTCAGCCGGCGCTGGGTTGCATACCCGAGCCGGCTGCCCTCGACCGCCTTTTTGCACTCAAAAAACGGTCGGCCGAAATGCCGGTCAGCATCGGCGTGGCGGACCTTTCACAGGCTGCCACGCTAGTCGAGCTGAGTGATGACCTACCGGCATTCCTCGAATCATTTCCCGAGGGCTCGCTGACGGTCATTCTACCCGCCCGCGAGCCACTCGATGCCCGACTCGGAGGCGAGAAAATAGCCATCCGAGTCGTCGCCCACCCACTCGCAAAAGCATTACTGCGCCGCACCGGCCCACTGACAGCAACCTCGGCCAACATCAGCGGCGCACCTCCATCAAAAACCTGCGAGGCGGCAGCAGCCAGCCTCGCAGAAACAGGCGAAAAAGTAGGAATTGTCGCCGGATTGACGGCCTCCGGCCCACCCAGTACTTTGATAGCGTGGCATTCGGTCTGTGTTCCACTTGAGTGCGCATGCATAGAGGTGCTGAGAGAAGGAATGATTCCGTCTGAGGAGGTTTTGACATGGTGGAAGAATCAGACCTCAAACAATGGCGAGACGCTGGACATGTAGCGCGTCGGACGCTCGAAGGCATCAAGGGTGAAATCGTCGCTGGCAAGGCTTGGGACGAAGTTATTGACTCAGCCGAACGCTTCATCCGCAGACACGGTGGAACACCTGCTTTCCCGGTCACCATCTCGGTCAACCATGTCGCCGCACATTACACGACGAATTCACGGTTGACTCCGCCTGATGGTTTCGAGGGGGAGATGGTCTTCCAGAATGGTGACCTCGTCAAACTCGATGTCGGCGTACATATCGCCGGTGCTCTGGCTGACAATGCTATCAGCATCGAGGTAGGCAGCGGCGGCAATCACACGGATCAGATCAAGGCGGCGCGCGAGGCGCGCGACGCTTCTGTCGAGATGATGCTTCCCGGCACGCCTTGGCATCTGGTCGGGGCGGCTGCAGAACAGGTCCACAAAGACGCAGGCTTCGAGCCGATCCGCAACCTCTGCGGTCACGAATTGAAGCGCTGGAACCTGCACGCGGGCAAATCGGTCCCGTCCTACGCCTGCGGCTCTGAGAATCCTGGATTCAAAGGAGAGGTCGAGCTTGGCTCGGTCTATGCCGTCGAGCCATTCAACACGAATGGAAAGTCCGGCTTGATCGAGAACATCCCACCATCCTCGTCAAGCAACATCTTCCGAGTCACAGGCGACATCACCATTCGCAAGGCGATGTCGAAGGGCAAGCTCAAACCACTCGGTGCGACCATGGCACGGTACATCGAAGAGCGTTACAACACTCTGCCGTTCGCCGAGCGCTGGGCCTACCCATTGCTCGAGAAGCCATTCCCTGGTGAAGAGAAGGAGGTGCTGCGCCGCAAGTGGAATGCGCTGATTCGCAAACTGATCTCGATTCGCTTCCTCGAGACCTATGCCGCGCTGCGTTGCGAAGATCGTGGCATGATTGGCCAATTCGAGCACACAGTTCACATCACAGAGGGCGGACCAGAAATTCTCACGGTGGCATGATAGGCGCTCAGTGCAGCGTTCTGGGGCTTGGGAGCCCGATGTCGCACAACGATTATCAATCGCGGGCTGCAAGGGTCACCCGTACGGGGCCGTGAGGTTCTCGCAGAGTGCATCCCATCCCCTCGCTTGTGTCTCTCGCCCTGTACACCTCTGAGCGGCCGGCAGGCAGGCTCTGCATAGTCAGTGATGGGGGGAAAGTTCCTTGCTGAGGAGGGCTTCTCTCGGTGCGTGCCGCCACTGAGCGTTGACGATGAGGAGGACTTCGACGACGACGAGTTGGATGATGAGTTCGACGAGGAATCCGATTCCGAGTCGAATGAAGAGACGGATGAGGAGTGGGACGAGGATTTCGATGCGATGACTCTCGTAGCGGCCACGGCTCGATTCATCGTCCGTTTTCGCCTCGCCCTAGCCGCGCTGATGGTCGTCGGAATGCTGGTTACAGCGGCTTCGGTGGTGGTTCCGATGTTATTCGCCAGCGAGGCGGTGAGCGGTCCGCAGAGTCATCTCTGGGGGTTCCAAGTCAAGACATCGGATGACAGCACATTCCAGAGCATCTTCGTCGAAGATGGCACGACTGAGATCATCACCTTCGAATTCGACGAATCGACCAATGTCTCGCATGTCTACGTCGGAGCTCACTTCAGCGAGAACAACGAGAATATCGGTGTTAATCTGTGCGATTATGTCACCGTCATCATGAATCTCGAAGAGGTTAACAGAACCGAGCGATATGAGACCAGTCAGACTGATTCGAGAACCAACGACTGCAATGTCGAGGGGGATGCGATCTGGTACAATTACAATCTCACACTGCCAACCATCTCTCAATTCGAAGGGACTGCTGCTGAGGCTCGCGACCAATGGGAGATTGTCAACATGACAGGTGTCGGTCTGTGGGTCATCGAAATCACCGTCGATGCTCAGACCTTATTGGAAGACAATGGCGAGGATGTGGATATCACCATCAATACGATGGAGTTTGAAGTTCTGATGACCATCCTCGATGATTCTACTGAACCTCAAGTCGAGGTTTGATCACTGACCGAGCCGAAGAGAGTTACAGCGAGGATGCCGGCGACGACCGCGACGACACCGAGGATCTGCTGGGATGATGGTTCTTCGGCCAGAATGAGGATTCCCCAGATGAAGGAAAGAGTAGGTTGCAAGAGAATCGCGAAGGAGGTCAGGCTACCTGGCAGGCGGGGCAGAGCATGGGCGATGGCAATCCAACCCAAGACCTGAGCGAGGAGGGCGAGGAGTAGAATCCAAGCGTGGCCGGGCCAAGTCGGAACCATCTCGAAATTGCCCGAACCGAAGCTCAGTAGAAACAACGAGGCTGTGGCGCCTAAGGTGGCGTCGAACTGCAGGCTCGGCGCAGGAGCGAGTTCTCTGTTGGCGTAGCGGAAGAGGATGAGGAAGCTCGAATAAGCGAAGGCGCCGATTATGCTCAGAATCACACCTAATCTCGGATTCACGCCGTAAGCGGAATCGTCGCCCACTCCAGACATCAGATAGACGCCGAATAGAACGATTGGGATTGAGGCGAAAATCGCCTTGTTCGGCCTTTCCTTGAACAGCAGCCACGACATCAGAGTTACGATGATGACCTGTGAATTGGCGATCAATGTCGATAACCCAGCGCCGATCATATCTATCGCATAATGGTAGGCGAACATGTCGGGGCCCAGAATTACTCCGGCTCCCACCGCAATCCAACGAGTCCGTCTGCCACGGTTGTCAGCGCCGCGAACTCTCCAAGCGATCACCGCGAGGAAGGGCAGAGCGTAGAGCATTCGAAAGAAAGCGGCCGAGCCGGCCTCTACGCCGGAAAGTGAGTAGATTATCGGAGAGAATGAGATTGCGACCGCACCGGCGAGCGCAATCGCCATATTCCGGCGATCGTCCTCGAGGGACAATCGCTTCACCTCACTCGGATGAGGCTTCACCGTCGGCGAGCATCTGCTGAAGCTCGCCGGATTCAAACATCTCGAGAGCGATGTCAGAGCCGCCGATCAGCTCGCCGAGGATGTAGATCTGAGGCATTGTCGGGAAGTCCGCCCACTCACAGACGGACGGAATCGCACGAGGGTCGGCGAGGATGTTGACGCTGGTGTATGGCTCCTCTAGTTGCTGCAATACCTGTGCCGCGCGATTGCTGAAACCGCAGAGCGGCTCCTGTGGTGTGCCTTTCATGAAAAGCACAATTCGGTGTTCGTTGACGAGGCTCTGTAATTCATCTGGTGTCCAATCAAAACTCATTATTCTCACTCCTTCTCGGGTCTGCGAATGTGTACTCCGAAGAACTCGGTCTCCTCCTCGGCATGCGGATCGAAGGCTGTTGCGCCGCTCGACTCCGCCTGCTCCGGAGTCATGCACTTGAGGTCCAGTGCATGGACGATATTCTGGGCGATGAAGGGTTTGAAGTGGCTGAGTATCGGCCGTTGCCGCTGCAATGGCCGCAAGCCCTCGTAACCCTCTGAGATTACTCGAACGTGGAAATGGTCGCCACTGCCATGCAGATCGGTCGCCTCGATCCGGGCTTCACCTACGACCTTGGCAACCTCGTCGACCACCCACTGTTCTGTGACCATTCGCTAACGACCCCGGGCTCGACCAATTTGAATGCTCGCGCGCGCATTGTGAACGAGATTCATGCAAACTCTCTGAGTTTGTGGTATCAATTTCCCAATGCAGCGTCGATTGCTGCCTTGTTGCTGGCGATACTGGCGCGCTCGTTGATGAGGCCACTGCCGACCACCGCGATGTCGATACCCCACTCCGCCAC
>Ga0208055_1000248_pt1 | contig 14067 bp, 11 predicted proteins | sample DeeseametaMP2159_FD_184174 | JGI IMG/M metagenome (GOLD analysis project Ga0208055, IMG submission 184174) | Marine microbial communities from the Deep Pacific Ocean - MP2159 (SPAdes) | ecosystem: Environmental > Aquatic > Marine > Oceanic | place: Southwest of Acapulco, Mexico, North Pacific...
ATCTCTGTGAGTAACCCCCACTAATTCTTCACAGTCAGACACCCTCCACAACCTACCACGCCAATTCTAGAAAAATACACCAAATGATCAATGCCAAACTTGATCAGGCAATGCGTGATAGCTTTCTTCATCTCGTTTCCTAGCACGACCTCCTGCGTAACATGTCCTTAATGCTCGTCCCCCATGAGCAAGTAGATGCTGAGGGGCAGGCGGTTCAGTGATTCAGATTGCGGAAAACACCTTAACAGCTTAGCAGGGCATGATTCGGATGGGAACATTTCTGCTGCAAAAAATCTTGTTCAGCAAATTATATTTTATTTTATATAATAATTTATTTGCATATAACATAAATTATTGCTATTATAAATGATACTTTGTGAAAACCCGAAAGGGGGGACTGTTAAGATAGGCATTTCACTAATTGAAAAAAGTATGATTAAACCGGAAGCTACGTTAGTTGTTGTTGCACATGGGAGTAGAGTGAGCACTTCAAACCAGGAGGTTTTGGAACTGACTTGTTCCATAAGCGAGACATCACCACGTTTGAAGGTTTTTGCGGCATTCATGGAACTGGCGGAGCCATCACTTGTAGAGGTATTAGAAGACTGTGCAATGCAGACTACGGAAATAGTTATAGTCCTTCCTTTATTTATTTCGGCCGGAAGACACGTTACAAATGATCTTCCTGCTGTTATTAGGAAAACAGCAGCCCGTTATCCTCATGTGTGTTATAAGTTGATGCCTCATTTTGGGGCAAATCCCAATCTACCAAAAATGCTTATCAATCAAGTCATGAAAGATATAGAGACCACATCAGTTCATGATGGGGTCTCATAATACCCAAACGTATTGAGCCCATTCATTAATCAGAAAGGAACTACATGACTTTAGAGCTAGATGATCTTGCCAAGGGTTTGACGTTGGAAGCAACAATAAGTCACAGCCAATTTCACGCTTGGGTTAAACTGTATGGAAAATATTATTTTTCCTGAAAAAGATTTTAAACCAATATGAACAACTAAGCTAAGATTCATTGTCCCAAATTGAGTCGGATTTCTTTGCCTGTAGCACCCGGGTCTTTAATTCAACCGCCATCTCTCACTTTTTAGAATTTAACTGGGGGGGTCAGATGGTATTTTTTTAATAAAGGAGAACGTAATGGAAACCACCTGGAAAAAACGACTTTCAGGACAGATTAGTCCTGAACTGGGTCGTGAAATCGACATTTTTGAAACCCAGCTTGAATTGCGACGAATTGGCAAGCTTGACGAAAAGATTTTTGCAGAAACCCGCCTCCGCCGTGGCGTCTACGGCCAACGCTACGATAACGGGCGGCGGCATGACGGGCTTCGCACGCAGCAGCTAGGCTTTCCAACGGGAGAACTTACCAAGGGGCCGGAAACAATGTGGGATGCACCCGGAATGCTGAGGATCAAAATTCCCTTCGGCGGAATCACTCCGGAACAGATGGAAATGCTTGCCGATGTGGCCGATGAATACTCCCACGGAGTGCTGCACGTGACCACTCGCCAGGATTTTCAGCTGCATTATATTCATATAGACGACACCCCTGAACTGATGCGTCGGCTTGCGTCGGTGGGCATCACCACCCGTGAAGCCTGCGGTAACAGTGTTCGCAATGTCACCGCCTGCCCGCTGGCAGGGGTTTGCGAAGGAGAAGCCTTCGACGTCACTCCCTATGCAAAGGCCCTCTCTAGGTTCCTACTTGGGCATCCGGACTGTCAGGATTTCGGGCGTAAATTCAAGATTGCCTTCTCTGGCTGCACTGATGAGGCTTGCGGGCTGGTGAAGATGCATGACTTTGGTGCAGTGGCCCGAATCCGCATAGAAAACGGGACGGAACGCAGAGGATTTGCCCTTTACGTTGGCGGAGGACTGGGTACTGTCACGCAACAGGCAAAGCTGTTCGATGAGTTTCTGCCTGAAGAGGAACTGCTACCCACTGCCCAGGCGGTCTGCCGTGTGTTTTCCAGGCTGGGAGAAAAGAGAAACCGGGCTAGAGCACGTATCAAGTTCCTTGTAAAAAAACTCGGAATCGAGAAATTCAGGGAATTGGTTCTGGAGGAACGAAAAATTCTTCCCCAGGATCTACTATGGACTTCCTACCTAAAGGAACTTCCCGCATGGGGAGAAAAGCCACTGAAGGAAGGAAAAGAAACCTCCCTGAACACAAGGTATGATGACTTTAACGAATGGCTTGGAACCAATGTCATGTCTCAGAAACAGAAGGGCTATGCGGTAGCAGTGGTTACTCTTCCTCTTGGGGATCTGAACAGTTTCCAACTGCGTCAACTCGCCGGGCTTGCACGCCGCTATGTAGGAAAAAACGTACGAACTACGGTGGAGCAGAACATGGTCTTCCGCTGGGTTTCAAAAACCGATCTCCCTGCACTCTATAGTGAATTGGAAGTTTTGGGGCTTGGTGAATCTGGAGCAGCAAGCCTCGTCGATATCACTGCGTGTCCTGGAACGGATACATGCAAACTCGGAATTGCTTCCAGCCGGGGACTGGCGGCCGAACTGGGACGGAGCCTGAGGCTTGTCGGAGAGGACGATGAAGCGGTGCGGCGATTAAGGATCAAGATCAGCGGCTGTTTCAATTCCTGCGGTCAGCATCACGTTGCAGACATCGGTTTCTTTGGGAACAGCCGTACCGTGGATGGATTCAAGGTTCCACACTTCCAGGTGGTGCTGGGCGGACAGTGGGACAACAATGCGGGCTCCTTCGGACTTGCCATTGGGGCAGTGCCATCCAAAAAGATCCCCGAGGTAGTAGAGCGTATCATCCAGCAGTTCCGGAGTAATCGACAGCAATCGGAACCCTTCCACTCATTCATTGAACGTGTGGGTAAAAAACAGCTCAGGGCCTGGATCGAGGACTTGATGCGCCTACCGACGCATGACGTGGCTCCGGATTTATATACCGACTGGGGCGATGTCCGTGAATTTTCACTTGGAGATCTCGGCGTTGGAGAGTGTTCCGGGGAGGTTATTTCTCAGTTCCAGTTCCTGCTGGCTGATGCCGAAAGAGAAGTGTTCGAGGCTCAGCTAAAGCATGAAGAAGGGGATTTATTAGAAGCGGATTCCTTGGCTTACAGTGGAATGCTGAAGGCTGCAAAGGCCCTCATACAACAGCAGATCAAAGACATCGGTAAGGAACCTGATCATGTTGTCCATGAATTTCGAACCCGATTTTACGACACAGAACTTTTCTTTGATCAATACGCAAAGGGCAAGTTTGGGCGTTATCTTCTCCAGCGGTACGAAGCAGGGCCTGTAGGGGAAAACACTGAAGCAGTCCATCAACTGATCGAAGAAGCCCAACTGTTCATTGATGCAACCCATGCTTGTTCAGCTAAAATGCAAGAACAGAGTGTGCTACAAAACTGACTTAAGGAGAACTATGGAATTACAACGTCTGATCATACAAAGACCTCTGGAATTTGGGTCCATATTGCATCTGAAGGAACTCATTCCTGTCTTTCATCGATGGATTCAGGAACAGTTGATCAAGGATCACCTCCTGATTGATGTCGGTGACTACCTTCACCTCAAGCGAGATCCAAAGCTACTGCTTGTAGCCCATGAAGGGACTTTTTCGGTGATCTATTCGCCCGAAGGACTCGTTCTACAGTATCAGCGTAGAAGACCCATCTCCGGCATGTTTACGCAAAGACTCGAAAAAATATGGAATACCCTTCAACTGGCTTCCCGACTCCTTGAGCAGGAAACGACTCTGGAGGGTAAAATTCACTTCGAAGCCAATCGTTTCAGAATCATTGTCAACGAACTCCTCTGGACCGAAACAACTGAGAATGCTCCCAAGGTTTTGGAAGAAACAATTCGAGAGGCTTTCAGAAAGGAAGCGGGGATGTCAGGATTCACTGTAACATGTAGCATGCCTGAGACTAAAGAACGCTTGTTGCTGGAATTCGAAGTCACTTCAATCCAGGACCTGGATAGTACCATATCCAGCGTTGAACAAATCTGTGCATAAAGAAGTGATTGGGAAAGTCATTGTTATCGGCTCAAAGTCTCGCCCACTGGAGCAGGGCCAATCAGGCTTTCATTTTTCTTGCCTATTAATTATTTTTAAGTATCATCAAATGCTAACAGTGATTATTAATTCATGATTCTTAATGCGGTATAATGTCAAATATATACAATCATCAGCGTTTTCCCCCTCCCAAGATTGGAGCGAAATTACAGCTTTTAAGGCTGGCAGAAAATCTGACTTTAGATGAACTTTCAGAAAAATCAGGAGTATCCACAGCTATTCTTTCCCAGATTGAAAGGAACAAGAGCAATCCGACTCTGTCTACACTATGGAAGATAACACAAACTCTTGATCATCCACTGGAAAATTTACTAGGTACGAATGAACCGGCCAATACCGTTGAAAAAATCAACAACAATACCACACCGGTAATCTTCAGTGAAGATGGCGGATTTCAGCTTCGAATTCTAGGTGTTGTCAGCATCCTCGAGTCCGTGCAGTGGTATGATTTCAAAGCACAACCTGGCTCTTCATTGATTTCGGAATCGCATGGAAAAAATAGTACTGAAAGCGTTACTTTGATGAAAGGAAAACTGGAAATCTTGATCGAGAAAAAGAGTGAAGTTATTGAAGCTGGTGAAACACTTCGTTTCAACAGCGATGTGAAACATCAGCTTAAGAATATTGGGAAGGGTGTCTGCCAGGGATTTATGGTTAATTTGTTTTCACCGGTTTTTTAACAAATAATCTTGATCGACCAACCGAAAATTGGTCAAGGCAATGAATTATATTTGATAACTCTCAAGCCAACTGAGGATCCCCGCTCAACCAACCCCCGATCCTATCTGTACACAGGAATCCTGTCCGTTAACAATTAGCACCCCTGATCTAGATGCAGAGGTTTGCGGAGGGAGACCCCACAAAATGTGAAATGATAGTAGTAGACGGCAATTGTTTACAAACAGAACCTGAGCAAAAATTATTTGAATGTACAAAATTCTTGTTACAGGCTCAATTCACAAAATTGGCCTGGAAATGTTGCGTAAAGAAAAAGATATTGAAATCCAGTATGCTCCGGATCTTGCTTTTGCTGAAATATTTAAAATAATAGCACCGTTTCACTGTATTCTCAGCCGCTCGGAAACACCGGTAACCAGGGAATTGATTGACGAGGCGCCAAACCTGAAAGTTATTGCCCGTGCTGCAGTCGGAATAGGAAATATTGATGTAAATTATGCCACAGAAAAAGGGATTCTTGTCATCAATACACCAGGCAAAAACACAAATTCTGCTGCAGAACTTACGATAGGACTGCTTCTCTCTGCAATTAGAAAAATTATTCCTGCTCACAGCCACATGAGTAAGCTCAAGTGGGACCGACATATTTTTACTGGTATGGAACTGCTCGGAAAAACGATTGGAATAATCGGTCTAGGAAATGTCGGACATCGTGTAGCACGTTACGCAAAAGCCTTTGAAATGGAAGTGCTGGCTTATGATCCTTATATTGCCGAAGAAGTGTTTGAGCGTTATCATGCTGAAAAATGCACCCTGGAGGAACTGATTTCCTCTGCTGATATAATAACGCTGCATGTACCAAAAACGGAGGAAACTACAGGAATGATTGGTGCTGAAGAGTTCAGTCGAATGAAATCCGGAGTGGTGATTTTGAACACAGCTCGGGGCGGAATTATCCAAGAAAAGCCATTGTTGGAAGAATTAAAATCAGGCAGGGTTGCCGCAGCCGGAATTGATACATGGGAAGTGGAGCCTCCAAAACATAATCCTTTTCGGGATCTGCCTCAGGTGGTGATGTCTCCTCATGTTGGAGCCTCCACAACAGAGGCTCAAAAAAGAATTGCGGAATCAATTGCGACGCAGACTTCACGGGCTCTCCGCGGAGAGGTAGTGGACTATCCTGTAAATATGCCGAGTGTTCAGGTTTTAGGTAGCGGACTTGTATCGTCTTATACCTCTCTTGCAGAAAAACTGGGTGTGTTTTCTTCGCAATATATTGAATTTACTCCAACTAATTTAGAAATCAGCTACCGCGGCAAATTAGCAAGGTATGATGGAACTCTCCTGAGACTCTGTTTTCTGAAGGGTTTGCTGCAGAGCAAGCAGGATTATGTGAGTTATGTTAATGCGGACCAGCAGGCTGAAAATGTCGGTCTGCATATCGAAGAAAAAGATGATCCGGGCTTTACCGATTATGAAAGCGCCCTGAAATGCACACTTTTCGCATCCGGCAGTCAGTTTACTATAGGCGGTGTTGTTTTTAGCGGGCCCCATCCGCGAATCAACTTGATCAATGGTTTTGTCTGTGAATTTGAGGTGGAAGGAACAATATTGGCAACCATTAATCAGGATCGTCCTGGAATGGTGGGCCTATTGGGAACCTGTTTAGGCAAAAATGGTGTCAATATCGACCAGTTTCAACTGTCAAGAAATAACCGTGGCGGCGAGGCACTGTCGCTGATTCGAGTTGATGATGACCTGCCGGATTCAGTAGTTGAAGAAATCCGAAAGCAGGATGGAATCACATTAGTTTGTAAAATCGTTTTGTAATGAATTCCAGGCAATTTTAATGCAGACGTCCTGTGGTGTCTGTCTGGAACTAATTTGAATTGAAAGAAAGAAAATGCGTTATCTAAAACCTTTGATGGATCAAAATTTTCTGGAATATGCCTCCTATGTGATTAAGGATCGCGCAATTCCAGATATTGTAGATGGTCTAAAACCGGTGCAGCGTAGAATTATGCACACAATGAAGGAGATGGATGATGGAAAATTCTGCAAGGTTGCAAATATTGTAGGCGATACGATGAAGCTGCATCCACACGGAGACGCATCCATTGGTTCAGCACTGGTCGTGATGGCTAACAAAGAATATTTTATTGAAAAACAGGGTAATTTTGGAAATTTACTGACTGGTGATCCTGCCTCTGCTCCAAGATACATTGAGGCCCGCCTTACTCCACTGGCCAAGGAAGCTCTCTTTAATTCTGAGTTGACTGAATATATTGACAGTTACGATGCAAGAAATAAGGAGCCTGTTGTACTGCCCTCTAAACTACCGGTATCTATTCTGTTTGGTGCAGAAGGAATTGCGGTGGGCATGTCTACTCGAATTTTACCGCATAATTTCAATGAAGTTATCAAAGCACAAATTGCTTTTCTGAAGAACCGGCCCTTCAAGCTGTTACCGGATTTTTTTAACGGGGGCCTGCTGGATGCCGGACAATATGAAGAAGGAAATGGTAAGGTTCGGGTTCGTGCCCGCATCGAAATTACTGATGAAAAAATCTTAACTGTACGGGAATTGCCGTTTGGAGTGACGACTGAATCTTTGATACAGTCCGTTCAGGATGCAGTGAACAAGGGAAAATTCAAATTATCCTCAATCAACGACTTTACTGCGGAAAAAGTTGAAATTGAATTGAAGGCAACAAGAGGAATGGATGCAGAAAAACTGCTGAAACTGCTCTTTGCCTTCACTCAGTGCGAAGTCTCCATTTCAGTCAATATGCTGCTTATTCAAGAGAATCATCCGGCTCAGCTGACTGTCAGTGAAGTACTGCGGTACAATACTCTAAGGCTGAAAGATTTGCTAAAGCAGGAATTGCTGCTGTCTCTTGAGCAGGCCAGACGGAAATGGCACCTCCGTAGAATGGAAATGTATTTCATTGGTGAGAAAATATATCAGAAACTGGAGGCTTGTGATTCTTACGAAGAAGCTCTTGAAGTTGTTGGAAAAGCTCTGCTTCAGATTGAATCAGTCCTGCACTTTCCGATTGTGCAGGATGATATCGAAAAATTACTGTCACTGCAGATCAAACGTATTTCCCGCTACGATCAGAAGGAAAGCCAGAAGGAGCTTGATAAACTTAAAGTTACAATCAGTTCATTGAATAAATCATTGAGGGATATTACAAGCTACACAATTACCTACCTGGAAAAAATCAAGGATAAATATGGATCGGATTATCCGCGACGTACCAAAATCAAAATATTTGACGAAATCCGTGTTCAGGATGTAGCAGAAAAACAAAAAGTTTGCTGGGACCGCAAAGAAGGTTTTCTGGGAATGAATGTAAAGTCCGGTACTACTTCGTTTTATTGTTCTGCCTACGACAAAATAGTGTTTATCCGCAAAGACGGTTCCTATCAGGTTATCCGTGTTCCGGAAAAACAATTTATAGGCAAGGATGTTATCTTCGTGGAGAAACTGAACGCCAAGACGGTTCACAATGTGATTTATTGGGAGGGTGCAAGTCGGGTATGTTATGCAAAACGATTCCGGGTTGAAAAGTTTATTCTTGACCGGGAATATAATTTGTTTACCATAAAAAAGGGTGCAAAAATTTTACACTTGAGCCAGGGAGAAGGGATAATACTTGAAATTTTCTTCGTACCTGTACCCAGAATTAGAAAATCCAAAGACATTTATATTCTTGATGATTTGGCAATTAAAGGGATTCAGGCCAGGGGCAACAAGGTTTCCAGTAAATCGGTACAGAGCGTGAAAGTGACTACTGTCATGCCGGAACAAGCACAACAGCCGTCTTTACCGGAAGATACAGAAAATTAATGGATTGCATTTAATTGTAAAAAGCTTTAGTATCAAAGCTCTGAGATTTAGTTTGAACAATTTGTTTAGAAAAAACCGTCATGTCAACGAAATGCCAGATTTGCGGAAAAACTCCGGCAAATGGAAATCGGGTAAGTCACGCAAACAACAGGACAAAACGCCGCTGGATGCCTAATTTGCAAACCGTGCGAATCCGTCAGGCAAATGGAAATCGTAAAAAAACTCGAGTTTGTACTCAGTGTATCCGCACCGGAAAAACGATTGCTGCTTAAGCTGCCGACCTTACAATCTGCCGGCATACATTCAAAACGCCGGCTGTTTGCCTGCCTCTTAACTTCACTGTTTTCATGCTTTTAAAGGATTGTACCCAAATCTACACTTTGGGACCGCAGGGTACTTTTAGTGATGAAGCCGCCCAAAAAGTCCTCAAAACGGGAGTCCGTGTTACCTATACCGGTACCTTTGCTGAAGCACTTGCAAAGGTGACGGAGGATTTGGGTTCTGCGGCAGTGGTTCCGGTTGAAAATTCTGTTGCGGGTACAGTGGCACAGGTTCAGGACTCTCTGGTCAGCAATGACCTGATTATTCTTGGTGAAATCAACTTACTGATCGAATATTCTTTGCTGGCCAATGCAGAACTGGATCAGATTGAGGTTTGTTTTGCTCATCCGCAGGCACTTGAACAAAGCAGTGGATTTATCACAAAAAACCTGGGTAAAGCACAAAACCACTTCACCAGAAGTAATGTTGATTCTGGAATTCGGTTTCTGGAAGCAGTTGATTCCGGAAATAAACCTGTAGCGGCGATCGTTCCTGCTACTTTTGCGCAAGAGAATTCCAAATGGAGAAAAGCTTCAGCAATCCAGGACTATCAAAATAATACTACCCGCTTTCTGGTAGTCCGTTCCCGTAAATCAGATGAGCAGCTTGATTATTCCCGCAAAAAAACGTCTCTCCTTGTTGAGTTTCTGGATGATCGTTCTGGCTTGCTTTATCAACTGCTGAGTGTTTTCAATCTATTTAAGATCAACCTGTGCCGTTTGGAATCCAGGCCGGCAAAGGACACACCATGGGCCTACGTCTTTTATGTTGATTTCTACAATTCTGCTGACACAGAGGCTTGTCTTAAGGTGTTCAGCGTATCAAATTTTCGTTACAAAGTACTTGGAAGTTATGATTTAATCAGCTGATTGGCATACCAGATGCGTTACTGGAACAGAATAATATTTTTTATGAATTTTCATCCGCACATATATTGTCAAAACCAGAGCAGGTCATGTTTTTTTTGAGAAATATCTTTCAGAAAGCAGGAATATTTTTAGGTATCACTTCAGGCTGGTTGCTCCTTTGTGGTATTGACAGAAGTCCAAAACAGGCAAATTTTGGACTTAAGGATCTGCAGACAAAAAATATGCTGCAGTCTATGCCTCCCCTCTCAGAAATTCCTTTAAGTTTTTATCTCCTTACCTCAGCTTTTATTGCTTCAGTAGTTAGTGCTATTCTACTGGTACGATTTCTTCACAAAAAGAAAATCAGGGAAGGACTGGAAAAAATTGCGGAAGATCAGGCTCAATTGTCAGTGGATTCTGAATTTGAAGCCAGACAGGTGGATGATGAGGAGCGTGAATTTATAAAAATAATGTGCAACTCAAAGGATCCAGTAACATTGTTGCCAGTCATAATGTCTACAAAAGTATTTGAAAAGACTGCAGAAGACTATAAAAAATCCAGTAAATTTTCAAAATCAGATTTGGAAAAAATATTTTTACTGCGAAAAAGTTTGCAGTTCACATTTAAAAACACGGGAGTTGAATTTACCTGCTCACAAATGCTTGAACCCGGAACACATTTGGAATGTGTGATTCACCACAAGGGAAAAAATGTAGTTTTCACGACTTCCATTCTTGACTCTACTGAGAAGCAGCTGCTGATAAAACCACCGAGAGTTAATAAGCGCCCTGCCAATATGAAACAATTTTCTGAATTATTCTGCAATTTACGACGCGGAAAAGATGCAGATTATGAGTTCAAGTTTAAAATAATAGGGCAGTTGTCGAAAGATCTCAACGCTGTTATTCTGAGCCACACCAGAAATATCAAGAGATTGCAGATTCGCATTTCCGAACGTCTGCCGATGGATTTGGAGATGGACTTTCTGCTGGTTACTGCAGTTAATTATGAAATGATGCAGGGTTTTGATGTAGGGAATCTGCAACAATATGCTCTTTCCGGAATTATAAAAGACATGAGTGCCGGAGGAATAAAGGTCCAGATAGGCGAGTTGCCGACCCAGGGGATCAACAAGGGAGACGTTTTTCTTTTTCATCTACCGAATGCAAGTTTACGCGGCAACCTGGCTGCAACCGTTCTTGATGTGTTATCAAGGCGCGGTCGTAATGAAATTCACTTTGCTTTCCGTGACACTGATATTCTGACACATATGAAACTCAATCAATATCTGCATCGGAAAAAAGTAAATATGGAGGCTGCCTGATTGGAAAAATTTTGCTGACAAAATGTTTCGAAAAATATTTTATGGAATCAGCCTTTTAGCTTTACTGGTAATTGCAGGCGGTTATGGTTTTTTAAGAACAAAATTACCTCAGCGTTCAGGTGAAATAAAACTTTCCGGCCTAAAAAGCAAAGTTGATGTTGTCTTTGACAAGTGGGGAATTCCGCATATTGAGGCAGCAAACGAGCAGGATGCCTATCATGCTTTAGGTTATCTGAATGCACAGGATCGGATTTTTCAGCTGGAATTGATGGTCCGTGTTGCTCATGGCAGGCTTTCAGAAATGCTGGGTGAAGCGACCCTCGACGTAGATCGCTATTTCCGTACTCTGGGCATCCAGCGCTTTGCCAAAAAATATGCTGCAGAACATTTCAGGAATAATCCTCCAAAAATTCAAAAAGCCCTTAAAGCCTACCTTTCCGGTCTGAACAGCTTTGTTGCTTCCGGACCAACTCCGATTGAATTCACGCTGTTAGGTATTCCAAAACGTGAATACAGCCTTGTGGATCTGGTCAGCATTTCTGCATACATGTCCTACACATTCACCAATGCAGTCCGGCAGGATCCGCTGGTTTCTTATATTCATAAAAAACTTGGCAGCAACTACCTCAAGGACCTGGCCATCTACTGGCCAGAAGGTGATACACAGATTAAAGTTTCAAAAAAAGATGCAGCAGAAGATCTGGAGTTGGCAGCACTTTTTGCAGAAATGGATAATCTGCTGGATCTGATACCTCCGTTTTTCGGCAGCAACTCCTGGGTTGTTTCCGGTTCACGTACCAAATCCGGTAAAGTTATTTTAGCCAATGATCCCCACATTGGTTATGCAGCACCGGCAACCTGGTATGAAGCTCACCTGAAAACTCCTGATTGGGAACTCTACGGACATCACTTGGCAGGAATCCCCTTTGCGATTCTGGGCCACAACCACCGCATGGCCTGGGGTGTCACCATGCTGCAGAATGATGATCTGGATTATTATCGTGAGCAGGCGAATCCTGAAAATCCGGACCAGGTCCGGTTCGGTAATCACTGGGAGGATCTGAAAATTATAGAAGAAACAATTTCCGTCAAGGGAAAAGTAGATGTTCCTCTGCGGATAAGGATTTCAAGACATGGTCCCATCATCAATGATGTGCTGGAATCTGTCGGAAAAACAGAGAGCCAACCGGTTGCACTGGCCTGGCAGATGCTGAGCAATTTTGAAAATTCAACGGAGCAGGTTTTTTATGAACTGAGTCACTCAGAAAGCCTTGCGGATACACAAGCTGCAGTCAGCAAACTCCATGCGCCCGGTTTGAATATCAACTATGGAGATGCAGAAGGAAATATCGCCTGGTGGGCAGCAGCACGTTTACTGATTCGTCCCTCACATGTGAATTCTTTTATTATCCTGGATGGAGCGGGCGGCAGGGATGAAGTCCTGGGATACCGGGATTTCTCCGCAAATCCCCAGGCAGTTAATCCATGGTCCGGTATAGTATTCAACGGCAATAATCAGCCGGGGGACGTGGGAAATGGTCTTGAACCGGGTTATTATGCACCTGAGGAGAGGGCACATCGAATGAGTCAGCTGCTTGATCCAGATAAATTTGATTGGACAGCAGCAGACATGCGGCAGATTCAACTGGATACGAAACATCCACGGATCAGTAATTTTCGTCAGCACTTTATGAAAGTGATTTCAGAATCTTCCGTACGCAGCGAAGTATTCCGTCAGGCTGCAGAAGTATTTAAAAACTGGGAGGGAGTGCATGAAAAAAACGCTCTAGGACCGACTATTTTTCACCGACTCTTTTATCATTTGAGTATCAGTATTTTTGCAGATGAAATTGAAGAAAAGGGAACTCTCGTTCTACTCAATTCTTCACTGATTGATAAAAGCATGCCGTTGCTGCTGAACAATCCGCAATCTCCCTGGTGGGACAATCTGCAAACACCGGACAAGCTTGAAAATCAACAGGAGATACTGCATACGGCCTGGGTTAATGCAGTGCAGAGTCTGGAAGAAGATTATGGTCCAGATGTGAACACCTGGAATTGGGGCAGGATTCACACACTGGAAATTCAGCATTTGCTGGGACGTAAAAAACCGCTGAATTTAATATTTAATATCGGTCCTTTTGCTGTTCCCGGAAGCAAAGGAGTGATTAACCAGATTCGACATAAATATGGACCAAAAGAACTGAAAGTCAGTTCCGGCCCCTCAACTCGCCGTGTGATAGATTTTGGAGATGCTGAAAATTCAACTGGAATAAGTCCAACCGGACAGTCCGGATATTTTTTTGATCAGCATTACCAGGATCAAACCCCTCTCTACCTTGCCGGAAAATCACGCAGACAAATTATCAATCTCGATAGGATTCCGGGAAATAAAAAATCACAATTGATTTTTCTTCCCTGACACGATTTCACATCCACAGATGATAGCGGAGTCGCTCCGACTGTTTCCGTATTGAACCCTCCTTCCGACAACAGTAGCATTTGGGACAATACCACTTCAACTTCAGGAGGCGTAACGACCTTAACTATAGAATTTTCACCCGACTCTTCAATGGCAAATAAATCTTATGCTGTAAACATTCGTTCCACTGACAATGCCGGCATGACCAAAGACCAAAGTCTTGGTCTCAAAGTTTCTAGTGTCAGCAATGCTGATCCTACCACTCCAATTCTTCTATCTCCCGCAGATAATTCCACTGTAACACAGCCGGTGACATTCCAATGGGAAAAATCAACAGATCCAGATAATGATGCAGTCAGTCATAACATCTACATATGCACGAACAGTGGCTTTGTCGGATGTTCTGGAACAAGTGTCACTGCAGGTGGTAACTTTGTTCCTCCATTCAATCAAAATTTTCATGACAATCTGATCCCGTGGCCAAGTCCACTTTATGCAGCGACGATCTCCCAACAGATTCCTCAAGATCTTTCTATGATACC
>Ga0208055_1000264_pt1 | contig 13667 bp, 10 predicted proteins | sample DeeseametaMP2159_FD_184174 | JGI IMG/M metagenome (GOLD analysis project Ga0208055, IMG submission 184174) | Marine microbial communities from the Deep Pacific Ocean - MP2159 (SPAdes) | ecosystem: Environmental > Aquatic > Marine > Oceanic | place: Southwest of Acapulco, Mexico, North Pacific...
CAAAATATTGAATAATATGAGGGTTGAACATTAGCTCAGTAAAATCCTTTAATAAGCTTATCTGTATTTTATCGTTATCAACAAATATTTTCAGCATGATTAAAGTTATCGCAGTTCTTTTAGGTAGTGAATTGAGAGCTTTATCCATCTTCCTCAGATCAAACGTTTCCTGCGAGTCAAATATTTTTTTTAAATTGCTAGCAAGAGCTGAGCTCTCGCAGCTTATAATTTTTTTAAAATCAGAACTTAGCCCGTAAACATAATTCCAGGCAGCTATCTCCATTTTATCATTGTGAATGCCTGCCTTAGTCTGCTGCTGTATAATCTCGAGGAAATAATTAATAGCCTCTCCATCAGATTTACAATACAAATCTTTGAATCCTGCGATATTATTTGAATGCTTAAGTAATGAATAAAATTTTAGAATTGTCGAGGAAGTTAAGTAAACCTGTTATAAGTTTTGTTGGTCTACTGATATTAGTGAGTTCTACCACAATTCTTGGTCAGGAAGAGGAAGATTCTGCTGAAGAAGGTTATGGAACTCTTGAAGAGATCGTTGTAACAGCTAGCCGCAGAGGCGGCACAGATATCACGATCACTCCAGTTTCCATGACGGCTATAACGGGGACTGATATTGAGAGGTATTCTTCAAGGGATTTGAGAGATATAGCTTTAATGGTACCTAATCTATCTGCAGCCACAGTATCTGCATTTAATTCTGCTTCATTTGCAATGAGGGGAGTAGCTGAAACAACTATTATCCTCTACAAGGAAGCACCTGTAGGAGTTGTAATAGATGATTTCTTCATACCACACCTACAAACTCAAAATCTTGAGATGTTCGATATTGAACAGATCGAAGTATTAAGGGGTCCCCAGGGAACCCTATTTGGTAAAAATACAACAGCAGGAGTGATAACGGTAAGGACTAAGAAACCTGAAATGGATGCATCTTATACAGATATCAAATTAGAAGTTGGAGATTTCGGAAGAAAAGATCTTGAGTTTGCCCTGAATGCTGCCTTGAGTGATACCCTTGCCTTTAGATTTTCTGGTCAAGTCCTTGATTCCGATGGATACTATAAAAGTGGCTACACCTGGGGACCTCTCCCAGCTGCTACTGGGCCCAACGAAGGCTGGAGTGGACAAGGTGGCGGCCGTTCTATTGGTGGAGATGATGTCTTTTCTGCAAGAGCTAAGCTTTTATGGGAACCCTCAGACACAGTTTCAGCACTTTTTCAATATGAAATAATCCGTGATAACAGCGATTCTCCCCCAATTGTCAATGATTCCCCTCCAAATTATTACTTTTCCTATTGGGGCTGGGGTGCTAATACTGGAGACAGATTGGATGTGGCAGGATATTTTGAAAGAGCGGATGATGCCTCTCTTTTAAAAATAAAAGATGGGCATCAGGTAGATATTGATGGAATCTATATGAACCTAGATATTGATTTAGGTGATTGGACTCTTCATTCAGTGACTGGACGTAGGGAGCAAGAATCAAGGCTTCCGAGTAATTACACTGGCACTGGTGGTCCAGTTTCCTTGTTTGATGCAACTCGAGATGACGATCGTGAGACCATACAACAAGAAATTCGTTTAAATTCTAACTTTGATGGCCCACTTAACTTTGTGATAGGTGGTTTTTATCAATCAGATAAAACTAAATTTTGTGTTCTTCAGCTCGTTGGTTTTCTAGACTTTTTTGGATTAGGAACCCCTCCAAATTATTTTAACGACAACCCTTTAATTCTTTGTAATGCCCAAGATACCAAAGCGCGAGCTATCTTCGCTGATGGCACCTATGATATTTCCGATAGACTCCATTTTACCGCTGGCTTAAGACAGACACGAGAAGAAAAATCTTGGGTTGGTCGTCCCAGAGTTGCCGTTCAGCTATTGGGAGGATCTTTTGATCCGGCTTTTACTTATAAGGAATTAGGCGAACCTATTAATGCGGCAGACTTTGATCGTTTTTCTACTGGAGTGGTGAGAGATTCTGAGGACTGGAGCGAACCTACTTATCGGGCTGTCTTAGGTTACGATCTAAACGATGAATGGTTTGGATTTGCATCTTATGCTCATGGCTTCAAGAGTGGAGGTTACAATGACCAAATAGGGACTCAATTGAACCCTATCACACCTTTAGCAGCTCGACCCGTTGATCCTGAAACTGCAGATTCATATGAACTAGGCTTAAAGGGAAGATCATCAGATGGCAGGTGGTACGTAGCTGCAAATTATTTTTCAGTAACTTATAAAGATGCACAAAGGACCTTAAATGCAGTTTTTCCGACTGGCCAGGAAACCTTATTTTTCAATGCTGCAGAGCTCGAAGCAGATGGCCTGGAGTTAGAATTCTCAGTGATGGCTACGGATGCACTGACTTTTCGAGGTAGCTACGCTAGTTTGGATTCAACCTTTAATAGATTTGAAGCAGATACTAACTTTGATGGAGTAATTGATGTAGATTTAAGTGGTAATCCAGTGCAAAGAGCTCCGGAGAATCAATTTATGTTAGAAGCACTCTATCAGTCTCCTGGTTTATCTAACGGAGGCAGTTTAGATTGGAATTTACGTGTTAGTTATGAAGATGATCAAGTTGCTAGTTATTCAGCTGCTGGTAGTGAATTTGACACAATGCTGAAAGCAAAGTCTTTGGTGGATATGAATATCACTTATACTGACCCACAAGATCGTTATTATGTAAGCTTAATAGGAAGGAATCTTGGAGATAAAAGATATGTTCAAGGATCTCTTTCTGTTGCTACTCTCTGGGTAATGGCTGCATATGGTGCTCCAAGATACTTGGGTCTTCAGTTTGGCACTAGACTAGGTCGCTAGTCTTCAAAACCAGAAAGAAAGGGCGTTTTTAAATAACGCCCTTTTTCCTGACTTGATAAATTAAAAAAAATTGAAGGAGAGTTCTTTTGGAAATCAAACTGGTTTTTAAAAATTTAGATTACTATACCTTCAAAGAATTTCTTTTCTCCCTTGCTTATTCAAACAACAAACTTATTGTTCTTTTTTAAAATCAATAAAAATTGGAGAAGACCATGCCAAAGCAGGACTCATTGAAAGGCATTCATCTAGTAGGGTTCCTTCTCTATCATCTCCTAGACAAATATCAACTTTTTGACAATTTCCAGCTTCGTCATATTCGCATCTTAATTGCTTCCCATTTATTGTAGATTCTGATTCTTGAAAAACTTTAACGTAATATACCGCATCCCTTTTAAGTTCTTTGAACTCAGGATCGCTGAAGGTTAATTCACATCCTTCCTGATTAGGTTGGCAATTTATACTAAGCCAGTTGTCTTCTATCAAATCTCCTACGGTTTCTGAAGAATTTAATTGTGGAAGTATTCTTACTATTTGAATCTTCTCAATTAAATTCCGCTGATTTCCAGGGTTGTAACATTCACCCTTACATAGTCGTTCAATTTCTTCAGAACCTAAAGATAATAAGGAATAATCTGGACAGCCAGGAAGTTGTTTTAAGGATCCAGAAGTTGTTACTTTAAAGATTGGAATCTCAGACATTTCTACCTCAGAACCCATTGGCAAAGGGTCAAGTGAATTAGGGGGGTTAATTAATTTGAATGAAAGAAGGATTCTTTTACCACTAGTTCCATAAACTCTACGTTCTTTGAAAGCATTCCAAATATCATTGCGATCTCTACTTTCTGCATGTACTGCCATCAACCCTCCTGTGTAGAAGAAACTAGATTGACGTTCCATTTCAAATCTATTAAATGGGCTCAGTTCATTGAGGTTAACTGGTAACGGTTTTGGCAATTGTTCATCAGTAGAACTGGTAAAAAGATCTCTAAAAAGTGAACTCTTAAACCCCCACCAATCAGACATATTACCCCTGCTAAATTCTTTGTAACCAGTGCCAGGTCTTGCAGAGTGGTTATCGCTTGAAGCTATTAACCCGAAACGAAAGCGTAGAGGAGTTTCTTCCGAAGTATTGGATAATGCCAAGGCATATTGAGCAGACCCTCCTGGTCTATAATTAAATGAAGGTAGAAAACAATCAGTGCATTGTCCCGCATTAATCCAATCTTCATTGCTAGCACCTGAAATGGCATGGAATCCTGAAATACCTCCTTCTATATAATATTTCCTAGCAAGAGAAGCCCTTTCTGCACAGACTGATTGCACTATTCCTTTATCTAAGCACCTTTTTATTACAATCTCTCCTGCATGCCAACATGAAGGTATATAACTGGAGACAGGCTTTGGGCAAGAAAGATTACCATCTTCATCCTTTTGCACCGCCCGCCAATCTCGGTACTCTTCTGAATTACCGTGCCCTGAGAAAACTTCCATAAGAATTTGACGTTTTGGATCGTGAAAACCTTTTTCTAACTGCAGATTTAAATCTTCTCCCGGCGGGGTATAAATACCCCAAGTTGTGCCATGTGGAATAACTATTGAATCAAGTTGAATTTCTTCAAGTTGGGAAAACAATTCCTTAGGATCCTTAGCTACAGCTAAACATTCCTTTGACCTATTGTTAACTTTATCCTTCAAAGGATAATTACAGTTAGGAATCTCTGCCAGATTTTCCATACTCTGATAAAAATCAAAATATCTTTGTCTATTAGTGAAGTCTAATATTGGGGGAAGGTAACGAAGTTTCCAGTGTAGTGTGCGAAAAGCGGCAGTAAAATTAGAGCCAATAGGTCTTACAGGTAGATCCTCCTCTCTAATTCCTGGAAAGATAACGTTTTTGTGTCCAAAATGAATATTTGGCGAGTTGCCAGATTGGGTCCACTCAAAACCTATAAAAGCAGTGAGGTCTGGGTCTTCTTGGGGTGACACCGAATTACACTGGCGAATACTCTCTTTTGATTCTATCCATTGGTCTGGAGTTAGGCTCTCGGCATGATCAGTTAAGGCAAAGAAATCTAAGTTAGAACAATATCTAGCAAAATTGCAGGCATCTGCTGGGGGATGAGCTCCATCCCCTTGGACTATAGGCAAAGACATTCTAAATGCGTCTGTAGAAAAGGTAGTATGCACGTGAGAATCACCAAACAATATCAAGCGGGCTTGACCTGGTTGATTAGCATGAAGCATTGAAGTTTCATCATCCTTTCCTCGAATTATTTCTTCAGGAATTGGTGTATTGATCACTTCCCCGATACGTTCAGAAGAACCTAGAGGATTAAGATTTAAAAAACCATAAATTAAAAAGAAAATAAAAATGAAGAATAAAAAAATAGAGACTAAGCTTTTGATCAATTTATTTTTCATTACTAAGTTCAAATACTGGTAAAGAAAGTGTGTCTGACCAAGCTGAAAATACTACTCTGACACCAACACCTACAGTTACAAGTTCTGGTTCACAATTGACAATGTTACTCATCATCCGAGGACCTTCTTTCAGATCAATAAGCGCAACTATATAAGGCACCTTGTAACCTTCTGTAAGCGCTTTTCGAACAACTGTAAAACTAGCGACATTACCTTTACCACTGGCATTAACCCAATCTAAATTCCGCCCTGAACACACTTTACAAAAAACACGAGGATAAAACTGAATAGCCCTACAGCTCTTGCAATGTTGTAGTCGAAGAACACCTTCATTACATCCATCAAAAAACTCGCTAGATAATCCAGAAACTTGTGGCTGTATACGATTCATATCAACTTGCGTCTCTACCTAAAATCAAAGTGGTATGGCTAGACATAATGCCGCCTTGCGCGTGCAAAAGACCAACATTAGCATTGCTAACTTGTCTTTTCCCAGCAGAATGGCGCAATTGCCAAATAGATTCGGTTAAAGCAAACATAGACCCAGGATTGCCTGGGTGACAGTGAGATAAAAGCCCACCATGAGTGTTTACAGGAAGTGAGCCATCAGGACCAATTCCTACAGAACTAATGAAAGGGCCTCCTTCTCCTTTTTTACAGAAGCCTAAATCTTCAAGTTCTAATAAAACTGTTGGGGTGAAGCAATCATAGAGTTGTGCAAACTGCATATCCTTAGGCCCTAGACCCGCCATGGCATAGGCTTGCTTACTAGACTCACGAGCAGCAGAAGTAGTAAGACTCTTTGCTTGGCTAATATGTTCATGGCTGTGTCCTTCACCAACACCCAACAAGTAGATAGGAGGGTGCGGAAAATCTACAGCCCTTTCTGCTGAAGTCATTACTATGGCAGCTCCACCATCAGAAACTAAGGAACAATCAAGTAAATGCAGTGGATCGGCAATCATCCTTGAATTTAAAACATCTTCAACAGTTATTGGATCACGCATTTGTGCTGTCTTATTTTGAACAGCATGTGCTCGACAGGCCACTGCAATTTCAGCAAAATGTTCTGGAAGGGTGCCAAATTTTGCCATATGCGCCTGAGCAATTAGAGCGTAATAAGCAGGCACTGTGGGACCATAGGGTTGTTCAAACTGAGGGTGCCCTGTAGAAGATTGTACGAGTAAGCTCTGTTCTCGACTAAGGCCACTACTCAGACAATCAGCCATAGCAATAACGATAATATCAGCCATACCAGTTACAATAGCTGAAGCTGCGTGATGTAAAATTGAAAACGTTGTGCCACCCCCAGCACCTGCAGCAAAACAATAACGGGGAAATATTTGCAGGTATTCAGCCATTGCTTCTGCGTGATACAGCATTGGTTTTGACATACTGTTGCAAGTGATCAAGCCATCAACCTGATCTTTATCAATACCTGCGTCAGCCAATGACAATAAGATAGCGTCTGCGCATAATTCATTAGCATCAAGATCTGGTACGATCCCAACTCGAGAATCTGCTGCGCCAACTAAAGCGACCTTGCCACGTAAAGAAATCACACTACAACATCCACTAGACAATTATTCTTTATTGGCAAAAAGGACTGTCGCCTCTCCTGGAGCTACAATCTTTCCTGCTTCATTTTTAATAAAGACTTCAACTCGAGCCTCTTGAGAGTCAGAATCTAAAGCAATTACATTCCCACCGTAATGAAGTGTTTCACCAATATACGCAGCAATACGATTTGAATATTCCATTGACACCAATCGTCCTTCTTCGCCTAACCAATCCTCTACACATTGATGTAACCAATCCCCAATCATAGGACCTGCTATCACAAGACCTGGGTAACCCTCAACTTCAGTAGTATAAGTTTCATCAAAATGAATACGATGTGCATTCCACAAGATCGCGTTATAAAGAAATAACTGTACATTATCAGGTTTAAACTCTCGGTATGGCAGCTCATCGCCAAGTTGCACAGAGAAAGGTTCCGAACGTTGGCTAAAAGTCATATTGTTACCTCAAAATAGATGTTTTCTTTTCTTTGATAACAAGTTCGCCCGCGTCATTAATAATTTCCATATCAACCTCATAGAAAATTAATGGACCTGAACGTCCTTTTTTTTCATAAATATTGGTCAATGTGCGTGTTGCTGTCAACCAATCCCCAGGGTAAATATCACGAATATAATCTATACGTGAACCACCAGCCATTGCTCTTGAAAGGGGAAATTCCGGTAACAATGGATCTTCTGAGAGCCCATCTGTGGAAAGTGCATCTAAACCTACAACGTCCCAAAACAAAGCGATATGAAATAACGGTGGAGCTTGATCGCCCTCCACATATTTGCTTTGAAGATTACCTACAGCTACTGCATATTTTTTTATGTCTCTCCGGGTAACAAGTTCTCTGTGGGGACCACTTTGGCTTCCAATATTCTCCAGCAATTCATTGCTCAGTAGAGTTTTCATACTTTCCTGTCTTCATCTTGCCAATATTTTTCGCGTAACGTTCGTTTTAGAATTTTTCCTGTTGGAGCTTTTGGCAAACTGTCTACGAAATCGACAGTTTTTGGTTTTTGGTAGGAAGCTAAATTTTCACTGGCAACATCTATTATTTCTTGCGAGGTAGCCTTCGTTCCGGGTTTCAGAACAACTACTGCTTTTACAGCCTCACCCCACTCATTGTCTGGAACTCCGAATACAGCTGATTCAAGGACTGCTGGATGTTTGTGAATGGCGGCTTCTACCTGAGTACTGTAAATATTTTCTCCACCAGAGATAATCATATCTTTAGCTCGATCCACAATAAAAATGTAACCTTCTTCATCCCAAAAAGCTATGTCGCCTGTCCAAAGCCAGCCATCACGAATAGTTTCAGCAGTAAGATCTGGTCGACGCCAATAACCAATCATATTAGCTTCAGATTGAACAAGAATCTCACCAGGTGTGGCCCCATCTTTAGGCACCAAATTACCTTCAGAATCAACTAGCTTTATAGATGTGACAAAGCCTTCTCTGCCACAGGATGCCAAGCGCTCAGGATGATCTCCTTTAAGCGCTCGAATATGATCTTCCTGTGACAGGAAACTCATTGTCATACCTTCTGTTTGTCCATAACCCTGTATGATTGTGCAAGGAAATGCAGCTAGAGCAGCTTTGACCACACTGTGTGGCATCGGACCTCCACCGTACTGAATATTACGCAAACTACTTAGATCAAAGTCCTTAAAATCTTCTACCGCCATCATCCAATTGAGCATGGTTGTGATACCTAAAAAAGCGGACACACGCTCCTTTTGAATAACTTCTAGAGCTAGTCTGGCTTCAAAATTTATCAGGACTAGAGGACAGCCATGTGCCATGTAGTTGATCGCTAAAGCAATTGGGATATGAAACATTTGACCAGTAAGCATATAAATGTCTGTTGGTAAAATACGTTCTGCTACTGTTTGATTCATCATGCCTATGTAAACGGATTTATGCGTATGCAAAGCTCCTTTAGATTCGCCTGTTGTACCCCCGGTGTAAAGAATCATTACTGGATCATCACCACCTACCAGGGCTGAAGAAGCAGGTTCAGAATCAGTGGAGTTGGCTAAAACTGTCTCGTAACTGCCATCGCTTTCAGGACCATAACTCAACTTGTTGACTCCTGCCTTCTTAAATTCTAATTGTTCAACTGTGTCCGTATATTCATCGGCGTGTACCAGAACATTTGGTTCACCATCATTTAGAATACGGGACAACTCAGGAACTCCCAACCGCCAATTAAGGGGTTGTATAATGAGTCCAATTCTGGCACAGGCAAAATAAACTTCCATGTATTCGATGGAGTTTTTTGAAAGTACAGCTACTCTGTCACCCTTTACGACATTAAATTTATCTATGAGCCCATTAGCAAGGCGTTTAACACGTTGATCAAGTTCCCCGTAGGTAATTCGGCGATCATTTGGTATATCGATTAAAGCCTCGCGGTCAGGGTCCAAGCTTGCTGTTTTAGTAGGTATTTTCCCTAAATTCACAACCCAATTTCCTTAGTAGGACTTATCTAGGTCTAAATGTCTCTGATGTAGCTCCCAGTTATTGTCTATCTTAACTACTTGATCATGATACACACCAGCAGAAAGTACTTGAATCTCTTCGTTTTCGGTTGCGAACAAAGTCAAGTTGGAGACTACTGAAACATTATTGCCTTCACCGGATTCAAAAAATATATTGGATACTACATGTCGTCTTTTATCAGTCTGTTGATCCATCGAGTCTGTCATCAGTTTCATAATACTTTCTCGTCCTTCAAAAGGACCAATCATGTCACCTCCTGCAATTCGCATAGTAAAATTAGCTTCTTCAGAAAAACAAGCTGAAAGCATGTCAACATCACGCTCATCTAATGCATAAGCTGAACGTGATAATAACTCTGAAATCTTAAGTTTATCTACTTCACTGAGTGGTTCTGTCATATATTATCTCCCATTCCAAGAACGTCTAAGGTACCACGCCAAGCTAAAGAACCGCCATCTATTAGCCATACCGCCCCGTTGACAAAACTAGCCTCAGGGCTTGCTAAAAAACAAACCAGTTCAGCTACGTCCTTTGGCTTGCCCATTCTTGGAATCAGATGAGTCATCGTCATGGTGTTAAGCATCGCGGTAGGATCAGGTGCTGCATCAAGGAAATTATCTACCATTTGGGTGTGAATTGAACCAGGACAATAGCAGTTTACTCGAATGCTATCAATTGCCAGATCTACGGCAAGCATTTTAGTCATTTGCATGACTGCCCCTTTGCTTGTGCCATAAGCAACACAGTTAGGATAGCCTGCAATAGAGCTTGTTGAACCTGCATTGATAATGGAAGCATATTTGCTTTTGCGAAGGTAAGGTAATGCATACTTTGCACACAACCATGAACCTGTAACGTTTATATCCATAACTTTATGAAAGGTTTCAATGCTCATAGTATCTAAACTTAAATCCTCACTAATCATACTCTCGTGGATACCTGCATTATTATGTAACACGTCAATTCCACCTAGTTGTTCCTCAGTCTCACTCATCAATTCTTTTACTTGGTTCTCGTTGGTGACATCACAGTGCTTATAGAAGGCTGTCCCACCCTCAGCTCGAATTGATTCAACAACACTCTGGCCATTCTCATCATTAATATCTGACAACATGACTTTAGCTCCATAACTTGCAGCTCTTATGGCTGTGCCGGCACCAATGCCTGCACCTGAGCCCGTAATAACAAATTTCATATCTTTTATGTTCATAATTGCACTCCAGCTACCTTAATTGGATAGTAGCCTTTATTCGATTTATATTCAAATTGTAGCTACTGACAGTAAAATACAAAAGTTAAAACTCATTGTGAATCTCTTTTTAAAAGAATTTGTGATAAATCTTAAGTAAGAAATTGAAATGGAGAGGTGGCAGAGTGGTCGAATGCGCTCGCTTGGAAAGCGTGTAAGGGCTAATACCCTTCGAGGGTTCGAATCCCTCCCTCTCCGCCACTGATAAAATTTTTGCAGTTGCAAACAAACAGGCTTATTGGACTTGCAATTCACGCAATGTCTTAGTGACTTTGGTTTATTTAAGTAATAAAGTATTATCTTGGTACAAATTTATTTAACTCAGGAGAAAAACCATGGCTTTTAATAAACTTTTGTCAAAGATAACTTTTTTTTCACTCGTTCTAATTCCTTTCACTGCGTTTAGTGCGGAAGAAGAAGCTTCGGGTGGCGTTTTAGAAGAGATAGTTGTCACAGCTCGAAAAAGAGAAGAAACAGCTCAATCAGTACCAATACCTATCAGTGCTTTATCTGCAGCGCAAATGGAAGCTAGAAATATAACTGATATTCAGGATGTTGAGCGTATAACACCCAACTTAGATTTTGAATACTCATCGGTTAACAACAATAACACTCAAGTTTTTCTTAGAGGTATAGGTCAAGTTAATTGGTCTACTACTCAGGACCCTAAAATAGGAATATATATAGATGGAGTTTACCTAAGCAGACCTCAAGGTGGTCTAGTTGATTTAATGGATCTTGAAAGGGTTGAGGTTTTAAGAGGACCCCAAGGAACTCTTTTTGGAAGAAATACCACTGCTGGATTAATTCAATTAATAAGTAAAGGGCCTTCACAAGAACAGGAAGCTTATCTTAAATTAGGTACCGGAACAGATGGCCATGAAATGTTTGGAGGTATGCTTAACTTACCCCTGTCAGATAATTTAGCTGCAAGGTTTGCGGTCTATAGCAAAAAAACTGATGGATATTTCCTTAATGGCTATAACGGAAATATGCATAGCAATGAAAATTCAAACTCTTATCGAGCTTCATTAGCTCGTTCGGGTGATGTTTATAATGCAAGGCTTACTTATGATCGTTTCGAATCAGATATACTTTCTCCTTTGGGAAGCTGTAGATTTACAGGACCTGAGGTCGGTGCAACAGCAGGAGGGTTTGCAGCTCTAGCCTTTATTTTTGGCACATATGATTCTATGAAAGCCAATTGCCGAAACTCTTCTCCACGTCATTCGTATGATAATGCTCCAAGAACTGATTCAGAATCTGAAGTGGATTCTTACACTCTAACTCAGACTTTTGAGCTTTCAATTGGTGAAATAACTCTTATTTCAAATAAAAGAAAGATTGAATCTTACAATGGATCGTGGGGCTGGAATTATGGAAATGGTCCAGGAATTAGTGGTAATGCTAATTTACTAGATGTATTAAATAATCCAAGTGAAATAGATGTTGAGTCTCATGAATTAAGACTTACAGGTAGTTCTGATTCTTTTGACTGGGTTATTGGAGCTTATATCTTTGAAGAAAATGCGATCGAGAGCATAGATGTCCCAATATTCAGAGGGGTTTTGCCTCCTCCAGCTACTTTATGGCCTGTTTACTACATACCCGGACTTGCGGATATAGTTTTAGGTACTCAAGCTTACGGAAGTAGGAGTCAAGGATACAACGTTACTAATGAGAATGATGCTTTCTATGCAGAAGGTACATATCAAATTTCTGACCAACTTGATTTGACCGTTGGAGTTAGAAGAACAAATGACGATAGGTATTTTGAAAGATGGCAAACTCTTTATGGTGGAGCTTTTGATCCTACTTACTTCTGCCCTGGAATGCCTAGCGTTGAAGTTGCTCCAGGCGTCGTTATTCCTTTGAGTGATAGGTGTACACAAACAGTAAGTTATAGTGAAACCACTCCTAGGGCCATTTTAGGTTATCAATACGATGACGATACTCTATTTTATACAAGTTACAGTAAAGGGTATTCAAGCGGAGGCTTTAACCAAGATACTCGAATGAGACCTTTCCTGCCTGAAATCTCTGACAACATAGAGATAGGATTTAAATCAACTCTAAGGGACGGCAAAGTAAGACTTAATGGAACTTATTTCAATAACTCGTATGAAAACCAACAATTAACGGTTGGAAGACTGGTTGATGGACAGCCTACTGCTGATTTGATTAATGCTCAAGAAGCAACTCTTAATGGAATAGAATTGGAGCTCATGGCTCAATTTAGCGAAAGTTGGTCTATGACCCTAGCTTACGGCCACTTGGAAGGCGAATACGATAAGTTCACTGTCGAAGATAATGTGTTCACTAATGCAGCAGATGGCTCACTAGTTGAAAGCATAGTTACTAGAGATTTAAGTTATATTGAATTTGGAAATGGTGGGGACACTGATACTCTAGACGTTAGTTTTATTTACACGACTTCTCTTCCATCAGGAGGAGATCTTGTTAGTGTGATCGGAGCTACTAAAAAAGATGACCAGTATTTTTCATTAGAGAATACGCCTACTTCCTTTACCCCTGGGTACACCCTAGTAGATGGAAGAATTAACTGGAATCTTTCAGATGGAGTTACCACAATTTCATTTTGGGGTAAAAATCTTACGGATAAAGAGTATATCTATAACATGCTTGATCAAGCAGGAGATGTTCAAATTGGAGGTACTGATCCAAGTCTTGGTATGGTTGCAGACTATTGGGGAGCTCCTAGACGTTTAGGAGTTGAATTCCGTAGAGATTTCTAGTTAGAGAGTAAAAATGAGTCAAGGGATTGCCGAAGTCAACGACATCAATATTTGGTGGGAAGACTTCGGCGACTCATCTGATCCAGCTGTTCTACTCATAATGGGTGCCAACGCCAATGCCATGCAATGGACGTTGGAATTTATCAACCCCATAGTAGCGGCAGGATTTCATGTCATAAGATTTGATAATAGAGATGTTGGTAAAAGTACCTGGGTCACCACAGAACCAAGTTTTGTCATAAAAGAAGGGGAAGTGGCTTCTACAGAAGTGAGCTATAACTTAGAAGATATGGCCCAAGATGCTGTTTCTTTAATGGAGCACC
>Ga0208055_1000271_pt1 | contig 13468 bp, 9 predicted proteins | sample DeeseametaMP2159_FD_184174 | JGI IMG/M metagenome (GOLD analysis project Ga0208055, IMG submission 184174) | Marine microbial communities from the Deep Pacific Ocean - MP2159 (SPAdes) | ecosystem: Environmental > Aquatic > Marine > Oceanic | place: Southwest of Acapulco, Mexico, North Pacific...
CCTGTGGGATCCGAGTTGGTATCAATTATTGCAACTATAGGAATGTTCAATTTTAGAGCTTCTTTAACTGCTAAATCTTCAACATTAGTATCAATTATAAAAATCATATTCGGTGTTTTTTTCATATCGGCTATACCACCCAATGATCTTTCTAGTTTGTCTCTTTGTTTACCCATTTTTAAAATTTCTTTTTTTGTGAAACCTGTGCTTTCTTGTTTTAAGTCTTCGGAAAGTTTTTTGTAACGCTTTATTGAATTGGATATAGTCTTCCAGTTAGTAAGCATTCCACCAAGCCATCTATGATTAACATAAAATTGTGAAGTATCCTTAGCTAGAGCAGAAATTGTTTCTGTGGCCTGTTTTTTTGTTGATACAAACAATATTTTACCTCCTGAAACAATACACTTGTGTATTTCGTGTAATGCAACATTTGTCATTTCCAAAGTTTGTACAAGATCAATAATATGTATGGAATCCTTTGATCCAAAAATATACTGACTCATTTTTGGATTCCACCTAAAAGTTTTGTGGCCTAAATGAACGCCGGCGTCTAGTAATTGTTTTATAGTAACACTTGGTAATTTCATTGTTTCCCGGTTATTCCACCACAATTTTTTCCATTTAAGGACCGGAGGTTTTACAACCAACAACTGTGTGCGTATTTAAGCTAGACGTTCTACCTTTTTACAAGCAGAAATTCAATATCAAATTTAAACTCTTATTTTCCTGATATAACGCTCTTTATTTAAGTACTTTAAAGTTTCATAATCAAATTTTCTCTTATCCTTTAATTCAAATAAATAATTTTTATGTTTATCATTAATAGAAATTTTAATTTTAGCATTTCCTTTTTCTTTAATAGCCTCATAAAGCTTTTTCAAATTATCAGACTCGTCTATTTCTATATAAACATCGTTATAACCCATTTTCGTAATTTCTTTTAAACTAACAATCTTTCTTACACTTATTCTTCTAAATCGATTTTCCTGATTTTCTTTATCTTTTATAACAGTTAATAAAAAAGATTGCCCCTCAACTAAATGCTTTCTATTTTCTTCCAAAATTTCCGAAAAAATAAAAAGTTCAAATACTTTGCTTAAATCACTAAATTTAATAATGACAAAAGATGTTCCTTTTATAGTTTTTTTTTCTTTTACCGACATAATAGTGCCTGCTAGAAAACTTTGGCTTTCATTGGTATTTTCAAATTCTTTAAATGTTTTAACTTGATATTGCTCAAGTATACTTTCATAATCTTTTAAAGGATGGTTGGATAAATAAAATCCAACTGACTCGAATTCTTTTGATAAAGTTTCATCGCTTGACCAAGAAGAATCTTTGTCTGTCATTAAATAAGAAATTTTATGATTATCTTCTAAAAACAAACTTGATTGATTATTAATTTTATTTTCATGCATAGTTTTGGAATTCTGAATAATATTAGGAATATTATCATAAAGAACTTTTCTATTTTTAAAAATTGAGTCAAATGCTCCTGCTTTAACTAATCCTTCTAATTGAAGTTTATTTATATTTTTTGGATCAACTCGGTTTATAAAATCACTAATAGATTTAAATTTTCCATTTTTTTCTCTTTCTTGAACTACTTGAGATATTGCTTCAAAACCAACGTTTTTAATCGCTCCTAAAGCATAGAGCAATGAACTACCTTGTGGCACAAACTCAGCAAAACTTTCATTGACACAAGGAAGACAAACTTTAATTCCTAATCTTTTCAATTCTTCAAACAATTCACTTAATTTGTCCGTATTGGATAATTCATTTGACATGGATGCCGCAATAAACTCGTTTGAATGATAAGTTTTTAAATAAGCAGTTTGGTATGCGATCATAGCATATGCTGTTGCATGACTTTTGTTAAAACCATATTCTGCAAATGGTTCGATTTTTTTAAAAATAAAAATTGCTGTATCTTTTGGTATACCATTTTTGGTAGCTCCGTTTACAAATCTCTCCTTTTGTTTTTCTAATTCTGCTCTTTTCTTCTTTCCCATTGCTCGTCTCAAAATATCTGCTTCACCAGCAGAAAATCCCGATAAAATTTGAGCTATTTGCATAACCTGCTCTTGATAAATAATAACTCCATATGTTGGTTCTAAGATTTTTTTAAGTTTTGGATGTAAATAATCTGGCTCTTTTTTGCCATGCTTACACTGATTGTAAATTGCTATATTGCTCATAGGTCCTGGTCTGTATAAGGCAACTAAAGCAATAATATCTTCAAACTTGTTTGGTTTCATATTAACTAAAGCGTCTCTCATTCCGGCACTTTCTAATTGAAATAAGCCTACTGTATGGCCTGAACTTAACAGTTCAAAAATCTTTGAGTCATCAAGTTTAATTTTTTTTATATCTAATTTTACTTTTTTTTCTTTAAGAAGTGATATTGTTTTATTTATTACTGTTAAAGTTTTTAAACCAAGCAAATCAAATTTTACAAGACCAGCGTTTTCGGAGGCATACATATCAAATTGAGTTGAAGGTAAAAGTGAACTGGATGAAGGGTCCTTATATAATGGAACAAATTCAGCTAAATTCTCTTCAGGAATAACGACTCCAGCTGCGTGCGTTGCCATGTTTCTATATAGACCTTCTAGTTTAAGGGATAATTCTATTAGTTTTTTAACCCTTGGATCTTTATTCTCTTCTTTTTTTATTCTAGGTTCTCGAACTATAGCCTGTTCTAAAGAAAGAGGTCGGGAAGGATCAAATGGAATCATTTTGCATAAAGTATCTACATATCCGTACGGCAAACCCAAAACTCTACCGATATCCCTGAAAGCCATTCTAGCTTTTAGTTTTCCAAAGGTAATAATATGAGCAACACCTTTTCCATACTTATGTTTTAAATAGTTAAAAACTCTATCTCTTTTTTCTTCACAAAAATCTATATCAAAGTCTGGCATTGAAATTCTGTCAGGATTTAAAAATCTTTCAAAAATTAAATCAAACTTAATCGGATCGATATCAGTTATGGAAAGTGCCCAAGCAACCAAAGAGCCAGCTCCTGATCCTCTTCCAGGGCCAACGGGAATATCATTTTTTTTTGCCCACTTGATATAATCAGAAACAATTAAAAAATAACTAGCATATTTCATTTTAGAAATAATATTAATTTCATGCTTTAGTCTTTCGTTGTAAGTGTTTGAGATTTTTTTTAAGTCTTCTTTATTACAATATGGAAAAACATACTCATTCAGTTTTTCCTTCAAACCTTCCGTGGACTCTTTAATTAATACATTATCTACACTTTCAACTTTACTTCCTTGTATATTAGGCAAAACTGGTACAGAATTTTTTGGCCTATAAGAAATTCTAAATGGAAAATTTGCATTGTTTTTTACAGCATCGGGAAGGTCATGGAAAAGTTTATACATTTCTTCAGCAGTCTTTAGATAATGTTCATCAGAATATTTTCTTCTATCCTTTACATTTACATAAGTTTTTTCACCAACACAAAGATAAGCATCGTGAGCTTCGTGCATATCTTTATCTAGATAAAACACCTCGTGGGTAGCGATTATAGGCAGTTCTAATTTATTAGAAACATTGAGTAGAAATTTTTCGAATAATTTTTCACCATCATCATTGTGTCGCTGTATCTCAAGGTAAAAATTGTCATTAAAAGTTTTTTTTAATTTTTTAAGCAAAGCAATTATTTCATCTGTAAGATTCTTAAAAAACAGCTTTCCTATTAAGCCATCAAAAGATCCTGTTAACAAAATCAAGCCTTTACAGTTCGACTCTATATCATCAATCTTACAATGTGGTTCTTCATTGTCTTTTATTTCTAAAAAAGATTTTGAAGATAGTTTAATTAAATTTTTATAACCCTCTAAATCTTTCGCAAATAATGGGATTTTTCCACTCAGGCCTTTATATTCAATATTAATTTGTGTCCCAATAATTGGCTGCGTTTTGGATTTTGCTACGAATTCTGAAAATTCTAATGCACCACATAAGTTATTTGAGTCACATAATCCTACAGCGCGAATTTTATTTGTTTTGCAATATTTTGCAAGATCTGCTGTTTTTAATGCACCTTCGCAAATGGAATATTGCGTGTGGATTTTTAGATGAGTAAATTGCTTATTGGTAAGTTCATGCATTTTTCCTAGTAATATTACCATCTAAAATATTTAACTTATAGTCTGCTTTGTTTGCTAGTTCTCTATTATGAGTTGCATAAAGTATTGCTCTATTTTTAGATTTAAGTTTTGAAAATAAAGAAAATATTTCATTAGCAGTTTTTCTATCTAAACTACCGGTAGGTTCATCTGCTAAAATTAAATCTGGTTCTGTAATTAATGCTCGTGCAACAGCGACTCTTTGTTGCTCTCCACCAGATAACTCTGTTGAAAAATGATTGAGTCTTTTAGATAAATTAACTAAAGATAAAATTTTACTAGCTTTTTTGGTTGCATCTTTCCAATTGTACCCATTAATAACTAGTGGAATTGTAACATTTTCTAAAGCAGTGAAGTCACTAAGTAAATTATTTTGTTGATAGATTATTGAAATTCCTTGTCTTCTTACCAAATCTTTTTCACCTTCTGTTGATTTCGAAAAACTTTTTTTTTTGAAAAAAACTTCACCTGATGTGGGTTGATCTAATAAGGCAATAAGATGTAATAAAGTGGATTTACCAGAACCAGAAGGTCCCGTTAATGAAACTAGTTCTCCACTATTAATTTTTAAATTAATATTTTTAAGAACAATAATATCTTTGTTAGCTCCAACAAATTTTTTAGAGATTTTCGCTAATTTAATTATTTCTTTACTCATATTTTAAAGCCTTAACTGGATCTAATTTTGCTGCTGATAAAGATGGAAAAATCGTAGCCAAAAAAGTAATTAAAAGTGAGAAAAGCGAAATAATAAATATATAACCCAAATTTATTTCTGAAGGCATTTGGCTTAAAAAATAAATTTCCTCAGGAAACAATCGTATATCAAAAATTGAAGTTAGTAAGACTCTTATATCTTCAATATAGTATGAAAATAATATACCAATTATTACTCCTGTAATTGTAGCAAGAAAACCTATAGTAAATCCTGTAAGAAAAAAAATCTTTGAGATAGATGCTTTGCTAATACCTAAAGTTCTGAGTATAGCAATTTCTTTTGTTTTGTTTTTTACTAAAATTGTTAATCCTGAAATAATGTTGAACGCCGCAACAATTATTATTAAAGTTAAAATAATAAACATTACATTCCTCTCAACTTTCAATGCTCCGAAAAAGGATTTGTTTAAATCCGCCCATGAATAAACATAATGCTCGCTAAATATGCCTTGTACTTTCTCTTTAACTAATTGAACTTTATCAGGATTTTTTAAAAATATTTCGAGATCTATATCTGTGTCGGATAACTCAAATAAAGAATTAGCATTTTCAAATGGCATAAAAACAACATTTTGATCAAATTCTGCAAGTCCACTACTGAAGACGGAAGAAATTATAAATTTTTCTTGGAGAGGCAAATTCCCAAAGGGCGTTTGAAGATTTGATGTAGACATTATAGTAATTTTATCTCCTACTACCAAATTCAATGATATTGCTAATTCTTTTCCTATAGAAAGTGTATTTTTATTAAATAATTCCAATGAACCATCAATAATACCTTTTTTAATTAACTCAATTTTATGAATATCATTCTTAAGGTAGGAACGTACTAATATACCAACCGTATTTTCCTTATTAAGTATGATTCCTTGACCACTAAAAGTAAATGCAGTTTTTAGAATATTATTTTTTAATTCACTAAGTTTATCGAGGTCTTCTTTGTTGATTTTATTTTCATAAGGCTTGACAATAATATGAGGATTAAAACCTAAAATTTTGTTGATTAACTCTGTTCTGAATCCGTTCATAACAGACATAACTATAATTAAAATAGCCACTCCAAGAGCTATACCGGTAAAAGAAAAAATGGAAATTACCTTTAAAAAACCTTCTTTTTTTTTAGGTTTTAAATATCTAAAAGCTATGGTTCGTTCGATTTTTGAAATCAATTTAAATTTCTTTTGTTGAGCAATTTATTTTTAATTTCTTCCAAGGACATCGTTTTAGTTTTACCGTTAACTTCTTTAAATTCAAATTTATTATCAGTAGATTTAGAACCTAAAATTATTTGGTACGGAACGCCTATAAGATCGAATTTTTTAAATTTTGCTGATAAATGCTCATCAGTATCATCAAGCAAAACATCAATGTTATTTTTTTTTAATAAGTTATATATTGTCTCAGCCTTTGAATAATTTGATTTATCGTTTTTCTGCAAACTTGGAATTATTGCAACTTCAAACGGTGTCACCGATTGCGGCCATCTCATAACATTATTGGTAAACTTGGCCTCAATTATTGCACCAACCAATCTTGAAACCCCTATCCCGTAAGATCCCATCTTAACATCCACTTTTGTTCCGTCTTGTAAATCAACGGCACATTTTAGAGGTTTTGAATATTTATCACCAAAATAAAAAATATGCCCAACTTCTATTCCCCTGGTGACAAGTTGATGTTCTTTTTTTACTTTTTTTTCAAAATCTTCTTTTTTAAATTTATCGTCAGTAACCGCATAATAAGCGTCATATTTTTTTCTTAATTCCTTAATTGAATTATCTTCACTATTATGTTTACTAATATCTACATCGAAAATTCTTCTATCTGAATAGATTTTACTTTCACCAGTCTCAGCCAAAATAACAAATTCGTGTGAAAGATCCCCTCCAATAGGTCCTGTGTCAGCTGCCATCGGTATTGCTGTAAGTCCTAATCTTTTAAAAGTCTGCAAATAAGCGAAAAACATTTTATTATAAGATCTGGTTGCTTCAGCATCGCTCAAATCAAAGGAATAAGCATCTTTCATAAGAAATTCTTTACATCTCATAACACCAAATCTTGGCCTTAACTCGTCACGAAATTTCCACTGAATATGATAGAGAAGTTGAGGTAGTGATTTGTAAGATTTTACACTAGCCCTAAAAATTTCAGTTATTAATTCTTCATTAGTAGGGCCGTAAAGCATTTCTTTACCTTGACGATCTTTTATTCTTAACATTTCTTCGCCATAATCATCATATCTTCCACTTTCTTTCCATATTTCAGCTGATTGTATTGTCGGCATCAACAATTCCTGGGCCCCAATTTCGTTTTGCTCTTCTCTTACAATTTGCTCTATTTTTTTCATAATCTTAAATCCCAAAGGTAACCATGAATATATTCCCGCAGAAGATTGTTTAATCATACCTGACCGAAGCATAAGCTGATGGGACTTAATTTTTGCTTCTGATGGTGTCTCTTTTAATAGTGGAATAAATAGCTTAGATAGATACATATTGAATAAATAAACTCCTAATTATTAAATTCTTACCAAATTTACGTTCGTGTAAGGTCTCTTTCCAGTCTTCTCTTTAACGGTTTTTCTGCAATTAGTTTTAAGTGCCTCAATCAAATTATAATCTTGATGAGAGTTATTTAATGAAAAAGTTTTACATATTTTGTGAATTTGATCCTCTAAATCAAAAATAAAATTGCTATTTTCTCCACTGCTTGGAATTCCTTTAAAAGAAATAATAGGTTTTTTTACTATTGAGCCAATATCATTAATAATTATGGTTATTTCTAAAAAGCCATTATAGGACAAATTTTTTCTATCTTTTATTGATTGAGACTCTTCTCCAACACTTATATTTCCATCTACATACATTCTGCCAACTGGAGCTTTATCAACTACTTTTGGTTTTTCTCCTGGAAATAATTGAACTATATCTCCATTTTCAACTTTAACCGGATATGGAACCTGCATTTCTTTTGCAAAATTAATATGTTCAAACATATGCCTATGTTCCCCATGGACAGGAATAACTGATTTGGGTTTAACCCAATGATACATATCCTTCAAATCTTCCCTATTTGGGTGTCCTGATACATGAACAAATTCATTTTCCTCAGAAATAACTTCAACACCGTTTTTAACTAACTGATTATGTAATTTATAAAGCTTCTTTTCGTTTCCAGGAATAATTTTTGATGAAAAAATTACTGTATCACCAGATTCAATCAACACATCTGGATGAATATAGTTAGAAATACGCATCATTGCTCCATTGGGTTCACCTTGACTACCTGTACATAAATATACTATTTTTTCTCTTGAAATTTTTTTGGCCACTCTTGGATCAATAGGCTTGATTAAATTATTTAAATAGCCACATTGTTTTGCTGCTTTATAAATTCTATGCATAGATCTGCCTACTAAAGATATTTGTCTTCCTATTTTTTCAGCACAATAAAAAATGCTTTCCATTCTTGCTACATTTGATGCGAAAGAAGTTACAATTATTCTTTTTTGCTTATTCTCCATAATTTTTAATAAACTTTTCCTCACATCCAGCTCTGATCCTGCTCGTCCAGCATTAAATACATTTGTTGAATCGCAAATCATCGCTAAAACTCCTTGATCACCAATTTGTTTAAGTTTTTTTTCATTAATTGTTTCGCCAATTAAAGGATTAGGGTCACATTTCCAATCACCGGTATGTAAAACTGTACCAACAGGAGTTTCAATACTTAAACCATTAGGTTCAAGTATAGAATGTGTTAATGTAACAAATTCGATTTTAAAGGGACCCAGTTGGATAGTGCCATTAAGCTTAACAACTTTAAGTTTTTTTCCTATATCAATTTTTTTTTCTTTGAACTTTTCTTTAATCAAAACGCTTGTAAACGGAGTAGCATAGATATCGCAAAGTAGTTTAGGCCAAATATGTGCTATAGCTCCAATATGATCTTCGTGAGCATGGGTTAAGACTAAACCAATTAAATCATCCTTCTTGTCCACTATAAAACCTGGATCCGGATAGATTAAATCTATACCCGGTATTGTCTCATCAGCAAAAGTAACTCCTATATCGACAATAATCCATTTTCTGTTCTCTGGATTACCATAGGCAAATAAATTCATATTCATTCCTATTTCTCCAGAACCCCCTAAGGGACAAAAAATAAATTCTTCTTTTTTCATTTATTTAAGCTGTTCCTTATTTTCTTTAAAAATTTCAATTATACCTTTAATTGTTATATTTCTATCAACGGTAAAAGATCTTCTGATAGATTGTTTAAATAAATCAGCATAACCTCCTGTAAAAATAATTTTATATTTTTTTTTTGTTTCTTTTTCAATTTTTAAAATAATATTATTAATTAATCCAGAATAACCCCAATAAAATCCTGAACGTAAAGCTTCGAGTGTATTTTTGCCAATTATTTTTTTTTGTTTTGTGATGGAAAAAACAGGTATTTGATCAGCTGCACTTACTAAACTTTTTAATGAAAGATCAATCCCAGGAGCAATTATTCCTCCATTATAAATTCCGTTTTTGGTCACAACATCAAATGTAGTTGCAGTACCGAAGTCCAAAACAATACAATTAGATTTATACCATTTGTATACACCAACCGCATTAGCAATTCTATCTGAACCAACTTGATTTTTATTTTTAATATTAATTTTAACAATCTTTTTTATGTTTTTTTCCTTAATTTCTCTCAACTTAATTGCATATTCTTTTTTTAAAAAATTTTCTAAAATTTTTTGATACTTCGGTACTACACTTGAAAATAAAGCAACTCTATATATAGTTTTTTTCTTAAAAATTTTCTTTAGGGCTTTTTTTAAAAAGTTTTTTGAAAAAATTTTATTAGTATTCAAATAAATTGTTTTCAATATTTTAAAAGAATTAATTTCAATAACACAAATTTTTGTAAGAGTATTACCAATATCTCCGATTAATACATTCATTTTATATTTTTAATTCTCAGCCATTAAGTCAGCCTTTTTTTTAAAACTTGAGTAATTATATGAATTTAAATTTAAAAAAAAATTTTCATATGAAAAAATTATTTTGTCCATTATTTCTCTAATTGGAAGTTTAATTTTGGTTTCCAAAAAAATATTTGTAGCTTGATATTCATTATTGATATTTGGATGAGAAACAATATTTATTCCTATTCCTATAATTAAAAATTTTTTATTATTTGAAGTTATTAGTTCTTGTAAAATTCCGCAAATTTTTTTTCTATTTACAAGTACATCGTTTGGCCATTTAAAGGATACATTTTTTTTTTTACAATAATTCTCAATAACACCAGAAAGTATTACAGGATTTATTATCGAAAATTCATTAAATGCTGGATAATTATTTTCCAACGGAAAAAAAAGGGATCCAAATAAGTTTCCTTTATCTGAAATCCATTTTCTTCCGTGTGTACCTCTCCCTTTTGTTTGCATGTCGGCATAAACGCATCCGATTATTTTTTTTTCTTTTTGGATCAAATTTAAAGCCACATCATTGGTGCTTGTAACGCTTTTGAACTTAAAAATTTTAAATTTCATTAAAAAATTACAATCGAAGAAACTACTTCTGTAAGGATTGATGGATAAATAAAGTAAATTAAAATTAATATACTAGATAAAACTAGTGAAGCTTTAAGACCCCAATCATAGTTCTCCTCAAAAGGTTCGATCGGTTTATCAAAATAAATCACTTTTATAATGCTTAAATAGTAAAATGCCGAAACAACTGTTGTTACAAGACCGATGATTGCAAGTGTATACATTTTAGCTTCAATGACAGCCATAAAAATATAAAATTTTGCAAAAAAACCGGCCAAAGGAGGCATGCCAGCTAATGAGAAAAGTATTATTAAAAAACCTAAGGCCAACATAGGATGGTTTTTTGATAACCCAGATAAGTCATTAATCTTTTCATGAAAAACATTTTCTCTCTTCATCATAAAAATGCAGCCAAATGCACCAAGATTCATAACTAAATATATTGTTAAATAAATTATTGTGCTCTGAATTCCTGCGTTAGTTCCTGGAGCTAATCCTGCTAAAGCATAACCCATATGGCCTATAGAGCTATAAGCCATCAGTCTCTTAATATTAGATTGTCCTATTGCTGCAACAGCACCTAGTATCATTGACGCTATTGATAAAAAAATAATTATTGTTTGCCAGTGGCTGATTACATTTATGAATGGCACATACATAAATCTAATAAAAACTGTTAAAGCGGCTATTTTGGGAACAAGAGCAAAAAAACTAGTGACGGAAGTTGGTGATCCTTCATAAACATCTGGTGTCCACATATGAAATGGTACGGCAGATACCTTAAAAGCTAAACCAACAATTATAAAAACCATACCAAAGACTGCGCCTGTATTTCCTTCACTTAAATTTTCTGAAATAATTTCAAAGTTCGTAGATCCTGTAAATCCGTATATAAGGGAACAACCATAAAGTAAAAGACCTGATGCAAGAGCGCTTAATACAAAATATTTCAAACCAGCTTCGGTGGATCGTTCATCATCTCTCTTAAAAGAAGCTAATATGTATAAACATAAGGATTGTAACTCCAAACCTAGATAAAAAACAATTAGATCATAAGAACTAATCATCAATATCATTCCGAGCGTCGATGCTAGAATAATTATTGGATATTCTATTTTATCAATACTATTATTTTTGATGTAATCTTTGGATAAAAGCAAAACAAATACACAAAATAACAAAGTAAGTACTTTCATAAAAATTGATAACTTGTCTATTATATAGCTTCCATTAAAAATTTTTATTATTTCGTTTGGTTGGTTTAGAACCAGGGCTATTGCAAATATCAAACTTAAAATTGTTAGCAAGCTTACTAATTTAAAACTTTTTTTAATAAAAACGCCCAGCATCAAAAGAAACATTATTGCTATTGATAAAAATAATTCAGGCAAGATATAAACAATTGTTTGCATCTAATTATTTACTTGTGCTAAATGAAAATTCAAATCTGTTTGATAATTATCAATCAAATTATTTACGGAAATATCAATAGTATTAAACAATGGTTCTGGATAAATACCAAAAAAAAGTGTCAAAAATACCAAGGATGCAAAAACATATATTTCTGTTTTATTTAAATCTGCCATTTCTTTTATTTCAGGACTGGCCATTTTTCCAAAAATTACTCTTTTATACAGCCAAAGCATATATGCCGCTGCTAAAACAACTCCCAAACTAGCTAGAACTGCAACAAAAATATTTACCTGAAAAGTTCCAACTAAAACTAAAAACTCCCCTACAAAACCACTTGTTCCTGGTAATCCTAGCGCAGCTAAAGCAAAAATCATAAATACCAAAGCATATTTTGGCATAATATTTACTAATCCGCCGTAAGAGGAAATCATACGTGAATGATATCTATCATAGACAACACCTACACATAAAAAGAGTGCGGCAGATATTAAGCCGTGGCTCATCATTTGAATGATACTTCCGTCTAGTCCTTGCTTGGTTAATGAAAAAATGCCAATTGTGACAAAACCCATATGCGCCACGGAAGAATAAGCTATTAACTTTTTCATATCATCTTGCATTAATGCCACCAAAGATGTGTAGATTATTGCAATAATACTTAGAGTAAAAATTAATGGAGTAAAATAATCTGAAGCTACTGGAAATAAACCTAATGAGAATCGTATAAATCCGTATCCTGCCATCTTTAAAAGTATAGCTGCTAAAATTACCGATCCGGCAGTTGGTGCTTCAACATGTGCATCTGGTAGCCAAGTATGAAAAGGCCACATTGGCAATTTAACGGCAAATGAACTGAAAAATGCTAACCAAAGCAAATACTGATACTCTTGGGGTATTCTCATATCTAATAATTGAATTACATCTGTAGTACCCGTAATCCAATAAATAGAAATAATGGCAATTAACATCAAAACAGAACCGAGTAATGTAAATAAGAAAAACTTAAAGGCTGAATAAACTCTCTTTGGCCCTCCCCAGATGCCAATGATTAGAAACATCGGTATAAGTCCACCTTCAAAAAATAAATAAAATATAACAAGATCGAGAGAACAGAATACCCCTAACATCAGAGTTTCCATTACAAGGATTGCAATCAAAAATTCTTTGATCTTGAACTTAATGCTATGAATGCCTGAAAAAATACATATGGGTGCTATAAATGTGGTAAGTAATATAAATAAAATCGAAATTCCATCAATACCTAGCTGGAAATTAATAAAGCCCTTCATCCAATTTTTTTCTTCAACAAATTGAAATTCTGACGTTGAGGTATCAAAAGAATACCAAAGGAAAATGGAAAGGAAAAAATTTGTTAAGGAAGAAAAAATTGCTACATATTTTGAGTTTTTTACAACAGCCTTTTGTTCTTCTTTGGTAACCAAAATAAATAAAGCTCCAATAAGTGGAATAAATATGATTGCGGAAAGGATTGGAAAATTCATTTAGTATAAAATTAAATAAGTTAATAATATAGAAAAACCGATCAGCATTACAAAAGCGTAGTGATACAAATAGCCGCTTTGAAAATGTACTGCTTTATCAGATATAATTTTAACTAACCTAGATAGACCATCTG
>Ga0208055_1000272_pt1 | contig 13464 bp, 10 predicted proteins | sample DeeseametaMP2159_FD_184174 | JGI IMG/M metagenome (GOLD analysis project Ga0208055, IMG submission 184174) | Marine microbial communities from the Deep Pacific Ocean - MP2159 (SPAdes) | ecosystem: Environmental > Aquatic > Marine > Oceanic | place: Southwest of Acapulco, Mexico, North Pacific...
GGCATTACAACCCGGCAGCTTCACAAACTTCTCAGTAAATATGGAATCCGCAAAGAAGAGTACAAGCCTGCTCATTTTGCTACTGCAAAAGCTTGAGATATTCCCGAAATTAAAACTATGCGTTCTGAACTCGAAAAATCCTAACATATTCACAGGATCACTTTCAAGAAATACGAATCTTTCATTATATAAGATTCAAATCTCAGAGCGGGGTGTGGTTTAGTCGGTGAAACGTTCAGTAAGTTTGAGGCGTTGAATTTTACCAGAAGGTCCTTTGGGGAGTTCGTCGAGAAAAAAGTACTTAGAAGGCGCACGGTATGCTCCCATCGCATCCAAACACAATTGTCTTAGAGCTGATTCAGTTACTTCCTCACCCGGTCGAGTAGCAATTGCAGCGGCAACTGTTTGTCCGTAATCCGCATCCGGAAGCGGAAAAGCTGCTGCCTCCAAAACGCTTGAGTGTCTGTAAAGCACATCATCAATTTCTCGGGGAGCTATATTTTCACCACCTTTAATAATAAGTTCCTTGAGGCGACCGGTGATAAAAATATAGCCATCAGCATCCATCTTGCCAAGATCTCCAGTACGATACCAACCGTCTGGTGTGAATGCTTCTCTGGTGGCTTGCGGATTTTTGAAATATCCCTGCATTACATTCCGGCCTTTTACTTGAACCTCGTTTTCTTCACCTGTACAAACGACTTTTCCTTCAGCGTCCGCAACTCTCACTTCATTCCCGTAGGCAATTCCTGGTGAACCAAGTTTGTGAAATTCCGAATTAAGCGGATTTGAAAGCATCGGTGCGGCAGTTTCCGTAATTCCCATCGTTTCAACTATGCTCAGTCCAAACCTTGCTTCAAATGCCTTTTGCAGAGCAGGCGGCAGTGCTGCCGAAGAAGAACGTCCGAAACGCACTTTTTTCAGATTAGCTTTTAGTTGCGCGTCTTCCTCTGCATTCAACAAATAGGAAAAGATCGTTGGCACTGCACTGAACCATGAGCATTTTTCATCAACCATCCAAGACCAAAATTTTGAGACTTGAAAGCGGTCAGGCAAGACAAGTCCGGAACCGCTGACCAGAGTTCCCATCACAGAAACTGCTTGAGCGTTGATGTGACAAAGCGGTAAAACACATAAACTATTGTCTTCCGGAGTCAACTCGTGGGCAACAACTGTATTCCATCCTCCGTGAAGCAAACTCTCATGCGTGTGAATCACGCCTTTCGGTTTACCTGTAGTTCCGGAAGTGTAAATTAACAGCGCAACATCTTCCGGACAAGGCAATGGCGTTGATAATTCTTCGTTCGAACCAATCCACTCTGAATCAGTGCTGTTGTCAGCTTGAATTGGAATCAGTTGAGGTTTGTCTGCAAGTTGAGATAGTGCCTGCTGCGCTAATTCATGATGCTGTTGATCAACAAAAAGATTAGTAGATTCAGAATGTTCCAGAACATATGCCAGAATATCAGCTCCGGCCAGTGGATTTGCCAGGAGAACCTGAAAACCACCGTACATTCCACCCAAAAATAATTCCAGTGCAGCTTGCCCGTTACCGAGCAAACCTGCAACCGGAACATTCGGAGGAAAATCCATGTTCTTTAGATACCGTGCAATCGATTGCACTCTTGCTTGAAATTCGCTCCATGTGTGACTGATTCCGGATTCAGGATATTTCACAAATGGACGATCCGGAGAAGTTTTAGCATGCTGATCAATCAAACTGCGAATCGTGTGGCCTGCAGGATTCATACTTTCAATAGATTTGGATTTTTTTATTAAGCATTTTCATTTTTAATTTAACGTCCGTGTTTGTTCCAATACTCTCCGAAAATTTCTTTTTCACTTGGTTCAACAGGTGGAATTGGGTGAACAATACGGACAATGTTCAGGTAATGTCGATAGTTGAGATTTTCACTTATGGAATTACCGCCCCATGTACCGCAGCCCATTGAGAGTGAAAACGGCAATCCGTTATCGAAACTGCCTCCGGTGGCAAAACAATGTGCCTGGTTCACAATCACACGGCAAGCAGGAAGATTCAACCCTATTTGCAAAGGCCGTGATTCGTCTGTTGAGTGTAGTCCCACTGAATGCCCCTTGCCCTGAAAATCATAAATTTCCCGGACTTGTTCACATGCCGTTTCAAAATTTGAGGCACGATACACGGTTAACACCGGGCACAGTTTTTCGCCGGAAAAAGGGAATTCGCACCCCGTTCCGGTCTCTTCGACCATTAGCATTTTGACATTATTCATTTCTACACGTTGAAGTCCAATTGCTTCCGCAATTTCCGGAGCCGACTTTGCGATTAAATCCGGATTGAGTCTGCCCTGAATCCACAAAGTGTTTTGCAGTTTTTGTGTTTCTTCCGGACTCAGCAGAGTACCGCCCTCGCTTTCCAGAGCCGCTATTGCTTTGTCATACACATCCTCTACAATCACCACGCTGTTTTCAGAAGAACAACTGGTAGCGTTGTCAAATGTTTTGGAAGCAGTGATTTTTCTCGCGGCAGAAACTAGATTAGCTGTTTCATCTATGATTGATGAAACATTGCCTGCGCCCACTCCAATCGCCGGTGTACCGCTGCGGTAGGAAGCGCGGACATTGTTTTGTGAACCTGTAACCACCACAAGATCAACCAATTGCATTAATTCATGAGTCGCTTCTCTGCTGACCGGTGCAGGGAGTTTCTGAATGAGGTTTTCCGGATGTCCCAAACTGCGTAAAACATCTTGCAGCAAATCCACAACTCGCTGACAAACCGCTTCACCCTTTGGCGAGGGTGAGAGTATAATTGCATTTCGGCCTTTGATAGCGTTAAGAGTTTTGTTTAGCGGAGTGGCTATGGGATTGGTGGAGGGAGTAACTGCTCCCACAACACCAACGGGACGTGCAATTTCTACCAAGCCTTGTTCAGGAAGTTTCCTGACGATTCCACAGGAAGGTGCGTGTTTCAAATCACGCAAAAGTCCCAGCGTCTTGCGGTGATTCTTGATTATTTTGTCATCTGCATTTCCAAGTCCAGTATCTCGAACAGCCTGTTCCGCAAGTGAACGGTTCGTTTTCGGCTCAAGAATTGCCCAAGCCAATCCTGTGATTAATTCGTCAACAGTTTTTTGGCTGGCCGTTTCAATTTTAGCTTGTGCCGTTTGTGCTTTAGCAACAACAGTTTCAACAGAGGTTAGAGTCATTTTTTGCTTTCGAGGTGGCCAAGGATAACTTAGCTTGCAGAGAAGCGACAGTAGAAATTTAAAATTTATGTTCAAGATTGTTGAGAAATTCCTCAAGTTAAACTTGGTGCTACGTCCAGAATATTTTCAACAAAACTTTAGGAAACAAATTCAACTGTGAGTCTCAGGAGCACTTATACCTTTTGCACTTTGTTAATCGAATATGTCTTAAATTCAACTAGTTGATCTCATTTTTCAAGCTTTAATATAAATTAAATAAATTAAGTTAATGTCGTGTCCTAATGTTTTTTTCTTGACATTAATTTAAATTGTGATAGATATGTGGATGAAATTATCACATAGTGTGATAATGGTTATAATTATTTATAATATTCAGTGGAGTTTCGAGATGAATAAAATTAAATTAAAAAAACTGGCTAAATTTGGTTTTGCTACAATGGTGGGATTATTTTTAGCCGGTGCTGGTGTTGCCCTTGCATTTGAATGCAAGGTCAAGAAAAGCAGTATGGCTAAACCATCAGGTTTCCCTAGTCGTACATTAACCATGATAGTACCTTATGGAATTGCAGGTGGCTCTGGACAGGTAGCATCAGCAATGGCAGAAGCCGTTACCGGTCACACCGGAGTCAACATTAACCGTGACCACAAACCAGGTGGTTCAGGTACAGTTGGGATGACAGCATATATGGCTGCTCCTGCCGACGGTTATACAGTACTTGAGCATATCGATGATGCTTCGTCTGCCCATGCCTTGGATTCAAGCAAACCAAATCCGGCAGTTGACTTGATACCACTTGTAACTTCCCAGGTGACATTTTCACAAATATATATTCGGACCAATGAAACTCGTTTTAGTGACTGGGACTCATTTGTAAAATTTGTCAAAGGTAAAAATGGTAAGTCAACCATCGCCAATGTTTCCAAGGAAGGTTCTATGGAGCGGGTAACGATGAAATTCATCACCGAAAGTGCGGGTATGAAAATTCAACAGATTTCCTTTGATAAGGGTGCGCCCCGTTACGGTGCACTTCTAGGAGGACAGGTTGATGCTCTGTTCGAGCAACCCGGCGATGTCAGGAAGTTCCTTGACGCAGACAAATTCAAGCCAATCCTGACCATTTTTAACGAACGACCATCCGTTTTTGGTGATGTTCCTACTCATAAAGAAATGGGCATGAACTTTGAGCCACTATTACGCTTTCGAGGATTTTACGTACATGCAGATGCGCCTTATAATCGAGTCCAATGGCTCCAATGGGCATTTCAGCGGGCATATTGCCAGGATAGCTATCAGAAATTCAATGAATCCAAATTCATGACTGTGATAGATAGTTATCGAGACACTGCAGGTGCCAGAGAACTAATTAAGGGTTCCATTGCTCAATACAGAGATGTATATAAAACGATGGGTCTGGATGTTAAATAATTTATCCCAATTTATTTAAATCTCTAAAAAATAATCCCCAAATCGTGTCCGGTGTTTTCAACCGGACACAATCCCAAAAAATTTTGAGCGGATCCATGTCCAAGTTAAAGACAAACCATAAGGTTGAAACCTTGATTTGGTTAACTATTGTGGCAGTCTTTTTTGTTTTTTCATTTGAGTTTAATCAGGAAATTGAAATATATAAATTCGGAGCCACAGGTTGGCCCAGAGTAATTGTGGGACTTCTTTTACTGGTAACACTGGGTAATTTTCTCCATCTTTACAAAAAAGGTTCAGAGGCCCAGTTTGGACGGGTTGGCATTTCTGATGATGAAGAGGAAATTTCATATGATGGTATTGGCTCAATCCAGAAGTTGATAGCAATATTGGCCCTTCCTCTCATATTTGCATGGTCGCTAAAACCAGTAGGATTTTATTCGGCGACACCTGTTTTCATCGCTCTCACAATTATGCTATTAGGTGAAAAACGGATAAAATGGGTTTTAGGAATTACATTATTCATATATTTAGTTCTGATATTATTGTTTATGGTAATCCTCAATGCTCCACTCCCTCAGGGTAATATATCCCCATTCTATGATTTCAGTGCGTTCATGTTGACTCTAAATACCAAACTACACCAATCACTTAATTATTAATTTACAGATGGTTGATAATTTTCTTGCTGGTAGTGCAGCTCTTTTTGGAGATCCTTTCACTATTGGAATATTTATCTTTGGTGTTATAGGTGGAATGCTGTTTGGTGCCATTCCCGGCGTTAGTATGTTAACTCTTGCAGCTATATTGTTGCCATTCACAGCTAGTCTTGAGCCAGCTCAAGGTGTGATGCTTTTTGCGGTAATATATTGTACAGGCACTTACGGTGGAGCTATTACGGCAATTCTGTTTAATATACCCGGTGCTCCTGAAAATGCTCCAACAGCATTCGACGGGTATCCTATGACCCGCAAAGGTCAATCTGGAAAAGCAGTTGGAGCAGCAGTTTTGTGTTCTGCAATCGGTGGTGTCTCATCTGCGTTGATAATGATGGCGGCAACAGAACCTCTGGCGAACTGGGCAATCTCCAATATAGGGCCTCCAGAAATATTTGCATTGGTATTTTTCGGTCTTGCTGTTGCTTCCTCAGTAGGTGGAAGGACCATGTGGAAGGGTTGGATGTCTGTGTTACTCGGTTTACTAATTGCTACGATTGGCCAGGATCCGGTGGGAGGTATAAATCGATACAATTTTGGTATTTCTGATCTTGCTGCGGGCATAGCATTTGTTCCTGCTATTATGGGTTTTTTTGCAGTTTCTGAAATTTTCGTTCAAGCAGAAAAAAAAGCAGTTGGCATGTATAAAGCCCCTAAACTTAGTCTTGATTTCCCTACTATTTTAGAACTATGGTCTCATAAAATTGCTGTGTTAAGATCCATCCTGGTTGGTTTTTTTTGCGGAATTCTTCCTGGAATCGGTGCAACCCTTGCGGCATTTATGGGCTATGGTGAGGCAGTACGCTGGTCTAAAAATAAAGATTCATTTGGAAAGGGGAATATAGAAGGGGTGATATCTTCTGAAACTGCTAATAATGCTGCTACTGGGGCCGCAATGATCCCGTTGCTGGCACTCGGACTTCCAGGCGGTGCTATGACAGCATTAATGGTAGGGGTCTTTCAGATGCACGACCTGGAACCAGGTCCATTGGTATTTTATAATTCTCCTGAGTTGATATGGATCGTTTTTGCTGCAATGTTTTATGCAAATGTATCAATTCTCTTCATAGGTTTAATTGAAACTAAGACGATATTACATCTACTAAAAATACCTTTTCAATTTTTGGCACCGATGATTTTGCTGCTGGCAAGTATTGGCTCATATATTGGACGCGGTCTGGTGCTTGATGTAATGATAATGTTTTGTACTGGAATAATGGGTTTTTTGCTTAGACGCTCAGGTTATTCTATCCCTGGAATTGTGTTAGGTATTATTCTTGGTAAAATCGGTGAACAAAATTTTGCCCAGGGAATGCAGATGGTCCATTATGATGTGCTGGAATATTTATCGCGTCCAATCTGCCTGTTATTGATAATTGCCGGTTTTTTGACATTATTTACAGGTATATACAAAGCCTTGTCATATTCATTCAAGTCCTAAAATTGTTGTCCAAAACATGACAACCAAGCCATTACTTCAAGAGAAATCCTCGATACGGATCATTTTCTGGATTTGCATTGCAGAAATCCTGACAATGCAGGGAGTCTTTACGTTTTCATCCATGCTTCCTTTTTTTTTAGCCGAATGGAAGTTGGACAGTATTGACGCGGGCTGGATCAGCGGGATATACTATGGATCATACATGATATCTGTCATGATTCTGGTCAGCCTTACCGATTGGATTGATGCGAAAAAAATATACATCACCGGTGTTTTGATTACTCTTATCAGTTGCATAGGATTCGCATTGTTTGTTGAGGGTTACTGGAGCGCAATGTTATTCAGAGCCCTGGGAGGAATAGGTCTGGCAGGAACTTACATGCCCGGGCTGAAAGCTCTGACAGACCGTCTCTCGGGTACATCTAGGGTTCGTGCCACATCTTTTTATACCTCCTCATTTGGTGTCGGTAGTGCACTTTCATTTTTGATTGGAGGCTCTATTCTCAAATGGTTCCCCTGGCAAATTGCTTTCTGGATTGCCGGCTTATGTGCTTTGCTGGCACTGCTGATTGTATCTAAAGTATTGGAAAATCGTCCAAACCGGGTTGGGTCTCGTTCCGGTCTTCGTTCACTGGACTTCAGGCCTGTAATAAGAAACTCAAATGCAATGGGTTGGATCGCCTGCTATACAACCCATAATTATGAACTGTTTGCATTCCGATCATGGATTGTTGTTTACCTGACATTTGCTTTGACTGGTGTAACTGGTGGTTTCTTAATTCAACCTTCAAACATAATTTTCTTTGGGGTCCTTCTTGGAATGCCGTCCAGCGTCATCGGCAATGAACTGGCAATGCGTTATGGCAGAATACGTGTTGTAGTAAGTATCATGTGTCTCTCAGCAGTTTTAGCCATTGTGGTTGGAAACAGTATTGGTCTTTCAGCACCTTTGTTGATTGCACTTGTCCTTGTTTATGGATGTTTTGTTACAGGAGATTCTGCTTCAATCACCACTGGTGCAATTGAAAATGCTTCGGAGGGAAATCGTGGAGTTACAATGGCCGTCCATTCAAGCATAGGCTTCATCGGTTCTTTCCTGGGGCCTATTGGTTTTGGATTAGTCCTCAATACTTTTGGAGGTCATAACAGCTCCGAGGCATGGTTTTGGGCATTTTCGTCAACCGGATTTGTTCTACTGTTAGGCCCCATCCTGTTATTAATTCTCAGGACCGTGAAAAAGACTTAATTATTTCTGGTGGATATGATGCCCATCCAAAGGAAGTTGAAGAAAAAATCTAAATTATAGAGAAAAATCAATGTCTCATTCAATTCTTGTTTATGAACATGGTGGCCCAGAGGTCATGAAGTGGGAAGAAATTCCACCTCAGCATCCTGGAAGAGGTGAAGTTTTAATTGATCAAAAGAAAGTTGGCTTGAATTTCATTGATGTTTATCAAAGATCTGGAAGCTACCCGTTAAGCCTGCCTTCTAGCATAGGAATGGAAGGGGTTGGTGTAGTAGACACAATTGGAGAAGATGTAGAAAATGTTAAAGTTGGTGATAGAGTTGGCTATGTTATGGGGCCGCCTGGTTCTTATGCAGAGAGTCGTTTATACCCTGCAGAAAGGTTAATTAAGCTACCTGATTATATTTCTGACTCTCAAGCAGCAGCAATACTATTGAAAGGTTTGACTGTATCATATCTAATTAATAAAACCTTTCCAGTTAAGAAAGGTCAAACAGTATTGTTTCATGCCGCTGCAGGAGGAGTAGGACTTATTGCTTGCCAGTGGCTAAATAAACTTGGTGTTGAAGTTATTGGTACCGTAAGCTCAGATGAAAAAGCTGAGATAGCTAAGGCTCACGGATGCCATCACACTATAAATTACTCTCTTGAAGATTTCACTGCTGGCGTTGAAGAGATAACAGACGGGAAAGGAGTTCCAGTTGTTTTTGACGGTGTTGGCTCAGATACATTTGAAGGATCTTTAAAGTGTCTTTCCCCTTTTGGCCTTTTGGTGTCTTTCGGTGCTTCTTCAGGACCTCCTCCTGAGTTATCAGTAGCAGTGTTGGCAAAAAAAGCTCTTTATATTACCAGGCCTAGTCTTTATCCACACACAGCAACAGCAGAGCTTACCGCGGGAATTAGCTCTCCCCTGTTCGAAGCAGTAAGAGATTGTCTATCAATATCTATTAATCAATCATATCCTCTGAAGGATGCGGCAAATGCTCACCGTGCTTTGCAAAGTCGCAAAACAACTGGATCTACAATTTTGGAAATTTAGATATAAATAAAATAAAACATAGGGGAATATAATTTACAATAGTAGTAAGAATATCCGCAGTTCCTGTCTGATTTCTTGCTTCATAGAATGAGCTCGTCTATACTGGTATACAAAACGTATTTTTCTCCAAATTGATTCAAAAATTCATGTCTGTTCTTATCGATAATAATACTAAGTTACTTGTTCAGGGAATCACTGGTTCACAAGGTATGCTTCATACTCGAGGCTGCAGAGATTACGGAACTAACGTAGTATCTGGAGTAACTCCAGGTAAAGGTGGACAGGATTTTGAAGGTGTACCGATTTATAACACGGTGCAGGACGCAGTTAAAGCTACAGGTGCAAATGCTTCGATGATACTCGTTCCTCCCCCATTTGCTGCGGATGCAATCATGGAAGCAGCAGATGCAGAAATTCCTTTAATAGTTGCCATTACCGAGGGAGTTCCAGTTTTGGATATGGTGAGTGCAGTTTCTTTTGTATACCAAAAAGGATTCCGTTTGATTGGTCCGAATTGTCCGGGTATTATAACTCCGGGACAAATTAAAATAGGCATCATGCCCGGATCGATTCATAAAACCGGACCGGTGGGTGTAGTTTCACGTTCCGGAACGCTTACCTATGAAGCAGTTGGACAACTCACCCGTGTTGGGTTGGGCCAATCGACTTGTATCGGTATTGGCGGAGATCCTGTGAATGGAACAAATTTCATTGACTGCCTCAAACTGTTTCAAGAAGATCCGCAAACTGAAGCCATAGTCATGATTGGAGAAATTGGCGGAGATGCAGAAGAACAGGCTGCTGCATATGCAAAAAATAATGTTTCCAAACCCATTGTAAGTTTCATTGCAGGTCAAACAGCCCCCCCCGGCCGTCGCATGGGACATGCCGGTGCCATTATTTCAGGTGGACATGGTACGGCTGCTGAAAAAATGAATGCTTTGGAGGCGGCAGGCATCCACGTAGTGAAAACTCCTGCAGAAATTGGAGAAAAGATGCTGGAAGTTTTGGGACTAGGCTGAGGTTTCCCTCGCACAGAGGCTTGCTCATCAAATGTATGCTGCTCACCTGAATGCAGTTAGGAGTTTTTAAGACTTAAATTAAAAATTTCTCCAGGAAAACTAAGAAACTTTAATCAGTTACTTGCAACAGCAGGTCTATATTTTTGAGAAGAGTGTGCGGTTGCAGGAAGAACAGTAAAAATTGCTTTTTGGATACGTGTATCTGTTTGAAGGGTGGAGATTATTTTTTCGATGTTTTTATATTCGAAGTATTTGCAGAAAATGGAGAGGTAAAGTTGATTGATGTGCCTTTCTGTGTTTGAACCATTGCGTGATTCAACTTCAACTATACGCTTCGCAATCTCGTTTACCAGCCAGGGCATTTCTTCAAATTTATTCCGAAACAGACCAAAGATCTCTGCAAAAACTTCAATCAACGAAACAGAGAACTCTTCATTCAGTGCCCCGGGTTCTATATGGTAGTAGCTGCAGACTCGCTGTTTTATGTGTTCCAGCATCCTGCCCTGGAGCATGTTCACAAGCAGTTGCATTTCCTGCTTCAAGTTACATTTTGATTCTTCCGAATTGGCTTCGGAGAGTGCATCTAAACAATCAGCAATAACCCGAGTATACGGGCTTATAGTTGTCATTTTTAACAGAAGACCAAAGAAAACCAGTGAGATGGTTATCTTAGAGTGCTATGTCCGTTACAGTGTTAATAATAAGTAAGCAAGCAGATAACTGATTTCAATGCTTAAAAGTCAATCTATATACACTATGCAGCTTGCTAATAAATTACAAGTCCATTGGGAAAAATTTTCTATATATTTTTCCTGTCCAGTATTGTGCAAACCGCACACCATTATTTTTCTGCCATTTCCATCAATTAATTTTGCTCCGTTCAATACCTGATTTTTTAGTATTATCAGTAGCACTCTATTATCATGTCAGGTCTTTCTTCCCAGCGAGCAACTTTTAAAACACGAAAACCTCTGTTACAAATTAGATCTGATTTGCGGTAGCAGTAAAAAACATGTGGCGGACAAGAAACGTAGTAGCCTCTGGATGATCTGGGTGTATCCTTGAGAGATACTGTACCTGAACATCCTATAATAATTGTATTCAAAAGATGGAATATCCAGCGTGACATTTCAAACCTTTAATGTTAAGCGGATTGGTTGGTGATCAGAGGCATTGGTTTTGGTATTAACTGAAACTTCTTGAATCTGCTGAAGAAAATTTTCGCTGAGGAAAAAATAATCACGGCAGTGCGGACCGTTTTTCCATTGTTTGTGATCAAACACTCCACAGGTTGGACTCCTGTTCCCATCAGGATTCACTACATTCCAGGCGTCAAACAAATCCGGAATTTTGTCGGGAAACGGAGCGGTCATTCGCTGATAAGAAACACTGTCCAGTGTGAAATTAAAATCACCGCAAATCACCATTTTTTCTGGACGATCAACTCTCTCAAACGGAGTATTCGGTAAATCCAGTCCAGGTTCATTATATTGAATGCAGGCTTCTTCGTGCAACTCACGGATACGCTGGACTTGTGACAATTGTTGTTTTTCTGAAAAAAATTCTAGATGTGTATTCATCATCCGAAATGCTCCGGAACTGGTGGGAATCACAAGTTCTGTTGTTTGCCTCGACATAAATTTTACTTTTGGATCAGCAGGAGAGGGCAACAGGTGATGCAGAACTTGAATAGGTGAATGTCGGGTCAGCACCAAGTTCCCAAATTGTCGCCGTCCTCCGTTAAATCCTCCTGAACGGTCATGTGACGCTCCAAAAAAAGATTCGTATTCCGGAAAAAACTTCTCCAATTCTGCAACCTGATCACTCCCGTTGTCGGTGGCAGGATAGTTTCTGGAAACTTCCTGTAAACAAATTAAATCCGGAAATCCGTCAATGAGGATTTCCCGGGCAATTCGGCTCAAGTCGATGTGTCCATCTACTCCTTTGCCATACTGAATATTCCAACTTACAATAGTTAACATATGTTTTTAACCTGATTCAAACTTTCCCAGTATCGTTTGCCCTTTAAGCTCTTTCAATCGGACAGGAAGAAGCTGATTTCGTAAATCAGAATTATATAATTCATTCAGTACTACACGGATATAATTGTCTGTGTATCCACTGATAGTGCCATCCGGCTTCATGGATTCCCAAAGTACTTCTCGTGATTGTCCTAAAAATTTCTGATGAAATACACGACGTTTTTTTGTGCTTAACAAACGCAACTTTTCACCTCGTTGCTGTTTGACAGTTGGGGGAACTTGTTCTTTCATCTTGAATGCCGGTGTTCCATTACGGGCTGAAAATGGGAAAACATGAAAATATGCTAGAGGCAGTTTTTTAAGTAATTTGAGAGTGCTTTTAAATTCAGTTTCACTTTCTTCAGGAAACCCCACCATCACATCTGTACCGATGCACAAGTCCGGGACACTTTCGAATGCTCGCCATATTTCATCTGTATATTCTGCGGCAGAATAACGGCGCTTCATCTTTTGCAGAATAATGTCAGATCCGGATTGTAAAGGCAGATGAAAAAACGGTACCAGTTTATGCTGCGCGTCTGACATATATTGAAAAAGTAATTCCGGAACTGTGGTTGGTTCGATTGAACTGATCCGGATCCGGGACAGTCCCGGAAGAGTGTTGAGAAAATCAACTACGTCCACTAAAGTCCGTTTTCCAGTTTTATATGTTCCAACGTTGACTCCGGTAATTACAATTTCCCGTATGCCCTCTTGAACTAGCATCCTGGCTTCTTCCTGCAAATTCGAGAATTCTCGGTAACGGGATCGACCTCTTGCAAAAGGTATGATGCAGAATGCACACATGAAATCGCAGCCGTCTTGTATTTTTAGCGAAGTACGAGTGCTTTGATGAGAGGTTGTGGTACCAGAGAATTGAAGCGTTGAGTTAGCGGGGACCACGTCACGTTCAATTGTTTTAGTTTGTTTTCGCAGTTTTTGGGCAGATAAAGCTGAGCTGTGAGGAATTACAGGAGCAGTGAAAGTCGTTTTGTTTATTTTGGGCCGGACGATTAAAACTGTGTTTTGGGAATCGATTTGAGCCAAATAATCTGTTATCCGCATTTTTTCTTCACTGCCGATTACCAGACTAACCCCTTCAATTTTTGCGATGGCTTCCGGATCAATTTGCGCATAACAGCCGACAACGGCGATAATCGCCTCCGGATTTTGACGGTGAAGTTTACGAATTATTTGACGGTTTTTGGCATCACTGTGCTCTGTAACCGTGCAGGTATTTAGTACGTAAACCTCTGCCCGAGCGTAGTCAGGAACCACAGCATAACCCTGCTGCTCAAAGCTGCGGGCTATTACTCCTGTTTCGGACTGATTTAAGCGGCATCCAAGCGTATGAAAAGATACCCG
>Ga0208055_1000274_pt1 | contig 13437 bp, 16 predicted proteins | sample DeeseametaMP2159_FD_184174 | JGI IMG/M metagenome (GOLD analysis project Ga0208055, IMG submission 184174) | Marine microbial communities from the Deep Pacific Ocean - MP2159 (SPAdes) | ecosystem: Environmental > Aquatic > Marine > Oceanic | place: Southwest of Acapulco, Mexico, North Pacific...
TAGATATTTTAAATTGTTTTTTCATAAATGAGTGATTGTTTTTTGAAAGCGGTCTTGGGTTAAGATGTGATATAAGATCAGAATTTAGCTTATCCAAAGTTGATTTTTTACCTATTGCGACTATTACAAAATCATTTTTTGGTTTTCTACCAGCAACTTTAATTGCATAAGATATTTGTGTGGTACAAGCGAGTCTCAATAATATGTCAGTTTCAATTTTTTTTGAAAGTAATGTTTTATTTTTTTTCGCATAAAGAGATAGTGCAAGTATTTTTTTTATGTGGTTTACATCAAGGATAAACCTAGAATTTATTGCCTGTATGGTTAAGTATGGATATTTTTCCCTCAATTTATTTAAAAATTCAATATCAAGTTCCCTGTTAATCACCATATCAAAAATTTCAACATTTGAATTCATTATAGAAAATTGTATTCTAGAAGCAGTCCCTCCATGAATAACTGGAATAATACTGACAACGTCATTATCTTCTAATTTAGTATCTAATCCATCTAATGCAGAAGAATCTATACCGTTTACTGCTATAAGCAAATTTGCTATATCAAATTCTAAAGTATCTTTTGGTTTTATTTGGGTCAAATGGTTAATCAATTCAGATAATGTCAAAATATTTTTTTCAAATAACATAGTATCGGTAGAAAATGATTTTTTTGCACCACCCAGCAGTTTCACAGTAATCAACGCAAGTACTACATATTACCTCAAAATTAATCTTATAATTTCAATATTCAAAAATCAGTCTGCTAAAGATGTTTTTAGTGCAGATTTTTACGATGATGCTTGAACTGGTGGCGCATCGCCAATTGTATCTAATTTCTTTTCCTCAAGAACCACTTCTTTAGTATTTGCAATACGTTTAGCTTTTTCTATTTTCGCGTTAAATTCATTTTTTATAAATTTCGTAATATAACCCGCCAGCTTATTTTTTAGTGATTTAGAATTAATTATGCATGTATCATTCAGTGCCTGTTTATTTTTAGCGAAATCAACTCCAAATTTTTCTTTATGATCTTGTAAAACTTTTATTGAAAGCATCTTTATTCTGTTCACTAAACCAAGAAATTTACTCGGTATTTTATATCTATAGCATAAGAAATTGTTTAGAATTTTGTTCTAATACATTACATAAATCGTCATAATTCATATGCAAAACCTTAGATGCACAGAAAACAACACTTGGAATAAAGTCTATTTGAGCAATTTTGTTACCAAAACATCTAGAATATCTTACTGGTCCGTCAGTTTCTACTAGAATCCTATTTTTGTCTGCTTTAGATAGTAAGACTTGTTTGTCCTTCGAGTATGTCATAACTGGACCAAAGGAAACATAATATTCTAAATCCATTGCTTGCTTTAGTTGTTTTTTGTTTCCATCAAACCAATGCAATAAAATTGTAGGAACATTATATGATGGTAGGATTTTTAGTATCTCGGTAAGTGATTTTCTAGAATGGATTGAAACAGGTTTTTTAAATTTTTCCGCATAAGAAAGTTGGGCTCTAAAAACCTGCTCCTGTTTTGACAATTCCTCATCTGAGTTTGAATATGTAGGATCTAACCCAATCTCGCCTATCCCTGAAATTATTTCTTTATTTTTGTTTATTAATTCAAATGCAGGTTGAACATTATCTTGTGCTTTTTCTGGGTGCACACCAATGAAGGGAAAAACCAAGTTGCTCTTTTTTCCAAGTTCAAGAGTTTTTTTTGATGAAGTGTAATCCATAGAAACACAACATGCCTTAATGTGAATTTTTTTCATGGAATTAAGAATTCGAGTGATATCATCCTCATATTCTAAATCAGATAGATGGATGTGGGCGTCATAAAGCCAATTCATTACTAGATAAAACCTGAACAACCTAAAATAGTCTGTTTTAATCAGTCTTCTATCAGTATTTTTTTCACTAATGTTTTTTTATTATATATTTATTAAAAAAATTTATGAGATCATCAGAACTGGGGCTCACTGCAATGCATCGTATTTTAAAAAAATCTGGTGCTGAACGTGTTAGTGATGAATCTGCCAATGAGCTTAGGAGGGCTATAGAAGAAATAGCCGAGGCTATTGCCAAAAGTGCGGTAGATATGTCAAACCATGCTGGAAGAAAGACTGTGAAGGCAGAGGACGTTAAACTAGCTTCTAAGCAATTTAACAAGTATTAATCTAAAGAGTTAATTGTTGATTTTGTGTTTTTTTTAATGCGGTGAGGTAGTACAGTCCGGTAGTGCGTAGGCCTGCAAAGCCTGAAGTCGAGAGTTCAAATCTCTCCCTCACCTCTTTGATCTTGGTTATTCCATAATTACCTACCACTTCTTAAGGGCGGTAAAAAATCAAAAGCAAAATTGACGTCTAAAGAAGCAACTCTCTTAGATTATAGTGAAGAGGGACTTGCTCTTCTATCTCAACTATCAAATGCACCACTTGAAGGATTTGCAACGCATGCAGTAGATGCTAGCATTAATGAATTTATGAAGGATGCAAAAAACGAAGTAGAAAAAGGACATCTTTACCTATTATGGCATTTAACCAACGTTGAAGAGGTACTGGAAGATGTTGCAGAAAATGCAATAATTGATGGTGCCTATGATTGTGGAATTGATGCATATTTGGTAGATGTTTCAGAAAAAAGAATCAGATTATTTCAATCAAAGTTTGGTGAGGCTCATTCTATTGGAGCAATAGACAAATTTGTCAAAGATGTAGAACGGTTCAAAAAATTAGAACAGTCAAAGATCAGACGAGATGAATTACAGTATCTTTGGAAGCACCTTCATGAGAAAAATATGAAGATCGAGTTGGTCTACGTAACTGATCAAAATATAGACGATTATGAAAGTGGTGAAGTAAAGATTGTAGGCAGAGAACAGATCTATCAAACATTATGGGAACGCATTAAGAAACCAGCCAAAGGTCAAATGGCTACTTTAAAAATTCTAAAATGCCTTGAACATGATAATGCATTATGCTGTGTTGTCTCTGCATTTGACTATGCAGATTTCGTAGAAAGAAATGAACACTATGTATTCGAATCAAATATTAGAAAACATCTTGGTGGGAAAGGATCAATTAACAAAGGAATTACAAAAACACTAGAAGAATATCCCCATAATTTCTTTGAATGGAATAATGGGATTACCATAACTGTGGATAATTACTCGATGAAAAATAATCAACTTGGTCTAGAAGGGGCGCAAATTGTTAACGGTGCACAAACATCTAAGAGTATTCTTGACAGAAAAAAGAAAACAAACAACCTGGACGCGGAAGTTTTGGTTACTATTATCAAAACCAAAGATGAGAAACATCAGAGAAATATCACGAAATATAGAAATTCTCAAAATGCAATTAAAGGCAAGGACTATGTCTCCCTAGAGGATTATCACATAGCGGTGCATCATATGTTAGGCAGAATAGGTTATTTCTATGAACACCAACAGGGCTCTTGGCTCAATCTTCCATCTTCGGAAATGGCTAAATTCAGAGGAGATGAGATTTACAACAAGTATCTTCCTGATAAAAAAGAAAAATGTAGAATCAAAGATGATACTGCAATTGCTTCATTTGTTTCATATTTTGAGCAGAAACCAAATGACGTGTATGGTGGTATAAGCAAATATCTTCCCAAAGGTGCAAAATATGAAACTGTATTTGATGAAGAACTAGAATGTGATTATAGATATTTCCTCTTTCCACATTTAATTCGTGAATATGCTAAAAATGAATTAGGATATGACAGAAGTAACACACAAAACAGATACAAGAAATATGCACAGAATCTTTTTGTTGCAATCACTGCAAGAATAATTCATAAAAATATTATAGGAAAAAATGATGATTTTAAGAATGATATTTCTGAATTAGAAAAGATAATTCAAAATGTTGGACTATTCACAAAAATTCTAAAAGTTAGTGACAAGGTAGTAACAAAATTTCTTGAGGATTCCAAGGTGGAGGAAAAGATAGATGAGGCCAACACTGCTCATAACTTCTTTTCAAACCAGGTTTACAGCAAAGATATGTTAGAAGTAATAGATTCAAAAATTAGGCAGGAAGAAGAAGAAATCGATTATATTAAAAAGACAATTTCTGGTCTTTAATCAATCCTCAAGAAAGGCAGATATCCAGCCAAGTAAATTCTTGCAGGAGGTTTACAAGACCAGATATTCTACCTAATAATTCCTAAAAAAAACTTGTATATAACAAAATATATTTCTCAAAAATGATTTATGTTGTTGAGATATGATTTTTATAATCAATTACAAATGTGATAATGAAAATGAAATCAGATGATAAATGTGTGTTATGTAATGTAATAATTAAGACGAATTATGTTCCAATGAAACAGTGGAAAATAGAGGGTAAAATATGTGGCAAATGTTACACAAAAAAAATTTCAGAATTCTATCCCGGTGAACATGTCAGAGTGGATCTATCAGATCGCTAATAACTCATTTATCTGATTTTCTTTCCTTGTTGTATTTGTTAACAGAAAAACAATTCCAAGCAAGCGCATCATCCTTTATTTCAGTCTCATCAAGAAATTTGATGTCAGTAATTGTTTTTTTCTTTTTTAGCAAGTTTATTTGAAAGGTTTCAAATTTTTTGCAGTCACAAGCCTCATAAAGACAACTGTCATCATCTTCTCCTTCTTCATGATCCTCCTTGAGATGACCACAGTTACATTTTGCATCATCTTTTACGTCTTCTTTGAATTTTTTTGAATGCGTGCCTAGTCGTAGATATGCACTGCCTTGATGCCCTTTTTTAAAGCGTTCATAGTGAGGTGACTTTGGAAGAACTTTGAAAAAAAATCTATTATTTTTAGTATTACGAGACTCCGCCCCCATTATGAACCAGTAGGTATCACCTGTTTCTACAAATCTAATTTTGATCGAGTGGTCGTTCCACCAATGAACCGTTTCTCTCCAAAAAATCTGTGCTTTTTTGAGATCAGAAAATAAGGGGGTTACAGTCATACGTACATCATAATAACGATAGCCGACTCCAAGAAAATCATCAAACCAACTAACTGGGGAGTCTGAAGACAATATAACAAAATTGAATTAACAATATATGTATCTGATCACATTGTTGAGTTATACTCTTATATCCGAGTAATTCTCAAATATCCTAATGGTAGTCTATCGAACCAGTATACAAATTATGGCTGATCTTTTAGTTGCGACTGATGAGTCCGGACTACAAGGAATCAAAACTACCTCACTGCTCACAAAGGCTAATCTTTCACATTCAAGATTAGAGAAATTTGTAAAAAATTTAACTGGAGCAGGGCTAGTCAACAAAATTGAATATGATGGCAAACATGCATTTGTAATTACACCAAAAGGTAGACAATATCTTGAGCAATATAGAAAATTTGCAGATGTTGCAGAATCTTTTGGATTAGAAATGTAAAATCACTTTCTTCTTCTTCTTTCTCTATTAGCTTTTTGTGTTTCTTTCTTTTGTTTATATGAACTATAAACAATAATTACTATTATGCCTCCAATAGAAACATAAAACAGTAGAATAAAGGGCTCTTCCCGAAGTTCTCCCGTTGTTGGTGTGATAAACGCAATTGGTATTCCAACTATCAAAAAACCCATAACTACCAACAGATACTTATCCATAAGTATACGTCACCATAAAGCAATATATCTTTTTGATGTTTACATAAATCAGTTGTCAAAAATTCTGGATATAATTGGGTTGATCTTGATTGGCGGAACAGTCTACTCATTTATTGGAATGATGGGATCAGAGCTTAGATGGCCCGTATTTTGGAGTTGTGCTGCGGGTGCGCTCGTTATTATATTATTAAGAAAACGTAAACAAAAAGGACTGAATACTTCCAGAAAAGAATAACAGTTCCTATTAAAAAAGATCTTCAAATAATTAACGGCTGAAAAAATCTACCGACAGATCTATAAGTGATAACATAACGGTAAAACAGGGGAGCATATGTCAGACGAAACAAAAGAATGGTGGAAAGATCTTGGGAAAGATCTTGAAGTAGACATTGAAACCTTAGAAGATTGATTAAAACCAAGAATTTTAAAATATGTTAAATTGGTCGGAGAATCATTTCAATCTTAAATATTTTAACTAATTCCAAACTCTATAAAAGCCTCGAGCGAGATTCGATCTCGCGACCTAACGCTTACGAGGCGTTCGCTCTACCAGGCTGAGCTATCGAGGCACGAAACGATTCTTATCAGAGTTTATAAAAAGCCTTTCTGGGTGTCATACTGTGAAAATATCCATCTCCGGCATTAGGGGTATTTTTGGAAAGGACCTTATGTTAAATGATGTCTTAAAATTTTCAAATAACTTTTCGGTTCTGATAAAATCAAAAAAATGTGTTGTAGGAACTGATACTAGACTGTCAAGAAATATTATTGCAGAAACTGTCAAAGCTGGACTTATGCAGTGCGGGGTTGATATCTATAACCTAGGTGTAGTGCCTACGCCAGTTGTATTCAGAGAATCACGGAAATATGGAGCAGGGATAGTAGTGACAGCATCACATAATCCCACAGAATGGAATGGTTTGAAGATGCTTATTGATGGAAAGGGAATAAATCAAGAACAACTTGATCTAATAACAAATGAACAAGTAACTAACAAATCAAAGATTGGCCTGGAAAATAACATTAATTCTGCTTATGTTGATGAGGCAGCACAAATTATTGGAAAAGTATCTGACAACCCCAAAGTTATTGTGGATGTTGGTGGCGGTTCTGCAAAAAATATTGCTTCATCGTTATTACAAAAAATTGGATGTGATGTGATTACAATTAATAATGATCTTGAAAAAAGTTCCAGAGGACCTGATCCAACATCAGACCCGCTAGATGAACTAGTATCAAAATCTAAAGATGTGGATATAGGATTTGCATTTGATTTGGATGCTGATCGGCTTGTTGTAGTCAAGAATGGAAAAAAACTAAGTAGTGATTCCACTCTAGGTCTAGGCGTAGCAAAAGCACTTGAGCTAGGATGCAAAAATTTTGTTTTAAGCCTAGACACTAGCATATCAATTGAAAAGTACATAAAAAAGAAAGGCGGGACTGTTTTTCGCTCTAAAGTAGGTGAAGTAAATGTAATTGAAAAAATCGTTGAGACACAATCCTGTGCAGGTGGGGAAGGAAGCAGTGGAGGATTTATTTTCCCTGATTTCAATTTTTGTCGTGATGGAATTTTAACTAGCGGTTTAATTGTGTCCTTGATGAGAAAAGATGAATTTAGTGATGTGCTAAATTTGATGGAAAAATATCATCAAATACGGGAAAAAATAGAAGTTGGATTAGAATATCAGGAAAAAGTATTGAAAAACTTGTTTGATATCTTGAAGGAAAAATATAGAAATTTACAAACTCTGGATGGTATTAAAGTGATAGTTGATGAAGATAGCTGGTTCCTAATAAGAAAGTCAAATACAGAAAACATTATTCGAATATCAACAGAATCTAACAGTTTAGAGGATGCTAGAAATATTCATCTACAAACAAAAGAGCTAGTTAAACAAAGTTATGAGCAGATTAAATGAAAAAGAGATAATTGAAATCTTTCAGAGCAGGCTGGGTAACAAGGGTTTTGCTCCGGAAGATGTTGAATTTTTCAAAATTGGAAAAAAATACCATGTTTTAAAAGTTGATACTTTAGTTGAAAGCACCGATGTCCCACCTACAATAAAGCTGGAAGATGTAGCAAGGAAAAGTATAGTTTCATGCATTAGTGATTTTGCAGCAAAAGGAGTAAAGCCTATTTTTGGTATCGTGTCGTTAACCATTCCTAAGAAATATTCAAAATCTAAGATAGAAAATTTAGCAAGAGGATTTTACAAAGCAAGAAAGGAGTTTCACCTAAAAATATTGGGTGGAGATACAAACGAAGGAAAGGAGCTTGTCATAAGTTTCTCTTTATTTGGTATCACAGAAAAAATCGTAAGAAGAAAAGGTGCAAAAATAAATGACATAATAATTACATCTGGACCGTTTGGATACACATCAGCTGGCCTTAACATTTTACTAAAGAATAAAAAACATTCAAAGAAATTTGAAAGTAGAGCAAAAAGAGCGGTCTTTAATCCAAGACCAAGGTTAGAATTTGGGCTAAAAAACAAAAATTACTTCTCATCCTCTATGGATTCTAGTGATGGATTATCTACAACGCTGAATGAGATATCGGACCAAAGCAAAAAAAGATTTGTTATTAATAAATTACCCACGGAGAGAGATGTCTTTGATTTCGCCAATTCAAACAATTTGGATGTAAATGATTTGGTCTTTAATGGTGGAGAAGAGTATGAAATTGTAGCAACTGTAAATCCATCTAATTTAAAAAAGATCAAAAAATATGCAAAAAAAAATCGAATTAAATTATATGAAATTGGTTATGTTATGAAAGGTAAAGGAGTGTTTTTCCAAAAAAATGGCAAATTAATCAGTGTTAGAGACGAAGGATGGCATCATTTTCAAAAATCCTGATAATAAATCACTGTGAATATGTTTTTTAAACCCATAAGTTGTGAGTAGGCATTGTCTGAAACAGAGACTGTTGTAGAAAAAAAAGAAGAGATTAAGGACTCAGAATCCTCGGCTGATTTTGATGAATCTGCTCAAAAATCTAAAGCAGTGACTGAAACTGTAGAAGAAGTAAAAACAGAAACGAAAAAGGAAGCCAAAGAAAAATGGGGAGTTGCGCACATTTACTCCAGTTTTAATAACACGATTATTCATGTCACTGATCTTACTGGCGGTGAGACAGCGGCGATAAGCTCTGGCGGTTGTCACGTAAATGCTGATAGATATGAATCATCTCCATTTGCAGCAATGAAAGCAGCCAATGCCGTAGTAGAAATTATTAAGACAAAAGGTTTTACGGGCTTGCACATCAGAGTGAGAGCAGTAGGCGGTGTTGGTTCTAGGGTTCCAGGACCAGGTGCCCAAGCATCAATTAGAGCACTAGCTAGAGGTGGATTTAAAATTGGGCGGATTGATGATGTTACACCAATTCCGCATGATACCACAAGAAAGAAAGGCGGTAAACGTGGACGAAGAGTTTAGTCCTTTGTCGGCTTAACTTTAACATTACAACCATGTGATTCAAAATAACTGGATAGAAAGTTTGCAAATTTTCCATGTTGTTTATCACCCTTGGATCTTTTAATCAAGTCCGTAAACTTGTCTTGAATTCCAAAATATAGTTCCTGATCTATAATTATTGAAAAAAATGTCCATCCAAAATGTGAAACTGGTTCTCCAAACTTGAATCCTTTATCAATATTGCAAAGAGCAGCAACCTTGTTCATTACAACCTCCATTAGTTGCAAATCTTTATCATATTTGGTTGTACTTAATTCAAAAACTGGCATCTAATCACTTTTTGTTGAAGGCGATTTTATTCTTAGTTTATCAGAAATAGAGACAAACTTCCCATCCTTTTCAACACTGATTTTAGTTTTCATTCTTACATTAATTCCTATACTTCTGAATAACGCAAAAAGTTGGCCTCCATCTAGAACTTCTTTGATATCACCAGATGAGATTAGCTCAGCAAGTTTTTGTATAATAATTTGAGTTTCCTTTGGAAATTGATATTCAGCGTTTTGTAATACTTCCAAACCTCTGTAACCTAAGCGCTTAACAACAATCTCACGGTGAGTTGGTTGGTTTTTTTTCTCTTCTTCTTGTGAAGATTGGAGTTCTTTTTGCTGCCTTTGAGAAGAAAGGTTTTTTTCCATTTCAGCCAAGCGTTTAGCCTTAAGCTTTTCTAGCTCATTATCTTCCTGGCTCATCCTTTGATTACACCTATGGGAACTAATTTTGCAACCTTTGTAGCAATTCCAAGTTCGTGTGAAACATTAACCACTGCATCAACATCCTTGTATGCTTCTGGTGTTTCCTCTACGACACCATCACGCGTTAACGATTTTAGAAAAATTCCTTTATCACTAAGAGATTTTTTAACTTCAGATTCAGTGAAGTCTCTCCTTGCTTTTGTGCGAGACATCATTCTACCTGCACCGTGTGCGGTGGAACCAAAAGTTGTATTCATGGAGTTTTCTTGCCCTAAAAGTATCCAACTTCCTGTTCCCATAGAACCAGGTACTAAAACCGGCTGACCAAGATCACGATACTTTGAAGGTACATCATCCATATTTGCGGGAAATGCTCTGGTAGCTCCCTTCCTATGGACCACAACTGACTTTAACTTTCCATCAATTTTGTGTTTTTCTACTTTTGCTATGTTATGTGCCACATCATAAACAAGTTTCATATCTAAATCAGACTCTGATTGTTTGAAAACCCTTTCGAAAGATTTTCTCGTCCAATGAGAAATCATTTGTCTATTACTCCAAGCAAAATTTAGTGCCGCAAACATTGCAGCCCTGTATGATTCTCCTTCCTCCGATTTGTTTGGAACGCATGCAAGCTCTCTGTCTGCCAGGTGAATGTCATATTTCTTTTGTGCCTGTTCTGAAATTCTAAGATAATCACTACACACTTGATGGCCAAATCCTCGTGAACCACAGTGAATCAATATGGTGACACTATCTTTCTCAATTCCCATTGCCTTTGCTGCCTTTTCATCATGAATCTCTGCAACTTTTTGTACTTCAAGAAAATGATTTCCTGACCCAAGACTGCCCAACTGTGGCGCACCTCTTTTTCTAGCACGCTCAGAAACCTTGTTAGGATCAGCGTTTGCTATCTGTCCACTTTCTTCACATACGTCTGCGTCATCACTTGTACCATATCCATGATCAATTGCCCAAGCTACTCCCCTAACCAAAACTTCATCTAGCTCTGATGGATTTAGCCGAATAGCTCCTTTAGATCCAACACCTGAAGGAATTGATTTGAAAAGATCATTAACAAGATCTTTGAGCTTGGGTCTAACGTCACCTTCTGTTAAATTAGTTCTAAGAAGCCTAACACCACAATTGATATCATAACCCACACCACCTGGACTGATCATTCCCTCTTCTGCATCCATTGCAGCAACTCCTCCAACAGGAAATCCATAGCCTTCATGACCATCAGGTAATACTATTGCATGTTCTTGAATTCCGGGAATGGTAGATACGTTTACAGCTTGTTTGATTGTTCTGTCGGTCATCATTTTGGCTAATAGCTTTTCGTCTGCATAAATTGTGACAGGTACTCTCATTCCCTTAGAAGAATCAGCATCTATCTGATATCTCATATTCCCAACTTTTTTAGGTGTAAGACTAGACATGTAAATTTGAACCATCGTTTGATAATTTAAATCATAATTAGATTAAAATGAAATGAAATTATTGAAGAGTTGTGAAAACTGCTATAGTTTTAGGAGGCTCAAGAGGAATTGGAAAAGCAATTGCTGATTCTCTAAAATCAATTGGCTGTGATGTAATCGCTACCTCAAAAAGCGAATTGGATACATCAAATTTAGAAAATGTTTCAAGTTTTGCCGAAAAACATAATCAAGTTGATATTTTAGTACTAAACACTGGAGGACCTGAACCAAAAGAATTTTTTTCCGTGACTGAAGAAGATTGGAATCGTTATCACAACCAATTGTTTCTAGGTTTTTGCTTACTCTTACAAAAGATCAAGATCAATGATGGTGGATACATATTTCTTATATCTTCTAATGTGATAAAGGAACCAAATCCAAAGTTAGTCATTTCAAGCGCTTATCGTTCTGCTTTTTCTAGTGTATTTAAAATTCTTAGCAAAGAGTTTGCAAGTAAACAAATCAGTTGCATCAACATAGCCCCAGGGCCAATCAACACAGACAGAACTAAAGAATTGATTGATGATGTTGAAGCGTTTGCTAAAACACTCCCAATGAAAAGACTGGGAAAACCACAGGAAATTGGAGACTTTGTAAAGTCCATTGTTGAGCATGACATCAAATATCTTTCTGGCGCAGTAATCAATTTTGACGGTGCAAACTCAAATTTTGTTTTCTAACAAGACATAGATTTATTTCCAGAACAAACTGACAGTAATTGTGTCCATTTTACCTATAGATACTGGTCGCTACGGTACAAAGGAAATGCTGGATATTTTTAAAGAACAGAAAAAGATTGATTATCAATTAGACATTGAAGCTGCTGCTGCATTATCACAAAGCGAAATTGGATTAATTTCTACTTCCGTTGCAAAAGATATAGCCAAAGTATCAAAATCTGGTAAGATAACAGCTAAGAGAATAAAACATCTGGAATCTAAAAGTGATCACGATACTGCTGCGTTGGTGGAAGCGTTAGCGGAAAAATGTAAGAAAGAATCAAGACCATGGATTCATTATGGTTTGACATCGAATGACCTAGTAGATACAAGCAACTCAATGCAAATGAGAGATGCAATTAAGATTATTCAGCCAAAGGTTTCAAAACTATCATTACTACTTTCAAAAAATGCTATAAAATACAACAATCTACCTGCTGTTGGAAGAACACATGGCCAACATGCAAGTATCATTTCATTTGGATTAAAATTTGCAAACTGGGCTGCAGAAATGTCAACTCACCTTGAAAGATTATACGAAATAAAGAAACGTGTTCTAATCTGCAAGACGATGGGAGTGGTTGGTACCGGATCCCTAATGGGAAAAAATGCCATAAGGGTGCAGGAACGTGTAGCCAAAAAACTTGGACTTTATCCTGCAAAGGTAACTACACAGATCGTTCCAAGAGAAAGATATGCCGAATACATATTTCAGATGGCACTGCTTGGAGCAACCTTAGAAAAGATTGCTGTGGAGATTAGGAATCTACAGCGAACAGAGATTGCCGAAGTTTCAGAACATTTCAAGAAAGGTCAGATGGGAAGCAGTGCTGTACCTACAAAAAGAAACCCAATCAAAAGCGAAAGAATATCATCTTTATCAAAACTTCTAAGAAGTCAAATCAGTATATCGTTTGAGAACATTCCGCTATGGCATGAGAGAGACCTATCAAACTCTGCCAATGAAAGATTCACCCTTCCAATGACATCGATTCTGTTGGATGAGATGATAGAAACAATGATCAAAATAATTGAGAATCTTCAAGTAGATACAAAACGAGTACAGGAAAATCTTCACATAACAAAAGGACAAATCTTTGCCGAGTTTGTTTTGGAAGCACTGATCAAAAAGGGCGTGCCTAGGTTTGAGGCATATAGAGACGTTCAAAGGGTTGCTTTTGACGCACATAAAAAAGGAATTGATTACATTGATGCGATAAAAAATGATAAAAAAATTTCGTCCAACCTTTCGAATAAGGAGATAGAATCAATATTTGTACCGGAAAAACACTTGGGTGCATCACTTGAAATAATTGATAACGTGCATATCCACGTAAAAGCAAACGTTAAGAAGTTTTCCTAGATTTTAACAACGACTTGTGTATCTGAGAACCATACTGCAACGCCTTTTTCCG
>Ga0208055_1000278_pt1 | contig 13336 bp, 15 predicted proteins | sample DeeseametaMP2159_FD_184174 | JGI IMG/M metagenome (GOLD analysis project Ga0208055, IMG submission 184174) | Marine microbial communities from the Deep Pacific Ocean - MP2159 (SPAdes) | ecosystem: Environmental > Aquatic > Marine > Oceanic | place: Southwest of Acapulco, Mexico, North Pacific...
CATAAAGTGTAAGATCTGTAGTTGTACCTTTTTTGCCAAAATCATTTGCAATTGTCTGTTCTCCAAGAACAACAAAATTGATCGAGTTCATAATAATGCACGTACTTGCTTCACAGATTGTATTTTTGATAAACTCCATTTGTAAGTTTAGTTTCCGTACTAATTGATTAGCCGATCATGATTATTTTTTTATAGTCGTAATTTATCCACATAATTAATGGGAATTAATAAAAAGGGAGCTGCAGTAGCCGTTGCTATAATAGCCTTCATAATCTGTATTGGTCTAGCCGGTTGATATCATAATTATAATTATTTGTTAGCCAAGGCCAAAATTGCTTGACTGATTTTATGGAAATGACCTAAGGACCGCAGCATAACTTGCAAAGCGATGATTTTTCGGTTTTACCATTGTTTGAATGTATTTTGATATTGTCTTTCCATGTGCACCCATGTAGCCAATTGGAGTATCTACCCAATTCCAATCATCTACTAAACTAAGTACATCATCATATGGGCTGTAATAGTTTCTAATTTTTGTTGTAACAATTTTTTGTGTGGCAGAACCATTTCTTGGACTTAGCGCGTTGCTAGGAATCGAACCTCCAAAAAAATAAACTGCCTCCAAGATTCCGCTATTTTTGGTGTTTCTTGCAAGATTTTTTATCGTACTCTGAATTACATGTGCGCCAAGTGAATGTCCCATTAGACGAATCTTTGTACCTGGACTTTTACGCTTAAAGTCAATAACAAATCGTGCCAAATTTCTTCCGTTCTTGTTTGCTATGATTACACCAATATGCAATCTCATCAGATACAGTGCACCTACGGTGTTTGAATCATAACTATATCCTATTACAGGACATTTGTAACCAAGATGTGCTAATCTTCTTTTTGCAATTACAAATTTTGTCAGTGCACCAGAGACATTGTTTCTTAGCCCATGAATCATTATAGTAATCTCCTTTGAGCCGATTAACGCATCAAAATCTCTCTTTGGGTACAAGCTATATGATTCATGTTTTATCGTTCGACCTGAATAAAGATCATAAAATCCTCTGGTAGATATTCGAGGAAAAATCTTTTTCAATTTAGCTTGTGCCCCCAAGCTTTGACTTCTGTTCTTCTATAACTGATTCTTCCACTTTTTCAAACAATGGAGAAACTTGTCCTAGCTTGTGACCCTGTTTTAGCGTAATACTTGAAATCTCATCAAACATTTCTGTTGAAACGTCACCATCCAACCCAAGCTGCACCCAAATTTTTTGTGATGATTCTGGTAAGAATGGATAAATCGCTATCGCTAAACTTCTTACTGCATTAACTGCCAAAAAAATGCAGGAATTTGTACCGGCATCATTCTTCCAGGGTTCCTTATGTTGAAAGTACTGGTTAAAGTGAGCTGAAAACTGAAAAATCTTTTTTAGTGCTCTATCAAGATGGTTTTCTTCCATTAGCACGCTCAGTTGTGATGCAAGTTCATGGATCATCTTTTCTGATTCTTTATCCATATCATCAAACTTCTCTGGATCTGGAACAATGCTATTGAAAGATTTTACAGTAAAACCAAGCACACGGTTAACCAAGTTTCCAAGATTTCCTATCAACTCAGAATTAATTTTTGTCGCAAATTCATCCCAGTTAAAATTAAGATCGTCCTGTGAATATGGATTTATTGAAACAAGATAAAATCTTAGATAGTCTGATGGAAAAATTTTCAAAAAGTCTTTAAGACCAATATACCAATTTCTGCTCTTTGAAATTTTCTTTGACTCCAACGTAAGATGTCCTCTTGTTGGAATGTAATCAGGAAGTTTGTACTCTTCATCAATTCCTAAACGCATTGCAGGCAAAAACAGAAAGTGATGATAAACAATATCTTTTCCAATAAAGTGATAAATATCCGCCTCGTTCCAAAATTTTTTGCCATCTTTACCATTATCATTCAGAAATTTTATTGTGGATGAAATGTATGCTAGATGGTTGTCAAACCAACCATAGAACACCTTTTCTTTTTCTCCATCAACTGGAACAGGAACGCCCCAAGATATATCGCGGGTGATATCCCAATCAGTTAGCCCTTCTTTAATCCAGTTTTGGACATACTTTTTCACATCTTTTTGAAGATTTTGATTACTTTCAAGATATTTAGTGAGTTTGTCTGAAAAGTTTTTCAGTCTGAAAAAATAATGTTTTGTTTTTTCTTTAACTGGTATCTGTCCACAAATTGAACAGTGCGGATTTTCAATCTCTTCTGGCACACGACCACATTTTTCGCACAAATCTGAATATTGATCATTCGCCTTGCAGTATGGACATGTTCCAATTACATATCTATCTGGTAAAAATTTCTTGTCCGTATTACAATAAAATTGTATGATTTCATTTTCATAAATATGCCCAGCATGTTCAAGTTTTTTGAAAACATCCTGTACAAACTGCCTGTTTTCTAAAGAACTTGTTTTGTAAAAGAAATCAAATTTTATGTTAAATGCAGTAAAGTCTTCAAAATCACGCTTGTTCCAATACTCTACATATTCCTCAGGTGTTTTCCCTTCTTTTTCAGATTGTATTAGGATTGGAGTTCCAAAATCATCAGATGCACATATGTAATATACTTCAACTCCTTTTTGCCTTAGAAATCTAGTTGTAACATCAGCTGGCAGATATGTGGATGCAACATGACCAAGATGAATTTCCCCATTTGCATATGGTAATGCACTTGTGATGATTGCCTTTGAGTTCATTTGATATAGATTTTGTAAAGTTTAGTTAAGAAGTTTGTTTTTGTCAAAATAGTTAATATTAGTATGTAGATTCTGCCATGCCTCGAAATGCAGGCATGCGTTTTTTCTTTCCACAATTTACACATTTGTACAGGAATTTTGTTTTCTTTCCAACCATAACTTTGTCAGAATCAAGGATTTCATGTAAAGTATGACTCATACAGTTTTCACACCATCTTTTCTCTGATTCCATGTCGTTTCCCATTATGAATAAAAGTGATTTTAGAAGTTACCAACTACCCATGTATTTGATCTGTTCCTTTGTCAGCTTGTCAATCTTAACATTCATAGCTTTCAGAGCATCAATTGCTATCTGCTTGTCTATCTCCATTGGAACGGCAACAACCTTTTTTGGCATTTTATTATGGTTTTTCAGAATATAAAGAATTGAAAGCAGTTGGTTTGAGAATGACTGTGCCATGACTTCTGGCGGGTGACCTTCTGCAGCTGTTAAGTTAGCTATCCTACCCTCACCGATAAGATAGACTTTTTTGCCATTTTTTAGTACGCATTCGTCAAGATGTGGGCGAACCCGTCTAACAGATTTTGACTGCTTCAGAAGGAACTTAGAATCCACTTCAACGTCAAAGTGACCAACATTTCCAAGTACTGCACCATCTTTCATTGTTAAGATGTGTTCCTTTCTGATAATACTAGTCATTCCGGTAGTTGTTATGAAGATCTCACCAATTTTTGCAGCCTGTGACATTGGCATTACATCAAAACCATCCATATGTGCCTCCAGTGCTCGCACAGGATCTACTTCCGTCACGATAACTTTAGCATTCATTCCGCGAAAGTTTGCAGCGACACCCTTTCCAACCCAGCCATAGCCTGCCACCACAATTCGTTTAGATGCAAGTAACAAGTTCATGGCCCGCAGATAACCATCTATTGTACTCTGACCAGTACCATATTTGTTATCAAACATATGTTTAGTATATGCATCATTAACTGAGATGACGGGATAGCGGAGCTTACCATCTTTTTCTACAGCTCTAATTCGGTTTACACCTGCAGTAGTTTCTTCTGTTGCACCAAAAATTTTTAATGAATTATATTTTTTATCAAAATGTGCTTTTATGTTCATGTCAGAACCATCATCAGTTAAAATCTGTGGTTTGTGATTCAGAACTTGTTGTATACACCAATCATATTCTTTAGGACTTTGCCCAGCCCAACAGTACGTATGAATTCCCTGCGAAGCAAGAAAAGCTGCAATGTCATCCTGTGTAGTAAGCGGATTTCCACCACAACATGCAACATTAGCCCCCAACTCTTTGGCGCCAATAAGTAAAACCGATGTTTCCTTTGTTATATGTAAACAAAATCCTAATGTAATTCCTTTAAGTGGTTTTGATTTTTTGAGACGATGTATGGTATTATCTAGAATCTGCATATGAGATCTTGCCCACTCATAAGAAATCTTTCCTTGTTTTGCTAACTTTGGATTTTTTACCTTACTCAATGTAAACTTGGATTTTCTAAGCATATAAAATCCTATCAATATTGAAAAACTATTTACCTAAACCAATATCATGCTACAGAATGGTATGGAAAAAAGTTACTGAAAAAAATACAATAGCAGCTAACAGTGGAAAAGAATTTGATATTAATGGCAAAAAAATTGCTATTTTCAATCAAGATGGATATCACGCACTGGACGGAATATGCGTACATCAAGACAACCCAATCGCTGCAGGCAAACTTGACGGTGACATTGTGGAATGCCCATCACATTTTTGGCATTACAATATTAAAACAGGTGAACTTCAAGATTATTTGAAAGGTGTGAAACTCCAAACATATACTGTTGAAGAAAGAAACGATGGAATATACATCGATTTATAGTAACAATTAATCCCTAAAAAAAATCATTTAATGAAAATTTTATTTTAGATATATTTTCATAGATTACATCAAGTGCCTGGTGAAATTTTGTTTGTACTGCTGGATCGTTTTTTATATCTTCAATATCACTGGCTGCTGCATTAGCATATGGAGAAATATATTCTTCAAAATTGTCAGATAATAGTAAGAAAGCTCCGCCACCTAGTATTATGGCCGTTATAATCAGCTTACCAATCATGAATTATCCTTCTTGAAAATTAATAAAAAATCCGAAATGTAATATTATTGATTAATTGAAAAAAATAATTACTGCTATTGATTAGATAACAATTTTTATGCCTAGAATCCAAAGATGATTCAATGAATCAGGAAATACTGCAGGAAATTTTGAGGCAAGATTATACAAAGATTCAGCAAGACATTATATCATTTCTCAAAAATCAGATTTCACAGAAAAAAGCTGAAGGTGTTGTTTTTGGGTTAAGTGGTGGCATAGACTCTGCGACAGTTGCACATCTATGCAGAAAAATATCTGAAACAAAAGAGGTATTAGCACTTGTTATGCCTGATTCTGTAATATCTCCATCTAACGAAACTGGTGATGCACTCAAGATTATTGGTGAGATTGGAATTAACTATAAGCTCATTGACATTAATACTATTCATAAAAGATACTCAAATTATCTAGAACCGGGTGAACTTGCATTAGGAAATCTACGCGCCAGAATAAGATCAAATATAATTTATTATTACGCGAATCTCAAAAATCTTCTAGTTTTAGGTACAAGTGATAAAAGCGAATATCTTATTGGGTATTTTACCAAGTTTGGTGATGGAAGTGCAGACATACTGCCAACAGTAGCACTTTACAAAACACAGATACGTGAATTAGCTAAAACTATCGGTGTGCCGAATAACATAATTACTAAAAAAAGCAGTCCAAATCTCTGGAAAGGGCATGATGCAGAAGAAGAAATTGGCATTTCATATGAAGAGATTGACTCTGCACTATATTGCCTAATAGATAAAAAATTATCAGTAGATGAGACTATTCAAAAGACAGAGATTTCAAGAAAATCTGTAGAAAAGATTTACCAGATGTACCAAAATACCCAACACAAAAGAATTTTGCCTGAGAGAGTGTAAAAAATTAATGCAGATATTTGACACGCTCAAAAATATGAAAACAGAGTTAGAATTTTCAGACAAGGTTAGGATCTATTTATGTGGTGTAACAGTTTACGATGATGCACACATAGGACATGCAAGAACAATCATTGTTTTTGATGTACTGCGTAGATTTTTAGAATCACAAAATATTCCCGTGGAATTTATTCAAAACTTTACAGATGTAGACGATAAGATAATAGATCGAGCACAACAAGAAAAAATATCGCCTTTAGAACTTGCTGCTAAATACACCAAAAATTATTTTAGAGATTTTGACGGATTAAATATCAAAAGGGCTACAATTTACCCCAAAGCAACTGAGCATATTGAAGACATGCAAAATCTGATTTCTAATCTTGTTGATAAAAAATATGCGTATGTAACAAAAAATGGAGTTTATTTTTCTGTTTCAAAATTTACCGAATATGGAAAACTATCCAAGAAAAAGACAGATGATTTGATTTCTGGGGCTCGAGTGGCAGTTGATGAGGAAAAAAGCAATCCAATAGATTTTGCATTGTGGAAGTTTTCAAATTCTGAACCATCGTGGGATAGCCCATGGGGTAAAGGTAGACCTGGATGGCATATTGAATGCTCTGCAATGAGCTTGAAGTATCTTGGTGAAAACTTTGAGATTCACGGTGGAGGTAGAGATCTTATTTTCCCACATCATGAAAATGAGATTGCGCAATCAGAATCTTTCATACAAAATCAATTTGCAAAGATCTGGATGCATGTTGGCATGATAACCATAAACGGTGAAAAAATGTCAAAATCACTTGGAAACGTAAAATCTGTAAATCACGTTTTAGATAACTGGGGACCAAACATCATTAGATTGTTTTGTCTTTCTGGTAGTTATTCAAAACCAATTGATTATTCCGAGAAACTTCTAAAAGAAAATATTACAAAACTAAGACAAATAGAATCATGTTATTATGAACTTAGATTATCTGAAGGCACTGGTGAAGAAACAACTGCGGAAAAACTGGTAAAAGAATGCAAAGAAAAATTTGATTCCGCATTAAATAATGACTTTAACACACCGCTTGCGCTGACTGCTTATTACAAATTAATCAGAGAAGTTGATGCGATAGCTGCAGATGAAAAAATCACACAGACCTCTGCGGGGATAATTTTACCAGAATTTGAGAGAATGTCGGCGATTCTGGGAATACAAATTCTTAAAGTTTCAGATACAGAAAAAAATGAAATTAATCAGATGGTAAAGAAACGTGATGAATATAGAATGCAAAAAAACTATGAAGAGGCAGACGATATCAGGGCTAAAATTGCGGAGAAGAATATCATTTTTGTTGATCATAAAAATAAGACTACTTGGGTAAAACAAGAAAAAATTAATGCAGAATAATTATTTTTTTGATGCACTTACAAGAGAAATAACGTCCCTATCTCGTAATTGATAATTTGTTGGAACCCTCAAATTATATCTTAGATCTTTTGCATATAGAAGACCCTTGATTAAATCTGAATGAATCTCCTTTGCCAAGTCAACAATTGTAGAACCATCTTTTAGCAATATAAGATCTGGAAGTACGCGACCCTTTTTATCAGAAAGTTTTTCTGGTATAGCAACAGGATAAATGGAATTCATCTTTAACAATTTGAAAACTGTGACGTTGATTGCAAATTGGACCCCCGTGTGCATGAATTCTCCCATAATGTCACTTTTGATAAAATCGAGAGCGTCTCTTTGTTTTTGGTTCAGATCGTTGGCTTTTAGAATGTCAAATTGTTCTGAGCCTGGTGAATATTTGATCAGTTCCTTTTGTTCCGCACGTCTAAGGCTCAGCTCACTATCGGCACTTGCTGGAACAACAATCATATCATTGTATCTTTCACGTAGACGCTGAAAGTTTTTACCCGCACCCTTAACATCTATTTTGTTTGCTACAATCAAAGTTGGTTTAGAAATTCTTCTAAGTTCTGCTGAAAATTTTTTGCTATCATGAATGTCATAATTTTCAATATCTTTTTCTTCAAGTTTAGTAATCTTTAATGCCTCTTTCACATGATTCTTTTTTACACCAAGACCTTGGTACAGTTCGGTTAATGCATTTACTGGATCATTATCAGACTCGGCTATTTTTTTGAGTTTATCACGGTTACCCTCAAGAATTTTGTGATACCACATGTTCAACTCTTCTTCAATATCAGCAAAGTCAGAAACAGGATCACCAGAACCTACTTCAGCTATACGTCCACTAGAATCAACACCACCAGATGCATCTACAATATGTAACAGAGCATCCGATTGTGATGCGATTGAAAGAAATTGATTGCCTAAACCTTTTCCTTTCCATGCGTCTTTGATTAGTCCCGGTAAGTCAATTAATTCAATCGGAATATACCTCCATCCGTCTTTGCATTTAGAATTGTTTGGGTTATCGTTTACATTAAATTCAGAATGTACGCAAAGCGCAATAGCATAACCAACAGAAGTTGATGATTTTTTAGTGGTAAAAGGATAGGTTGAAATTTCATCCGATGACAATGTTGATGAATTAAAGAATGTGGTTTTGCCAGTGTTTGTCTTACCAATGAGACCAATTTTTATTGGCATAAGTAAAAACTGAACACAAATTATTTATCTTTGCTGCCTTGGTCTACTTTATTTTTGAGTTTGTTGCATGAATTTTCTAACTCAGAAATCATCCAACGTATTTCACTTAAATCTTCTTCAGTTAGATCATCATTCCATTTTTCCAATATAGTTTTGGAAATCTGAGAACAGTTATACAATAATGCCCAATATGGATGATGTTCAGCTGTTGAATCTGCTAGTTCTTGAATATCATATAATGCTCTTTCCGCGCGTGATACTGGATCATCATTAGAGTCCATGATTAGAAAAGGCGCTGGTGTTCAGCTAGCATGCATCTGTTAAAAATAACCATAATTCCATTACTCCTTGCTAGTTCTTCAGCCTCAGAATTATGAATACCTTCCTGGAGCCAAATTACTTTTGGTTTCTTTTTAATTGCGTCTTCAACAAATGGCAATACATCTTCTGATGGTCTAAAAACATCCACCACATCAACAGGATGGTCCAATGATGATACATCTGGATAAGATTTTTTTCCTAATATCTCAGTAGCGTTAGGGTTGATGGGCGTGATGTCAAATCCCTGCTCAGATAAATATTTTGGAACAAAATGTGCTGCCTTAGCAGAATGCTTAGACATCCCAATAACAGCTATTTTTTTTAACGAAAATACTTGTTTGATTTCTTCGTCAGTATGAGAATCTCTTTCCATGAATCTTATAATAGAAATTAGTTTTTATAATTTTTAGTATAGAACCTAATGATGCTTACTTCATTTGATAATTTCAGTTTCCTCAAAATTCTTTCGTTTTTGAAGGCACACAAATTAGAGTTTTTATCCGGACAAGACATGAGTGATATTCTAAAAATAAGTAGAGTAGCTGTATGGAAGGATATTAAAAAAATTCGTTCGCTAGGTTATAAAATAGAATCAAAACAAAATCTAGGATATAGATTGATAGATTCATCGGGACTTCTTTTACCATGGGAAGTCACCCAAAATTTGAATACTGAATTTTTGGGAAAAAGAGTTTATTATTTTGATACGATAGACACAACACAAAATTTTGCAATGAAAATTGCATCTAGGAATAATGAGAATGGTACAGTTGTCATCTCAAAAAAACAAACCGGGGGAAGGGGTAGAATGAAACGAAAATGGAAATCACCAGCTGGCGGAATTTGGATGTCAATTATACTTCATCCAAAATTTGATGTCTCATATGCAACACTTGTACCTATTGCAACATCACTTGCATTATGTATAGCAATAGAAAAAATCTTAAAAATCAAACCAGAATTAAAATGGCCAAATGATGTTACACTTAGAGGAAAAAAAATTGCGGGTATATTGATAGACACATCAATAGTATCAAATGAAATTGAAAACATGGTTTTAGGTATTGGAATTAATTTTAAAATCAAACCACATGAATTGGCAAATACGATAAAAAAAACTCCAAATTTTTATGGCGTTGCAACACTTGTTAAAAAAAATGAGAGTGCATTACCATTAGTTCAGCAGTTCTTATATGAGTTAGAAAATATTTTTCAATTGATTAATTCCGGACGTATAAAAAAAATCAAAAATGGATGGACCAAAAGATCGTCTACAATAGGCAGAAGTGTTTCCATTGTAACTAATGAAGGCAATTTAAATGGGAAGGCAGTAAAAATAGATAGTAATGGTGCATTGATAATTTCTAAGGGTAAAAAAATTGAAAAAATACTTGTAGGTGATATAACACATGATCAGTAGATATATTTTAATTACATTTTTTTGAGAAAAATCAAGTTGGTAATGGGAAGTATGATTGAAAATTCTATAAAATTATTTATGATTTTCTCCCTTACGGCAGTACTCTTTGCAGGTTCTGCACTTGCACAAGATACAGATGATCGTACCAAATTGTTTGCCGAAGCTCATGAACCATTTTTAAAAGGTGAATATGAAAATGCCATAAAAATTTTTGATGAGATGCTGAAAATTTATCCTGCAGATTCTAAAATTTTTGAAATGAAGGGTCTTGCACTAAGTAATTTGAGATTGGAATCAACTTTAGCGATGCAACCCCAACAAAATGTATCGCCGCGTGATCCATCTAATTTTAACAAACTATCCATACTTGAATTTTACAAAGCATTAGAAATTAATCCAAACAGTGTTTTGGCCTTGAATGGTATGGGATTAGGCTTTGGAAATTTTGGTGAATATTCAGAAGCTGAACAATATTTTAAAAAAGCCTTAGAGATAGACCCAGATAACGAAATAACCCAAAATTATCTTCACTCCTTGGAAAAATTAATGGAAAAATATTCATTAAATATATTTGAGAATCCTACAAAGAAACCTGATTTTCTACAAAAGCTTGAAGAAAGAACAATACCATACTGGGTTAAAAACAATGCAGGATGGTGGGCTGAATATAAGATAAGTGATGATGATTTTATAGCTGGTATTGAATATCTTATAAAAAATAAAATTATCAGTATAAACTCGCAAAATAACAAGGAAAATTCCTCTGATGTTATACCATCATGGATTAAAAACAATGCAGAATGGTGGTCTACCGGAAAAATATCTGATGAGGACTTTCTATCAGGCATAAAATATCTTATTGAAAATAGTATAATCAAAGTTAACGCTCCAACAAATTCTGAACTTGTTCAAAAAGAGTTGGACAGAAAAGCATGGAATTTTGAACAGTACTTAAAAGATATTCAAAATGATATAAAAAATCAAAATAGGTATGTTGAAAATATCAACCCGAGTGAATATGTAATTGTAAAATATTGGAAAGATTATCACAAATGGAATCTTGAGCAGTTTATTAATAAGCCAGAAATTTTCCCAGATAGAAACGTATGGGTTGATCAAGAAACTGATAGATATGTAATTGAATACAAGGTTTACATTAACGAACAGCCACTTGGTTTGCCGATTGATCATGTTAACACCTTAGAAAATTCGTTCAGCTTTTGGGAGAAATATGAATTTAATACTAGTGACGGCAAAAAAGCTGTCGTAAAATTTGATACAACTGGAGCAAAATTTGAAGCAAGCGTTTGGGTTACTTGGGTTGTAAGAAGTTTAGGAGAAGGTGTTCTAGGTCATGCTAATCTAGGAAAAGGTGTAGTGGAAGTAGCGATTGGTAGTTATGGCTGTGATGGTAGTTTTCAACTGTTTGATGTAGACACAGTTGAACGTATCATGACGCATGAATTAGGTCATTCAATTTCGTTGGGACACTCTGTAAATCCTGAAAGTATGATGTATCCATCAATTTCGAATACAGATTATGCTTACTGTTTGTTAAACTAGTTAACAAAAACATAATGTGAAATTGTATTCCACAAAATGAGAGTAAGTTAGCTTTAGCTACATGCAAATAAACACGAATGGGTAGCAATCATCATTTATATTGCAATTTTGTTATAATATGTGAACATGGAAGACATACCACCTACAAAACAACGTTGTCCATCATGCACTAAAACGAAAATAGTGTTAGATAATACTACTGGAGAATTATTCTGCAGTTTCTGTGGATTTGTCATGCCAGAAAAGATCATTGAAGGCGGACCTGAATGGCGTTCATTTTCAGATAGCGGTGTAGATAGAAGCCGCGTTGGTGCAGGTACATCAATTACAATGCACGATATGGGCCTTTCAACTATTATTGGACAACAAAATAAGGATTCAACCGGTAAACCATTAGATTCATCTATGAAAAAATCCATAGAACGACTTAGAACATGGGACAGTCGTTCTCAGGCTCACTCATCAGCAGAAAGAAATCTTCGCCAAGCACTAAGCGAAATGGATAAAATGAAAACCAAGCTTTCTCTTACAGATCCAGTTATTGAAAAGGCAGCATATATCTATAGAAAAGCAATTGAAAGGAAACTTGTCAAAGGCAGATCTATTCATGGTCTGGTAGCTGCCTGCATTTATGCTGCATGTAGAAATACAGAGACACCAAGAACATTAGATGACATTGCAAATGGAATAAATATTAGAAGAAAAGATGTTGCCAGATGCTATAGGCTAGTTTTCAGAGAACTTGATCTTAAAATACCTGTACCTGATGTTGTTAAAGGCGTATCTAGAATTGCAAGTATCGCAGGACTTGGTGAGAAGACCAAACGAAAAGCAATCAAAATGCTAAACAAAGCAAAAAAGCTAGGCATAGTAGCGGGAAAAGATCCTATGGGAATAGCTGCCGCTGCATTATATCTTGCTTGTATTTCAGCAGGTGGAAGTAAAACACAAAAAGAAATATCAATTGCCTCTGGTGTTACTGAAGTTACGATTAGAAATAGATGTGCAGGGCTAAGAGATCTCTTATAATATAATAATATTTTGTTTTCTAATCCTGCATTTAAAAAATATAAAACAAATTATTTAATTTCTGATAACACATCAGATTCCTTACGGCGAGTTATAAAAAATATTCCTAACGTAATTCCTATTTGATAAAAGAAATAAAGCATTATTTGAAATGTAGTCGGAACAAAATCTGTAAATTTTCCAAGTAATGATGCAATTAAAACTATAGAACTAAGAATAAAAATAAAATACCTTGCAATGTTATGTATATCAGCAAATCTCAAAAATATGATTAGTGTAACAGAAATAAAGGTTGCAATAACAGTTCCTACCCCTGTATTGATGCCTATGAGATTAAGAATTAATAAGAATGCTTCATCAGTTGTAGCTGGAATCGAGAATTCAGACATAGAAAATTTAATTGGCTCGGCAAATTTTAGCGCACTAAGTATTGCATTAATGGAAAAAAGTACTAGTAATGAGGACGAAACAATTTGTGCGTGCCTTTTTAGGCTTGGAAAGCGATTACGAATACCTCTACCCATTATTGCGCCCTGCAGTAAGCCAATTCCCAAAACTGCAGCAAATGTAATTAAAAAATTCTGCTCTGCTAAATCAAATATATTCAAATCTTAT
>Ga0208055_1000279_pt1 | contig 13260 bp, 10 predicted proteins | sample DeeseametaMP2159_FD_184174 | JGI IMG/M metagenome (GOLD analysis project Ga0208055, IMG submission 184174) | Marine microbial communities from the Deep Pacific Ocean - MP2159 (SPAdes) | ecosystem: Environmental > Aquatic > Marine > Oceanic | place: Southwest of Acapulco, Mexico, North Pacific...
AAGGGGGCCTTCACTAACGAGCCACTTTCTGCCAAATTTGCATATTGCTCCATGCTCCACCAAAGATTTTTTATGGTGAAAAATGAGGTGGTGCATTTCGACTGGGGCACGTCCACTTTTTCTGAAATCAGCAAGTGGAGTTAAAGGTCTTTGATTGTCAGGGGTCTGTTCTTGTGGGGTAATCATAAGCATAATCCTATTTGATGTTTGAGGATAAGGCGGGTGAACGCCTGTTATACTTATGATTATATAATGGGATTGTTTAAAGGTGAGAAAATAATATATCTAATTATATCAATATAATAGGTGAATGTAATCTTAAAGGTACATGTTTGGTACATGTTTGGTACATGTTTGCTTCATATTTCTTGTTGTGCAGTCGTGGTCCATGTTTTATCAAATTGATTATGCGTGATTAAAAACACTCCATCAGGTAGATTTTCAGCCTTATCATAGTCAAACTCTTCATACGAATATAAGATTTCATTTTCTGGGTTTAATCTCACCCGTCTAAGGTAGGTTTTACCCCAACCAGGCAACGTCACTTCTGTTTGCCCTCTTGATCTTTGTGCAAGGTACAACATTGCTTTCCAAGATTTACCTCGCTCTATTTTCATTTCTGTTTTTGCAACTACAATAAAAGCAGTATGAGGCTTTTGTTTACGTTCCACTTTTATATCTTCAAAATTTCCAATAAAATTATATTCGGACGTATTAGGGGTCCCTGCCACAGATGCGGGTTTATTTTCTGGAGGGGATGGTAAAAGGTCAGTGTTGGTTTTTAATTGCCTTTCAAGGTGATCCACAAATTCATCTTCCACATCTAATGCTTCCCATAGCAACTGACTAAATATATCGTCGTCTTCATCTTTTTCAATCGAATCGAGTTCGGCTTGCCGTAGAACTCGGTCATTAAATCTCCACCCGAGAATACCATCGTGTTCCAGATCAGAACGTTCTATGTTGTTGTACAGAAATTTAACCCACTCCAGTAATTTAGCATCATCTTTTAACCTCCCTTTGAGCTCATTATAGTCATGTACATTTGTTACCAAGGGATACTTAATCCATTTGACTGGTCTTCCTCCAAGATTTTTTATCTCGTTCTCTGCAAATTTAATCATCTCAAGTATGAGTTCATTATCATCATTTTCATTGGTTTTGTTTTGCTTCAGTTTTTTTTGAAGGCCCAAAATGGTTACAGCAAGATACTCAATCTGTTCCAAAGATGTACTAAATGATTGGGTAACATTAGTTAATTCAGCCAGAGTTATTGGGATATATGTCTTTCTATTTTTCATTTTTTAATGTTTATAAGCCTCGAATTTTATGATGTATATTTGCTCTTCTGAATGTGCGATTTTGTATCACAAATTTATTTTGTCACCCGAATATTTTGCGATTCATTTTCGCAACTGCATCCTTCAAATGTTCGGGACTCAAGTGTGCGTAGCGTTGTGTCATTAGAATGGTCTTGTGCCCTAGAATCTCTGCTACTGTACGCATGTCCACTCCTGCCATGACAAGATAAGAGGCAGCACAGTGTCTTAAGTCATGCCACCTGAAATCTTCAATCTGAGCTGCCTTGAGAGCCATCTGAAACGGTCTCCTGAAATCAAAGTGTTTATGGCGATCGACACGGGAAGGAAATACCAGTTCAGTATCAATTCGGGGGACTTTCGAACGCTCCAGCATTAGTTCAAGTGCATGCCCTGTAAGTGGTGCACTTCGGGGCTCATCATTTTTTGTTTCCATAAATGTGATGAAGCCATTCTTCAGGTCAACACATTTCCAACTCAATCCCCATATTTCATTTTTTCGTCCCCCTGTACTCAATGCCAGTATAACAGCTATATATAAATCAGAGTTCTTGGACTCCCTGCAAGCCGAAATAAAACGGTTTCGTTCTTCATCTGAAAGATAACGTGTTCTCCCTCTTGGTTCTCTCAGTTTTGATACTTTGCGCAAAATATTGTCTTCCATCCATCCCCATTCATTGATGGCAGTGGAAATCGCTGTACTTAGTGCGGCTAAGTATCTGTTAATGGTAGCATGTGAAATTATAGTTTTACGGTAAGTGATTTTTTTAGAAAGTAAATCCCTATATTCAGAGATTAGAACAGGTGTCAATTCGGAAAGAAGAACATCTCCGAGTTGCCTTTTCCACCACCCAAGATAAAAAGCATAATCGCTACTAACGTTTGGCTTTCCTGGTAAAACTTCTCTGATATATCGCTCAACCAAATCGCCCAATGAATGTTTTTGTGCTTCGTTAGCATTTATGTAACGCCCTTCTCTCATGGAAGTTTCTGTTGAACTTGCCCAAATTCTAGCATCAGTAAGTCTATCAAATGAAGCCGTAACTTCCGGTTGCCTCTTCATGCGTATGCGGACAAAAAAAGACTTCTTTCCATTCTTACGTAATCTCTCTCTGATTTGTGCCATTAAGCCGATTTTGGTAGAAGTTTAGTATTTACATTTCTCAAATAAGGATAGTTTGCCAGAAGTTGGGATAAATAGCAATAACTGATTGTTAATCAGTTGTACATTGTATACAGTATACTGTTTTTAATGGTATTTTTATTTGGCACAATTAAATTGTGCCTATTTTGTGCCATTTAAAAATAATATAACGGTATAATTACGCTAAAAATAGACGATAATTTAGGAATTTGAAATGGGAGTAGTAAATTATTTTAGTACCATTTGTAAAACTAAATGGCACAAAAGTGGCACATTTTTGAAATTACCAAAAAGGCAAAACTCTATAATCCGTTGGTATAAGTGGCGCACCAGACAGGACTTGAACCTGTAACCTACTGATTAGAAGTCAGTTGCTCTATCCAGTTGAGCTACTGGTGCGTAAGGGGAGTTCTGTGAAGTATCACAATAAAAATGATCAGAGACAAACCATAAATTATGTCATGCTTTCGAAAAACGAATTATATATTGGAAGTCTGTTCATCAATAAAAGTTGAAACCCTCTCAAAAACTTCTGCCGACGAAAGACTGGACGTATCCATCAACAAATCAAAGTTTGATCTGTCATCAATATCAACTTTATAAAGACTTAAAAAATTTCTTCGCATTGTATCCCTGCGTTTTTGGCTGGTATCAATACTTTCTCTGATAGTTTTAGCTTCTTCAGTAGTACGTTCAGTGTCCTCCAGTATCCGCCTTGCCGCTTCTTCCAGGTCACAAATTAGACAAATTCGGATTGAGTCCGGAACAAAGTAAAATCCCAAATGCGCATCCAAAACAAAATCCTCATTTTGCTCTCCATAGAGCCTCTGCTCCTCATCAACCTGATGATCCACTTCAGGATGCTCTGACACATACTCAACGAGAAATTGCGTGATGTCGCTGTAGCCATGTTTCCTGGACAATTCACGCATAAAATCACCGGTCCCTTTAGTTTTTAAACCATAATGCTCCGCCAGCATGCGACGCAGGGTTGATTTTCCTGAACCCGGGCTTCCGGCCAAAGTTATTTTCATCAAGACTCTATTCGATATTCTGCAGTTGTTCCCTGACTTTTTCCAGCTCGCTTTTGATTTCAACCGAAGCTTGACTAATTTTCGCATGATTGCTTTTGGAAGCCATCGTGTTGACCTCACGATTTAGTTCCTGCATCAGAAACTCTGCTTTTTTTCCAACTTCATGTTGAGACAATATATCATCCATGTGTTCCAGATGAGTCCGGAAACGTACAACTTCTTCGCTAATATCAAGACGATCCGCAAGCAGAGCAATTTCCTGTTCCAGACGCTCAGGATTTATTTCAACACCTTCAGTCAGTTGAGAAAAACGTTCCTGTAAGCGATCCCTGAATCGCTCCGGTTCTGCTTGCGAGAGTTTTTCAATTGAATTTACGATGTTTCCACACGAGGAAAGTCGTTGCTGAATGTCACTTTGCATGGCCTGTCCCTCACGTTCCTTCATTTCCTGCAGTCCTTCCAATGCCCTTAAAAGACATTCCCGGATCACTTTTTCACACTTTTCAGGCGGTTCCCCGGATTTGTTTTCTTCAATTATATTTAAACTGGATAAGTCTCGTGCGTCAACACCAACTTTTCTTCCAGACAAAGCTTCAAATTCTGTCAATAACTCATTATAATGTTGTGCACGTTCCAGATTAAGTTTCATTTTCTCTTCTGAGGCACCTTTTTCCAATTTGATTGAACAGTCAATTTTTCCGCGTGAACTAACAGCTTTGATCTGTTTTTTAATTTCAGGTTCCATAGTTTGAAAACCGAAAGGCAGCCGACAACGAATATCCAGAAAGCGCTGATTAACAGAGCGTATTTCCACCTGGCAAATCCATGTTTCCCACTGCGCATCTGCTGCACCAAATCCTGTCATTGAAATTGCCATTTATTCCTTATAAACTGATAATTGATTTAAGCATTATACTACTTCTCTAATTGACAAATCGCTCTATTCAAGTTATATTACAGGTTAAAATTTAATTACTTGCCAAAAGACTGATGACTTTGATAAACACGCTTAATCATATCCTGCGCCACTATTACAGAGTGTTTTTTGATTCATTCCCCTCTAAACTGCCCAGTGATCTTCAAATATACCAAAATGACTGTGAAGACCTGGTTGGACGTTACAACATTTTACTGAAAAAAATTTCAGAATACATGAAAGATCATTGTAAACAGCAGGAAGATATGCCATATAATTCAGACTTGATCTTCTCCTACCATGATACTGATTCTTTTTTTCTGATATCTATCAAGGAAGATTTGGAAAACCTTACAGATGATTGTGAAGAGTTACTGGAAAAAGGTGAACTGCATCCATCAGAAATTCAACTGCACAATGATGCTATTGAACAAAATATAAACAAGCTTAATGAACTGCGCCAGTATTCCGAACAGATTGAAACAGCTCTACATGAGTATGAAGAAAACATAATGAAAATAGAGGAAGAAATCTCAAATAATACATTGTGCAACTAAAATAATTCTCACAGTCCAAACGACTGCCCACCATCATTTTTCTTCCAACAGTTTATCGGATCTCCCCAAAAATCCTTTCTCACTCTACTCTGTTGAGTTTCTCCAATTCATACGCACTTGCCGACTCCATAAACATCTGATAACGGGACAAAATCTGCACTGGATTTTCGAGTAAACCTTCAACCAACAATGAATTTTCGTAGAGTTGCTCCACAGTTTCTTTGAGAAAAGGGTGTTTTTTATTTTTCTGTAGAATCTCAGAAAGATTTTGAATTATCGGGTGTCCCATATTGACTTCCAGGTTACGCTTTTCCCCCTGAAATTTCTGGTCCATCATTTTCATCATCTTTTCCATTTGTGCAGTCATTCCATCCTTTGGAGTCACCAGAGAACAGGGGCTGTCCACCAGGCGTTTTGAGTCAGAGACCTCACTGACACGATCCTTAAGCTGTTTTTTGAAAAATGCAAGAATATCACTTTTTTCTTCCTTGGAAAGTGAAGATTCTGCTGCAGACATGTCACTGTCATTAATTCCTTCTATATCTCCCTGGGATATATTTTTTAAAGTTTTCCCATCATAATCCCTTAGATCAACAACCATAAAATCATCAATTTGATCTGTTAGAAACAAAACTTCCAAGCCCTGTCTGCGAAAATATTCCAGATTGGGATTGTGTAATATTGCCTCACGCGAACCTCCGGTAACATAGAAAATGTCTTTTTGTCCTTCACGCATCCTGCTGACATAATCTTTAAGAGTCACGTCCGTTGAAGAATCTTCTGATATGGAAGAGTTAAAGCGCAACAGGTCCTTCAATCTGTCTTTGTTCTTAAAGTCAGAAGAAACTCCTTCTTTAAGCAAAGTTCCGTATGTTTGCCAAAATTTTCCGTACTTTTCAACATTTTGTTCTGCCAGTGTCTGCAACTCTTTCAACACACGCAAAGTTAAACTATTTTTAATTTTTTCAATCAGCACATTTTTTTGTACGTTTTCCCGGGACACATTCAGCGGCAAATCCTCTGAATCCACAACCCCATTCACAAAACGTAAATATGATGGAAGGAGGTCTGTGTTGCCGGTCTGAATCAAAACTTTCTGCGCATAAAGCGCAATATCTTTGCTCTCTCGTGCATAAAGCACTTCATTTCCTACTGATTCAGGGAAATACAACAGGGCATAATACTGAATTGGGGCGTCAATATTAAAATGCAAATGATGAAACGGATCCTGCTGACCATGAGAAATCTGCTTGTAAAACTCTTTATATTCATCATCTTTCACTTCAGATTTTGACTGCGTCCAAATCGCTTTTACCTGGTTGATCGTTTTATCCTTAACTTTTACCGGAAAAGGAAGATAGTTAGAGTATTTTTTTATAATTGATTCAAGACGCCACTCACTGCAAAATTCCTTGGCATCTTCCTTTAGAAACACAGTAACACGCGTGCCGCGCTGCTTAAAATCAACAGGAATAATTTCATATTGACCTCCTCCTTCGGAAGACCATTGCCAGGCTTTAGCATCTTCTTGCCAGGAACGGGTGGTTAATTCCACACGATCTGCTACCATGAAAACTGAATAGAAACCAACTCCAAACTGTCCAATCAGATTTTCTGCAGATTTGTTCTCAGTTTGTAACTGCTCTAAATATTTTAGCGTTCCGGAATTTGCAATTGTTCCCAAATTTTCAACCAATTCTTCCTTTGTCATTCCACAACCGGAGTCTTCTATAACAATCTTTCGCTGCTCTTCATCCAAGGAAATTGTGATCTGGAGTTCTGTGTCTTTGTCCAGAACTTTTTCTTCTGTCAATGTAGTCAATTGAACCTTGCTCAGTGCGTCAGATGCATTTGAGACAAGTTCACGGAGAAAGATTTCTCGTTCCGTGTATAATGAATGTACCAGAATTTCGAGAAGCTTCTGCATCTCAGCCTGATATTCATGGACTTCTGGTTTTGGCTTTGCTTTTTTACTCATAAAGTTTTTCCTTGATGACAAATGTTGCTGTAATTATTTTATTCACCTTCAATGCTACTTAAAAACTTGCAAAATGAAAAGTCATTTAATAATATTCAACACACAGTTAGCTTTATTTTTTCATTAATAACAGTTCTTTAAATATTCTTTTGCTGATAACTGTGTCAGCCTTCAGTACTCTTTACTCACCGCAACCGAATTTACCATTACTTTGGATGGCATCCCTATTTGTTGATTGTGTTCGTTTTTTTATTTGGTGGGTTTAAGAATCATATTTGGATTACGTAAAATAGACTATATTGAGTTCAGACAAACAAAAATTTTGACTATTATTTTAATTCATTTTAAATTTGGGAACTCATGACAGTGTTTGATGCAGGCTGAGGACAAATTTTTCATATTCTTACAAATCCCGTATTGCTGCATGTACTGAAATGACAACTCATTTTGAACTAGTCTTCATGTATAATTTATAAAATGTCTGTTCGGATCGACTTTGCTCATAGTCCAGCTGATTTTGACAATGCTCGAAAGCTGTTCATAGATTATGCTGAATCATTGGGATTCAGTCTGTCTTTTCAAGGCTTTGAGGATGAACTGGAACATCTTCCCGGAAAATACGCTGCACCTGAAGGCTGTATCCTCCTTGCATGGGATGAGTTGGATTGTGTAGGTTGCGCAGGTTTGCGGCCTTTAAGTGATGATGTATGCGAGATGAAACGTCTTTACGTTAAACCATTATACCGTGGTACTGGTTTAGGGCGATTGCTGGCTGAAAAAATTGTGCAACTCGGTATTGATAAAAAATATACCAGAATGCAGTTGGACACCTTAAACAGCATGCAGTCCGCAGTTGGACTCTATAAGTCTCTTGGGTTTGTTGAGACAGATCAGTATTACAACAATCCACATCCGGAAGTAGTGTTTTTTGAGCTTACTCTGGATTAATTGACAGTAGCTTAATATTGCAGAAAATTCTTTTATTTGCTTTTATGTTTTTTCTTGGTTATCCTGTCTCCAATGGAACTGACGTATTTGATTTATACTTTTAATAACTAAACTTGGATCAGCTATGAATAGAACTATTATACCAATTGCAAGTGGAAAAGGTGGAGTTGGTAAAAGCTTTATAGCAGCTAACTTGGCAATTGCATTGGCGAAACTTGGCAAACAGGTTATTGTTGCAGACCTTGATTTCGGAGGATCAAATCTTCATACCTGTCTGGGAATACACAATACTAATCCTGGCATCGGAGATTTTTTACGCGCACGATACAGCAAACTGAAAGATTTGCTCGTAGAAACAGAAAATGAGAATCTCAAGTTTCTTGCTGGTGATGTTAGAAGTCCGTTTCTGGCAAACATGCATCACTCACAAAAAATGCGACTCATTAACAATCTGAGACAATTGGAATGTGAATATCTTATATTGGACCTTGGAAGCGGAAGTACTTACAATACCTTGGATTATTTTGGAATGACACAATTGGGGATGATTATCACTACTGCAGAGCATGCTTCAACAGTAAACATGCTTACTTTCCTCAAACTTTTTGCTTTTAGAGTAATTGAGCGTTCTATGCCAAAAAACACTTTCCTTGACGAAAAGTTGAGGGACTCTTACAACCGCACTGTGATGGATGAAGTCCTGACCGTACGGGGTCTGTTGGATGAAATTTCTACAATTGACAGGAATGTAGCACAAAAAGCCGAACAGAGTTGGATTCGTTACAGACCTAGGATTATAATCAACAAATGTAATTTGCCAAACGAATTGGATTTACTTGGATCATTGGAAAATACTTTCAATAAAATTTTAATGCTTAGAAGTGATTTTTTTGGTTGTCTTTTTACCGATCCTGCAGTTTCAAAAACCTTTAAGGAAAGTAAGACGTTGAATGTCGCGGCCCCCAATTCTGACATTCTTGAAGACATTAACCTGCTTGCCGACCGAGTAACCCGCCTGTGGGAACAACCAATTAGAAATAGTGCTAACCTGCTGCAGTATAATGCAAAAAATCTTTTTGAAAAAAGGCAAAAATAATTAGGACGCAGTGTAAATAATGTCCGTTCAAAAGCGCATCAGTTTGGTCATTACTGGGAAAGTGCAAGGTGTCGGATACCGTTATTCCGTGAAGCTCAAAGCTGAATCTCTGGCAATCAGAGGCTACGTCAGGAACCAACTTGACGGGTCGGTTTTTGTGACAGCGCAAGGAGAGACTACTGCAGTAGAAAATTTTGTGAAATGGTGCTATAAGGGACCTCCGGCTGCATTCGTTAGAGGTATAGAAAAGACTCCTGGATCTATCGAAGACTTCAGTGAGTTCAGCATTCTCTACTAACTAACCTCTCCAAACACTTCGTGATTCTGCATGGGGATTTGAGAAACAAGTAAAATAATCGACTCTTACTCAAATATTTTTTCAATTTTTTTTGCAAAATTGTTTACTTCAACAGGTTTGATTACATGAGCATTCAAACCGGCTTTTACTGCCGCAACAATGTTTTCCTGTAATACATCTTCGGTGACCATTAACACAGGAATTTGTTTGAGGTTTGGAACAGCGCGTATTTGCTCCAGCAACTCCATTCCACTCATTTTTGACATATTCCATTCCAGGACTACAAAATCAAAAATAGCTGATTTAAGTTTAACCAGGGCCGAGTAACCGTCATCTGCCTCATCCGTGTTGTTGTAACCCAGCTGTGCAAGAGTATTAATTAAAATTTTTCGCGTTGCTGCAAAATCATCAACAACAAGAATTTTCATATCTCTTTCAGCCGGCATACTCCTTTACAACGACTCTAAATGTATCAAACTTAACATATCAACAGCTTTTCAGTTTTTCAAGTGATGCTGCATGACAGAAAATAAAATCTCAGCAGCTTTAATGGGTGCAATAGAATTAATAGTTGTTTAGTGATCCTGTAAACGTTTATCTGCAATTGCAAGCTGGTCTGAAAGGATGCAGACTAAGTCTTCAAGGAATTGAACGGCAATTCGAGGTTCATGTTGAGCAAGAGATAAAAGCTCGGTCTCAGTAAACTGCAGAAGAGTTGAATCTTTTCTTGCAATTGCCCGTGCAGTAGAGTCGGCATTTCCTGTACATAGTGAAAATTCTCCAATTAAATCAAAATCTTTTCGAGTCCAGCAATAGCCCACAGAAAATGTTTCGCTTTTTGCTGAAACTGTTGATTCAATCTCCACTTCTCCTGAAGTAATAAAAATATAGTCACCTTTTTTGGCTTTAATTTTTGTTATTTTTTTGCCACTCATAATAGAGTGCGATTCACAATAAGACATTATTATTCTGCGCCATTTTTTACCAAGTTTCTCCCAGAATTCTGCTGGTTCAATCGATATCTCTGTTTGTTCTAAATTCTCATTTGCGTTTAACTTGGCCTCAAGGCTTGTAAGGTCAAATTCTTTTTGTGTAAGCAACCGCTCATCTGTCTCCTTCAAGGACGATTGAAGACGATTAGCCAGGTTCAAAAACAGTTTGGCTGCAATTTTTGGATTACGCTTTTTAAGAGGTTCCAGGCAGTCACGATTAACTACCAGTAGTCTTGTTTTTTCTGCGGCTTCTGCACTTGCACTTCTTTCTGCCTTCCTGAACAATCCCATTTCACCAAAAGTATTCCCCTTTTCTAAACGAACAAGGTCAGTACGCTTTCCATTTTTTTCCAGGAAGATAGATATTGAACCACTCAAAACCACATACATTTCGTCACCAATTTCACCCTGAGTGAAGAGCAAAGTTCCTTTTTCCAAGTCTTCCGTGTAGGCCATCAGACTGGCAATTTTAGCTTCCCTGACAGTCATGTTCTGAAACAGGTCAATTCCCTCTATAAATTGTTCATCAAATTTAAGCCCAACATAATCCCAAACTGTTATCAGCCCTGTTTCCATCACAACTGAAGGCAAATATGTCATATCAATTGCCAGACAAACGAGTAATGTGAATGCCGTAAAAGTACCAAACAAAACTTGAGATTCCATTTCTGATAGTGCAAACAAAATGAATCCTGCTGAAAGAGCAATAGTAGAAAATAGCATTGGACGTGCAACAATCGGTAACGTCTTCAATGATGCCTTTCGTTTGTTACGTAGTTTATTGGCATTTTCGTTGTAGTGACTAAGAAAATGGATTGTGTCGTCAACTCCAATTCCCAGTGCTATTGCGGCAATAACTGAAATCGTCACTCCAATTGGAATATTCAGCCAACCAAGTGAACCGAAAAATATCAAAATTGTTATTACATTCGGAAACAAGGCGATAACACCCATCTTCCAGGAAAGGAAAAGCATTGACAAAATGACAAATACTATAACCAAGGCAAGAAAAACGCTGTTTATTTGCCCCTGAGCAATGTTGTTTGCAGATTCACTGGAGAGCACACCTCCGCCTGTATAGCTGAACTGTAAATGAGGCAACAGTTGAGGAACCTTTTGTAACAGCAAATCCCTCAGTGCCAGAAAAGCAGTGGAACCACTGCTACGCATTCTCAAAGTAACCTGCATCACATCTTCTGCATCACTTAAGAATTTTGGACCATTTTCAGCGGTTTTATCAAAAAACTGAACCACTTCTTTGTCAGATAATTTATCCAGGCCCATCCTGTAATGTTCGAGGACATCAACAGGAGAATGCATTTTATCGATTCTAAGTCCTTCAATATTGCCTATTTCAGTAACGTCTTTTACCTGAAAAAGCCAATCCTGAAGCTCCTTGAGTCCAAAAATGGTTTTTGCGGTTTTTAAAGGATTGTATGAAAAATCTTGTTGATTTTCACTTTCATTTCCTGCCCTGAATAATAAACGTAGCGTATCTGTGCCGGACAATTCATCTTCAATCAACCGTAAGTCCTTAACCAGTTGACTGTCTTCCGGAAAAGTCTTTGTAGAACTGTTGATACTCAGGTCCAGTATGCCGAGAGCCGCAAAAGCTGCAACTGTCAGCCAAATCCAAATCAAACGTTTGGAATACAGCCGAAGCCATTCTACAATTACTTGAAAAAAGCGATCGAGCAGTCCGCTCTGATTTTCCGTTGGTGCTAAATCCGGCAGACGGATGAAGTGCAGTAAAGCAGGTGCTAATGTGAGAGTAAATAAATTGATGGAAATTATACCTACACTTGAATACAGTCCCAGTTGCTGAACAGCCGGTATTGGACTCACTACAAGTGCAATAAAACCTGCGACTGTGGTGATGGCTGTCACTGTAACAGGGACGGTTACGGAGGAAAGAGTTGCATACACTACTTCCGGAATTGTCGGTTGAGGCACCCCGGATTTCTTTGCTTCTCGGATCTGCAGAGATTCTATCTGGTATTGGTTGAGAAACTTGATCACGTAAGCACTGCCGACACAAACAATTATCGGCGCACAGGCCATGGTTACCAAATTAAGTTCGTCTCCAATCAAACCGATGATTCCGGCCGTCCAGAGAATTCCGAATAAGACAACTGACAGTGGCACAATTACAGCCTTGATACTCCGAAATGCAATTAAAAGCACAACAACAATCAGCATCAAACTTAAAGGAAGAATAAGTGCCATATCCTGGCGAATCAAACGGCTGGCCTTGTTAATTTGCCTTGGTTGTCCCGCATAAGCTATTCTAAGAGTTTCAGCTATTTCAGAATCTTTCTGGTACTTTGACAGCAACCCTTTCAGAATTGTTTGAGTGTTGTCGGATTCAGGTTTTGATCCGGGTCTGAAGGTAATTATCAGTGCGGCTGTGCTCAAATTTTTGGAAAGCACATCTCCTTCAAAGAGGGGGTGATTTTTCAGGCTGCTGACAATTTTGTTGATTTCAGTCTCTGCTTCAACCCTCAGTTTCTCAGAACTTTCACCGGAGTTAACAAGTGAACAGTCCGGAGCCGTGTCCTCAGGCGTTTCTGTTTCAGACTGTAACCCAGTTGTATCACCTGTATTTTCTTCCAGACTTGCCTCCAGGTTTTCTTCCAGGCTTTCCTCCAAGTTGCTTTCCAGGCCTTCCTCCAAGTTGCTTTCCAGGCTCTCCTCTAATCCTCCTTCCAGACTTTCCTCGAGATTACCCTCTGTATCCTGTGTTGAAGATGAAGCCGTACTATTCAGGCAGGAAATGTCTTGTTCATATTTTTCCAAAACAGAAAAACAAACAGAGCCAATACCCATTTGATGAAAATACGATTTTCCTGCACATTCACCTGAAGCTTGTGGAATATCCAGCATACTCAAGACTTTTGTAATGCCGGGAACGGTAGTTTCAATGTCTGATTTCAAGTGAGCCAGCGTCAGAAGGAATTCAAGCCGTATCGGCTTTTTTT
>Ga0208055_1000301_pt1 | contig 12560 bp, 13 predicted proteins | sample DeeseametaMP2159_FD_184174 | JGI IMG/M metagenome (GOLD analysis project Ga0208055, IMG submission 184174) | Marine microbial communities from the Deep Pacific Ocean - MP2159 (SPAdes) | ecosystem: Environmental > Aquatic > Marine > Oceanic | place: Southwest of Acapulco, Mexico, North Pacific...
GAGGGGGGGTTTACTATGGAATTCACAGTTATTGCAGAATCTACAGGAGGCTCACTCCACTCGACAACCGCACAACTCGTAGGCGCTGCCTGCGCTCTGGGCGGGTCTCCAACGGTCGTGGTACCAGGTGGGATTGGGGCTGAAGAAGCCGCGACAATCGCTGGTGTTTCGAAGGTCGTCTCAATGGTTGGCGACTGCTTCGGTTCCTTCGACGGCGGCGCATGGGCTAGCGCTCTGGCGCCACAATGCGCCGGTGTCGTCTTGGCGGCTGCAACTCCTATCGGACGCGAGGTTGGGGCTCGAATCGCAGCCAAGCGCGGCGTTGCTATCGTTCAGGATGCCACCGCTCTTGCGGCTGGAATCACCATCACTCGCCCGATTTACTCGGGGAAGGCGGTCGAGACTTCGACGATTTCAGGAGATTGTGTCATCACCCTGCGCTCGAACGCATTCGAGGCTGCGGGTGATGGTGGCAGCGCGCCGATCAACGTGGTTGACCAGAGCGCTGATGTCAGTGTTGCAGTCAAGGAAGCCATCGCCAAGGCCAGCGAGAGACTCGATGTGGCCGAGGCGAATATCATCATCTCCGGAGGCCGAGGATTAGGTTCCAAAGAGAACTTCATTCACCTCGAAGAGGTCGCCGATATGATTGGCGCAGCGGTCGGCGCGAGCCGAGCTGTCGTCGATGAATGGGGTCTCCCCCACCGCATGCAGGTCGGCCAGACCGGCAAGACGGTGACGCCCTCGCTCTACATCGCGGTCGGCATCTCTGGCGCCATTCAGCATCTCGCTGGAATGCGCTCGAGCAAATACATAGTCGCCATCAACAAGGATCCTGAGGCACCAATCTTCGGAGTCGCGGACTACGGAATCGTCGCGACTTGGGAAGAGGCTGTGCCAGCCCTCAAGGCTGCACTCGCAGCTCTTTGAACACTGTTCGCAACTCTTTGAAATGCGATATTCGGGCTGTTCAAAACGGGACAGTGTTCAAGTTGAACACAAGTGTTCGGTGAAGCGTGGCAGATGACTCGTTATTCGCTTCGCCGCAAGTGAGAATGGCAATCGGTTTAGTATTCGTCATCGGAATTCTCACCGGACTTTTGCTAGCCAATTCGATCATCGGCGATATTCCTGAAATCACCGACGCCGATGGTGACGGCATCGCCGACAGATTCGACATCGAACCCAGCGGAGATGCCGGCCTGACTTTCTCGCTCATTGAGATTATTCACGGGCAATCGACCGCGGACCGCTCATTGACGCTGATTCTCGGCTATAACGATGGCAATGATCAGTCCGGAACACTCGCCGGACAGGTCTGCTGGCTCAATTTCACAGTTGCAGCGAACACTTCGGTGACTCGCCCGACCCACTCCTGCGCCTTCCAAGTGGACGACTACGGCCACCGCTCGGTATCCTTCGAATATCGCCTGTTCGAGACGCTTGCTGGCGGCGTCGACGACGGGGTCGAAGTTGCGTGGGACCTCTTTCCCGGTGCCGACGCCGATAACCCGTGGGGAACCAATGCCACTGTTGACCCGATGGTTCTGGCCAATGGTGTGAGGATCGAGTTGGATGGCATGTCTGATGGGGATGCTTGGGAGAATAACGCACGCATCGTGTGGATGACTTCAAGCAATATTTTCGTTGAATGTGAAGATTGCGACTGAAACTGAATGAACCTCTCGCGCCTCACAGAATTCGCACTGTGGTGATTGCCGTCACACTTGCTCCACGGTCGTCGGTGACGGTCAATTCGAAGGAATGCACACCCTTCGGGAGTCGGACATTGAGTTGTGGCGTGTGTCCGATGACTCGACCCTTCGCATCTTGCCAAGCCCAGGATTCGATGCTGCCGTCAGGGTCGTACGACCTGCTGCCGTCGAGCAGAATGGTTGCTGTCCCGTCATCGTCGGCTTCGGTGGTTTTCTCATCCCCCGCGTCGGCGATGGGTGGCAGATTGATGGCGCGGGCGGAAGCGCTGAGGTCTTCGAGCAAGTCGGCCTCGACACTTGGCGCTTCTGTGAGAATCTCCATCTCCTCGTCCAGCGCCCCCATCAGTTCTGCTGTGTCGGCAGCCATTTCTGGTGGTGCGTCGGCGGCCTCGAGTTCTTCTTCCGAGAGGCCGCCGGCATGGGTATCGCCAGCTGGTCTGAGTTCTTCATAATCGAAATTCTCATCTTCTGGAAGTCTCGGTTCTGAGTCAGGGTCGAGGATGACAATCGGCGCTGGAGATTGGCCCGCGGGCGCTTCGCCCAAGGCGGCTATCGTGCCATTGTCGAGGTCTAGCAAGTGAGTGACGAGTCCGGTGTGTTCGAATGACCAAATGATCTCGCCCACGGCGGTCATTCGGATTATGTTGAACCATGATGCGACGAGCAGGTCATCTTCCCACGGAATGATACTGCTCGTCGAGTAATCGAGTCTGGCAACCTCTTCGTAGTCCTTCGAACCAACCTCGAGACGAATGATGCTGCCATCGAAGCAGCCGACCAGTGCTCCGGTTTCAGTCGGTAGCAAGGAAGTCGTTCGGGATGGAAGTTCTGTGGTGTGAATGAGTCCATTCTGTGGATGCCAACATTCCAATCGATTCTCGGGTCGCTCATCGAGAGCCATTCCGAGTGAATCGCGGCAGACCATCAGCACACCATCGTGACGGAATTCCATCCGAGAAATCGTCTCGACATCATCATCGGCGGCCGCTGAATCATGCAGCGTGCCTCCGTTCTGTTCAATGATCAGCAATCGCCCATCCGAGAGGGCGATTGCGGTCACCGAACCGTCTGCATTCGAAGCAAGTCCGGTGACCTCACCATGGACTTCGCGCCCCAGCATCTCGCCTTCAGAGGACATGTGCGACACAGCACCTGCACCGTCAGCGAGCAACACCCCGTCGCCCGAGCCCACAATGATCTCGCAGCCAGCAGCCACATCCACAGTCCACTTTGGTTCACCTTGCAGAGCCGTCACACCATCTAGGCTCGTCGCAGCCACCACCGAATCACCAGAAGCGACCAGCCCGATGATCGAACTGCCGAATTCAGAAACACTCAACAAGTCACCCTCACTCTGGAAGACCAGCAGTCTACCCGAGTCAGTACCGATCGCGAAACATGCCTCGGGCAAAGCACAGGCCGAGAGCGGCGCCTCATCTAATTCGATGAGCGAGACGCTCTCGATACTAGGCAGCACGAAGCCTGAACGAGCCACCGTCGTTTTCATTCTGTCGCGCGCACGAGCCGGAAACGAATCGTGCCATTTCGCTGATTATCGACGCATGCAATTTCGCATATTTTGGGAATCTCAGAAAAATTCGTCACGCACGCGTCACGCTTTGGCCGAATCCTTCCGCTTCTCCTCGAGAGCGGTGAGATAATCCGCATCGATTCGGCCAGCAACATATTTTCCATCGAAGCAAGAACAATCGAAATTCTCCAAATGTTCACCACCAGCACCGAGACAAGACTCGACGAGATCATCGAGATGCTGATAGATCAACCAATCAGCGCCAATCGCTTCAGCAATCTCGTCGACCGTTCTGTTGTAAGCCACGTACTCATGCTTCGCGGGCATGTCGATCCCGTACACATTCGGATGCACGACGGGGGGAGAGGAGGAGGCGAAGTAGACGTGTTTCGCGCCGGCTTCACGAGCCATTTCGACGATTCTTCGACTGGTGTTTCCGCGAATGATGCTATCATCGACGATGAGCAGCGTCTTGCCTTCGAATTCAGCTTGAATCGTATTCAATTTCTTCCGCACGGAGTCCTTCCGCATCTCTTGCTCCGGCATGATGAACGTGCGACCGATGTAGCGATTCTTGACGAAACCCTCGCGGTACGGAACCCCCAATTCCCGCGCCAACTCAAGTGCGGCGATCCTCCCGCTATCGGGTACTGGGATGACTGCGTCGATTTGGTGATCGGGGCGCTCTACTGCGATTCGTTGGGCTAGTTTCTCCCCCATCTTGAGGCGCGCCCCGTGAACTGACACTCCATCCATTCTGGAGTCCGGCCGTGCGAAATAGACGTGTTCGAAGATGCACGGTCGATGAGTCGGAGAATCGTGGCAGACTCTCGCGCTCGTCGCCCCGTCCATGCGCACGATCACGACTTCCCCTGGTAGGATGTCGCGCTCGAACTCGAAGTCGAGAGCCTTCATCGCCACCGATTCGGAGGCGATGATTGTCTCGGTGAAGCCGTCGACCTCGCAGGTTCCCATGCACAGTGGCCGGATGCCGAATGGGTCCCGGAAAGCGACGATTCCCCATCCGGTGATCATGGTGACGACCGAGTACGATCCCTCGACTCGGTCGTGAATGGCGGTGACCGAGCGGAATATGTCCTCTTCGCTGAGCGCCGATAGGCCACCGGCGCGGCCGTTGACGCAGCGCTGGATCTCGGCCGCGAGCAGGTTGAGCAGCGCTTCGCTGTCCGAGCTCGTGTTGATGCGCCGATGGTCCCGCTCGAGCAAGCCGGCGATGATATCCTCTGGATTGGTCAGGTTGCCATTGTGCGCAAGGCTGACCCCGAAGGGCGAATTGGTGTAGAATGGTTGGGCTTCTGCGGCGGAGGATGAGCCCGCGGTGGGGTAGCGAACGTGGGCGATCCCCATCGAGCCTTCCAGATTCTTGATGTGGCGAAGGCGGAAGACATCGCGGACCAGTCCATTTGCGCGGCGGTGCGAGATGTTGTCGCAGTCACTCGTGACGATACCCGCCGCATCCTGTCCACGATGCTGCAGAACCAGCAGTCCGTCATACAGAGTCTTGCCCACTTGGGAGTCAGGATGCCCGACAAGGCCGATGATTCCGCACATCGGGTTTCATGCCTGCCTGAGAGGAGAGGGACTTAGCCATTTCCGGCTATCCAACATTCATTTCTTCGGTGGGTAAGCCAGCGAGCGATTGCGCTTGCTCCAGCGGAACTTGCGCTTTCGGGCGGTGACACCATAGCCGCACGAAGCGCATCGGCGCTTCTGCTTGTGGTAGGAATGCTTGCCGCAGCGGCGGCAACGGATGTGGGTGGACTTCTGCCTCTTACCCATGCTTGGAGTACCCTTTGACATGATGACCACCTGTTAGGACAGCGCGGCGACCGACCGGCGTGTTATGAGCGTTATGCACGCAAATGCCGAGCCCCATGATGCGAGAGGGGCGAGCATGAGTGAGCGCAGTCATCGACCCCAAGGGGTCGCTCAGTCGTCGATAGAAGCCAGTAGGGGGTCCTCTGCTGGACGCGGGAAGGTGATTCTCAGCATCTGCAAGGTACCGACTGCGAAGAGCAGAGGCAGGAACAGGAACAAGGTTGAGAATCCGAAGTCAAGCCAGAGGAATAAGAGACTCTTGAAATTGTCCAGGAGACTCTTGAAATTATCCAGTTCGAAGAGATACATACTGCCAGTATCTTGGCCCTGACCAGCGACCACCCCTAGCATCAGAACCGGTCCGAGGAGGAATATGATTGAAGCGAGAATCGGTAGAATCGGCCGATGGTATTCATTGAATGTCGCCAGCAGATGAATCAGGAAGCAGAAACTCACCGTCACCATACCTACACCGATGCACGTCGCCACATTAATCGGTACCTCAATGAGGAACGAGAGCATCTCGATCATTCCACCTCACCTCCGAGATTGCGTCGGATCATCTCGGTAACCATCCTGCTCTCGCGTTCGTCCAGCGGCGCGATCTTGGGCATTCGAGGTGTCTTCCGCTCGGTGTATCGAACCACCTGAACGTGGAGACAGATGGTCGCAGCCATGCTGGCGAGGACAATCAGTCCGAGGAGGATGAAGAAGGGTTCCGAGATGATGAATTCGTAGAACCACATCCTCGACATCAGAAACCAGGCCGCGATGACCAGAGCCCATCCAGCGGTGACGCTGCGCGGCCTGTTCCTGCCGTAGACCGAAGAGCCTCTGATGATTATCAGCGAGCCCAGCAGAGCGAGAACGATCCATGACAATGAACCGATTAAGACATCGAGATATTGATCTCGCAGATCCCATCGGCAGTGGTACAATCTCTGGCACTCAGTATAACCGGGTTCGAAGACGAGCAGCGGTTCGGGCAGGAAGACCATCAGAGCGAGGCCGAGCGCGCCCAAGGGCCAGCCGAAGCGACTGCGCTTGAAGGAAGGACCCATCCGCGCCATCGAGAAGGCAGCGAGCACCAGACTGAGACCCATGAGAACCTGCATCCCCCACGTCAGCATGAAGAGGGGTGGCGGTGTCTGATTCTTTGAATTGACGGCTGAGACCGGTCGACTTAGCCCCTGAAGGGGGTTTGAATCGGCTCGACACAATCATATACGGGTCATAGGTGGGCGCGTCGTCGCAAGACAGTGAGGTGCTAAGCAATGGTCAAGATGCCACGCAAAGTGATGCGCTACAGTCCATCGGCTGGCAAGCACACTCTGCACGCTGTCGAGCGCGTCAAGAAGCGACGCGCGAGCGAATTGAAGTGGGGTCAGCGTCGCTTCCGTCGAGTCACTGCAGGTTACCGCGGTTTCCCTCGACCAAAGCCGAGTGGCGAGAAGCCAACCAAGCGCGTCAACCTCCTTTACCGCTGCTCCGAGACGGGCAAGGCACACCAGCCAGCATCGCAGCGCGCCAAGAAGTTCGAGCTCATAGAGAGATGATTGAGGGGTCAGCATGAGCAAAGCGAATTTTCTACGAGTCACATGCGTCGACTGCGGAAATGAGGCGATCATCTTCGAAAGGGCGTCCACACACATCGCCTGCTCAATCTGCGGAGCGACTCTGGCCAAACCGGCAGGCGGTAAGGCTCAGCTCTCAGGTAGCACAATCGTAGACGTCCTCGAGTGAAGGGGGCTGACGATTGGCTGGCGATTCAGAAGAACCGTGGCCATCTGAAGGCGAACTTCTGGTTTGTACTGTCAAGAGCGTTCGAGAGAACGGCGCTTACCTGAACCTCGATGGTTACGGCGAGCGCGAAGGATTCGTCTTCATCGGCGAGGTCGCCGCCGGCTGGGTTCGCAGTATCAGGAACCATCTGCGCGTCGGTCAGCGCGTCGTCGCCAAAGTCATCGGTGTGCGCCGCGACCGACGGCGGGTCGACCTCTCGATCAAGTCAGTCTCGGCCGAGCGGCGCAAGGATACGCTGCAATCCTGGAAGAACGAGATGCGCGCTACGCAGATTATGAAGGTCGCAGCCGAGCGCGTCGGCTGGGATGAAGCGAAGACCGCCGATATCTCAGACGAGATGATGGAGATCTTCGGCGGTCTCTACGGCGCTTTGGAAGAGTGCGCCATCTCTGAAACTGCTCTTTCCGACAACGGCTTCAGCGGCGACTGGATGGCCGTTGTCACCGAATTGGCCATCGAGAACATCGTCCCACCTTTCGTCGAGATTCGCGGCCAATTCGACATCGAAGTCTGGGGACCGAGCGGTGTCAACGCAATCCGCGATGCCCTCCTCGCAGCAGAAGCCTGCGCAGAGGGCATCGAAGAAGCAACACTGACTTGCCATTACGACGGCGCCCCACATTACCGCATCGACATCAAGGCGCCTGATTACGAGGTGGCCGAATCGTTGTGGAAGAACGCTCAGGTCGCAGCGAGCGAAGCGATAGCGGCGGTAGATGGTTCAATCGACATCGAACGGATGTGAAGCAGCATCAAGCATGCTACAACTTCAAAGACCTCTGGAAGGGGCTTTGCAGAACGAGGGTTGGGATGGCTCGGACGAGACTTCAGAAATGTACGGCCTGCGGCGAATATGGCCTAGGCGAGGAATGCAAGGATTGCGGTGGAAAAATGATTACTGTCGCACCTCTGAAATTCTCGCCGCAAGATGCTCAAGGAGCGCGGCGAAGACAGCGCGAAAACGCTGGAAGCGACGAGTGGATCGAGAAACTCCCGACTCCTCGCAAGGGGGATGAGGAAGAGTGAATCGGACTCAGATGCATTGGTTGATCGACGACGGACTTCCCCAACACGCGGCTCTCTTGGAGGCTGTGCCCGGCGTCGGAAATGTCGGAAAACTGGTTGTCGATGCGCTTGTTGAGAAGCACCCTTCGACACTCATCGCGAGAATCCTGCACCCAGAAATGCCTCCACATTCGACACTCGATGACAATGGTCTGCTGGTTCCTCCCTCGATGATGGTTCACCGTGTGATGCTACCCGATGGGCGTTATGTGGTGACAATCGGCGGCGATTTTCAACCGATGACCGCCGCCGGCCAACACGAGGTCGCTGAAGCGATTTTGGGCGTTGCCAAGGCCGGCTCGACTCCACAATTGCTGGTGCTGGCTGGTCTGGCTGCAGATGTCGAGGACAAGGATGTCCACGTCATCTGCGCTGATGCGGCGGTGCGGGCGAATCTGGAAGCAAATGACATTCCTGTATCGCGCGAGCAGCCCGAGGCCGGGATGATCGGTGTTGCTGGGCTGCTCGTCAGCCTCTCGCCGATTCACGATGTACCGACCGTGGCGCTGGTCGCTGAGACTGTTGGTGCCAGCGCCGATGTTCAAGCGGCCGACCGTTTGGCGAGATGGATCGAGGAAGCCTTCGCCATGCCCCTCGACCTCGACATCGATACCACTGAGGAGACGGCTCGCAAATTGCTCGCGAGCATCGAGGTCTCGGGCAGTCTCGAGGAGCATCTCGGATTAGGCGCCGAGTCTGATGACTTCTATGTCTGATTCGACTCGATGCTCATAGCGTGGGGAGACTCATCCACCACTTGAGACGACGACGAGTTCGAGGCGGATGTCTTCGCTGATGACCGATGTGTGCGGGACGATTGTCTGACCTAGAACCGCGAGCACGGTCGATGAAGGAATCGACAAGCGATCGAGGACTTCTGAGATCGTGATCGCCTCCTCGCTCTCGACGACTAGGACCTCATCGCCATGCTCGACCTCGATTCGCATGCTCGGTGGGTGGCGAGTCAGACTTATGACCGAATCGCAGGTGGCGGGCACGCTGCCGAGATCGCATAGCCCGGTATTGCGGTGGATTCGAAATCCACTGTCCCTTGGACTCGGGGGTTCAAATCCCTCTCTCGGCGCCATAAAATCGATTTCAAGCTGGAGCGGAGAAGGGATTTGAACTAGGCGCAAACTGGACAAAATGAAGCATCACGGCCGCTTGCGCCGACGGTTGAGGGCGCTTCATTCTGAAGTCGAATTAAATCCGAATGAACGCTCTCAGCCAAGCGAAATCTGTGATTTCGCGCTACTGAAATACCAACTCTCATTCAGAAAGCCGGCAACTCATCATTCGCCCTGAGATGAACAACCTTCGAAGAGGGCGACAACTTCACTTGAGCCCTGCCCCCAAACTCACCGATCGTGCCGTTCAGAATCGCAACCTCATCGCCACGCTCGACAGAGGCTGCGGTGATTGGAATACTGCCTCTGAAGGCGACTACACTGCAAACGCCGCTCTGGTCGAGAAGCGTCACTGCCCATCGCTTGACATCGACACCATTCGGAATCGCGTCGATCGACCAGACGCGGCCGACGACATTGACTTGGGTGACGATTTCGACGATCGGGGCTTCATCCTCATCGTCGGTGATGATGACTTCTGATTCCTCATCGAGCAGCAGCTCGATATTGCCCCGCCAGATTCCCGGAATCGCATTCTTGACACGGACTCTCGCCCCATTGGCGATAGCCCGAGAGATATTCGTTGGATTCTTGCCATAATTGGGTTTGACGACCGCCTTGTCGTAGCCCTCTCTGAGGTCGAACCTGAATGTGATGACACCCTTCTCATCGAATTCGGGTCCGCGCAGAAGACCGACATTCCCCACTGCGTCAACCCGCGAGACGATCTCGGCGAACGGAGTGATCGGCCATGCGTGTCCGAAACGCTCGATTCGGCGCTCGAGAGGTAAGTCGAGGTCATGCTCGACATTCTCACACAAGCCGCGATAATCGCATCTGATGCACCTCGCATTCGGGTCGGGGTCGGTTGGAGGGTCTGCTGCTTTGCCGCCCTCCTCGAAGATCCGCAGAGGGGCGGGTTTTGTCGGGCAATCCGCCTCGCTCGGATCGCCCGCACGCAATTTCTGATACAACTCTTTGAGCTCTTTCTCGTAGCCTTTCAATTCACTTTCAGTCGGTTTTCGGATCACTTTCACAGTGCCGGTTCCGAGGTACCAGACTTCGAGTCCTTCGACATCCTCAGTGTGATCGTGAGTCTCCCACCAGAGCCAAGCATAGAGGCGCAATTGCTCGATATAGTCGCCAGAACGGTCGCCTTTTCCGATGCTCGCTTTGATGTCTATGATGCGTATATTCCCATTCCATCGATAGATCATATCGTATTCACCCTGGAACCATCCGTCGGGGTGGCACGTCGCTTGCTTGAACTGCCCAGCATCGGGGTCAACGAACCACGGTCGCGCCAATTCCCAAGCCTCGCACCAAGTCACTTCGCCGGAACTTCTCGCCGCCTTATGTGGTGTGTTCCAGATGAGAGGGAAGCCATCAGGAGCTGGTGAATCGGGCCGAGCCTCGCCTGCTCTCCATGCCTCCAGCATCGGCCCGCCATTCGCTTCCAAGCAACCCTCAACCTCGTCGAGGTGCATGCGTATTCCGGCAGCGATCATAACTCGACATTCGTCCTCGTCAGCATCCTCGATGCTGCCGCTACGGTTCTTGGTGATCTTCCAATTGTGAACCGCAGCCTCCCAACAAGCATCGAAGTGGAAGTCGAGGCGCGCGAGCGCCCACGTCTCGAGCGCCTCGCGTGAATCCGGCCAATCACCTTCAGGCCGCGCATCGAGCCGCTGGGCGAGCCAATTCGTGGTGTCGTCGTAGTCGGGATCCTTGTCCGCTGTGAGCGGAGAGGTGAGGAGTGTGGTGGAGTCTGGAGCGATGAGGACTGGCGATTCCTGCATTATGCGCGAAAGGCATGCCTCAGCGGCATTTCCACGGATGATCACAGGTGGCATCGGACCCTTCAGACCATGCCGATAGGCGTAGAACCACTTCCGCGGACACGAGGTCCAGAGATTGGTCTGCGAAGCCGAAAGCCTTCGATATGGGTCGATGCCTGTGCCGGCTGCATCAAAGGTCCGCACGGGCATACCCAACTACTTGCTGCGAGGGTACATGAACTCGACTGCGAGACTATTGAATTCATTCATTCTTTAATTGAATGAATCCGATGACGGCTCAAACTTTATGGTAGATTCCGTGAACGGTAGAGGGATGATGGAAGGAAGCCATACCGGAAGACCCACCAATAAGATGCCATTCATGGATGCCATGAAAAGTGGAGTATCGAACTCTTTTAGTTTAAGTGGGCGTTCTTCACGTTCCGAATATTGGTGGTTCGTATTAGGTGGGAACCTTTTTGCGATTCTCACCATGATTCTAGCAGGTGTGCTTGAGTTAGGAATCATCGCAGTTTTACCCATTGTACTTCTTCCAGCAACGATTACTCTGGTTGTTCGAAGACTTCATGATATTGGGAAATCGGGTTGGTGGTTCTTCATATCTTTAATCCCCCTTGTTGGAGCGATTTACTTAATTTACCTCTTCGTTCAAGATGGCGATTCTGGAGAAAACATGTATGGATCAGTTCCAACAAATATGCTTGAATAATTGTTTAACGAAGTATATACTGATAAACATCGCTGAATGAACACCGAAGGATGATTCATTCATCGCGGTCGGCGCCGTCGAGGTAGACGACAGTCATCTCCAATCGCTCGTGAGTCGGGTGGACCTCGACCAGAGCGATCGGCGCATCGATCTCTCCGGCCAATTCCTCGGCCATCACCAGAGGCAACTCGATGCGTCCGTTGTCCTCGTCGAAATACATGAATCGACGCGGCAACCCCGTCTGTTCGTGAATCTCCTCGATCCAGTCCGCGGCGTCATCAGAATCACAGTCGATCGAACCGAAGACCAGCGTGCCATCCTCTGTCAGAATCTCATGCGGAGAAATCGTATTCTCACCACGGCGAAGGAAGCGGCGGCGAAGCTGCCCGCTATCCTTGTAGGTCGAAGTGCAGAATTTCAGATGATACGGATAGGCCTCGCGAACCTCCCCATCCTCAGGGTCGGGCGCACCGATCTGAGCAGCAATCACACGGTCGCGCATGCGAACCGATAACTCAGCCGAACCAGCAGCCCCCGCAGTGATCTCGTCGGAGAGGTTGAAGCCGCGCACCACCATGTTGTCGTGATTGCCAACGGTGATCTCCAACTCATTGAGATTCAAAAATTGCACATCCATCCCTCGCAGAGTCTCAAGCAATTCGAACAACTCATCGGCCTTGTCGGGCTCGGTCGGAATCTCAACCCCGGTCAACATCCCAGCAGCGGTGCAAGCCGCAATGGTCTCGCGGTATTTCTCAGCCTTCAAATCCAGGAAATGGAAGCGAATCTCGTCCAACCCAGCCTGAGCGAACTCAGCAGCCCATTCAGCCTTGAACGGAATACTCGTGTACATGTGCAGGTGGAAGCCATCCCCAAACTCAGTTTTGAGAATTCGACAGCCTTCCAAAACCCTCTCGCGAGCCATGACAGGGTCGCCACCAGTAATCCCAGCACCGGTCGCATTCATGGCTT
>Ga0208055_1000308_pt1 | contig 12439 bp, 10 predicted proteins | sample DeeseametaMP2159_FD_184174 | JGI IMG/M metagenome (GOLD analysis project Ga0208055, IMG submission 184174) | Marine microbial communities from the Deep Pacific Ocean - MP2159 (SPAdes) | ecosystem: Environmental > Aquatic > Marine > Oceanic | place: Southwest of Acapulco, Mexico, North Pacific...
TGCTGCAGGATTGGCCATCCCCATGATCAGTGGGCGCAGTTTGGGCCACACCGGCGGTACACTGGATAAGTTGGAAACAATTCCGGGTTACACAGTTGATATTTCTCTGGATGAATTCAAACGTAATGTCCACGATATAGGTATTTCCATGATTGGCCAGACCGCTGAGATCTGTCCTGCTGATAAAAAAATGTATGCCCTGCGTGACGTTACCGGCACGGTGGCTTCCATCCCGTTAATTTGCGGGTCGATCATGAGTAAAAAGATCGCCGAAGGCATTCAGGGATTGGTAATAGATGTGAAGATCGGAAATGGTGCTTTTATGGAAACACTCGGAGAAGGGCAGGAACTGGCAAGATTACTGCAGCAGATCGGGGAAAATTTTCATGTTTCAACTGATATCGTTTTCTCCAGTATGGATCAGCCTCTGGGTAGGTATGCGGGTCTGTGGTGCGAGGTAACAGAAGTGATAAACTGCCTGCAAAGCGAAGGTCCGGAGGACACCATGGCGGTTACCTTTGAATTAGGATCGCGGTTATTGATCCAAGCAAAAACAGCGTCCAACAAAAGTGCGGCCATGAACCTGCAGCGCGAATTGATCGAATCTGGTCGTGCATTGGATAAATTTCTTGAAATGGTAACGGCTCACGGCGGCAACCGCGCAGATATAGCGTCCTTTCAGACACTTCACTTGCCAGCGGAAGAAACTGTATTGTCCGCTCAACATTCAGGCACGATTTCCACCATGAATACAAAGTTGATCGGGCTAGCAAATTCCGAACTGGGGTGTGGCCGCAAGGAATTAGCTGATCTGCTGGACCCCACCGCCGGCATGGAATTTTATCACAAGATCGGTGACCAGGTTACAGAAGGAGAACCACTGATTCGGCTGTTCAATTCCAATTCTGAAAAATTACGGGCAGCGCTAACTATGTTAAGGGCATCTGTGGTAATCGATGAAGAGCATGTAGACCACCAACTTTTTCCGGTTGCAGATTATAAGAACTAGCGGCGGTGTATTTTACACAGTCGGGCAGGCTCGGTACCCTGAATGAACAACTCTTTCTCCAACGGACAAAGTGATGTGGGTTTTTCTTTTGAAACCTGACAAATAGAAAAGGGTTGCACTTTTTCAGGTTGTTGAAATTCTTCCTTTGAATAATACAATGAATCGTGAGCTATTTTCATGAAGCGTGCCCAAGCCGGTAAGGCCGCCCGGGTACCATCTGCACCCTTGCCAAGACTTACCTGAGGATCATCAATACCAAACCAAGCACCTGCTGCGATCTGAGCAGAAAATCCCACAAACCAAGCATCAGTCCAACCCTGGGTCGTCCCTGTTTTCCCAGCAGCGGGATGATAGAAATTATATTTCCAACGGACACTGCCGCCGGTGCCGCGATCAATGACTGTCTGCATTAGATTGGTCATCATAAAAGCTGTTTCCTCACTTAATATTTCTTCCTGCTTGGGGTAGTATTCGACCAGAATATTGCCATAACGATCTTCTATTTTTGTGATGCCATAAGGCTCAGAATAAACACCCCTGTTTGAAAACACTGCATAAGCCGCTACCATTTCGATGAGATAGACCTCAGAAGTCCCGAGCGCGATGGCATCTACTGCCCTTATATTGGTGGATATACCCATATTCTTTGCTGTGGACGCCACTTCCCGAGCTGGCACCACTTCCTGTACCATCCGCACTGATACAAGATTTAATGACCGCCGTAATCCTTCCCTGATTGTCGTCAGTCCGCCTGTACTTTCATCATAATTCCGCGGATTCCAGTTCTCCCAGCCGCCCTCAGGTTTTGGTACTTTAAGGACTACGGGTTGATTCAGTAGTTGCTTTGATACTGGGACACCATTATCGATAGCAGTAGTGTAGACAAATGGTTTGAAAACACTCCCCGGCTGGCGTTTGGCTTGGGTAGCGCGATTAAATTGATCCACATAATCGGGCCGCCCTCCCACCATAGCTAAAATAGCGCCAGTGTTCGGATCCAAGGCTACGAATGCACACTGAACAAGCAGTTTATCCCGCAATTCTTCGTAGAGCGGTAATTCGCCCTCCATCATCATGCGCACAGTATCTTCATTGAAAATTCCAAGATAGGCCAGGTTTTCGAATTCCTCATTATCATTAAACAAACGTTTGTTCAACCGTTTTTGGTTATCACGTATGGACTGCATTACTGCATCTTCAGCATACCGCTGTAAGCGGGAATCCAACGTCGTGAATATTTTAAGACCGTCACGATATATATTGACGCCGAGTCGTTCGTCCTCAATCTCAAGTACCCGGCGAATATATTCCGTGAAGTAGGGGGCCACTCCTTTAAATTGATCTTTTTGAATATTTTGCAGATCCGTTGAACGTGCTTCAACATAAACCGCATCGGTGATATATTTTTGATCGTGCATCAAACGCAATACCGTATTGCGACGTACAAACGCTTTATCAGGATATCGAATTGGTGAATACCTGGCTGGTGCAGGTAGCAGTCCCACAAGCAGGGCACATTCATCAATACTTAAATCCTCAGAATCCTTAGCGAAAAAACGTTTTGCAGCAGCCTGAACCCCATAGGTCCCATGCCCGAAATGAACACTGTTCAAATACATTTCCAGGACCTCATCTTTGGTATACGTTTTTTCGATCTGGATCGCAGTGATCATTTCCTTGATCTTACGAGTGACCGTTTTCTTGAAACCGATCGTATCGTAAAGGTTGCGGGCCAACTGCTGGGTGAGTGTGCTGAAACCCTGGCGGTAACTCAGGGCCAAAATGTTGGTGATGATCGCCCTGGCCACACTGCGCAATGAAATGCCCCAGTGGTTCCTGAAACGGCGATCCTCGGAGGCAATAACTGCATGCTGCAAATGCAGCGGTATGCCGTCCAGTTCAACAAACACACGTTTCTCAAGGAAGAGTTCGTGGATAATCTTGCCATCGGCTGAATAAATCCTGGTAACCAGATCCGGATCGAAATTTTCCAGTTGTTCAATAGATGGTAGATCCTGTGCCAGAACTACAATATAAATGATTACACCGATTGTACCAGTTAGAGCAATCCAGAAAGATCGTATAACAGAACGTGCCCAGAGCTCTTCATTTGACTGCTTGGCCATTGTAAAATTTACGTCTGTTTAGTAATTATGTTTCAAGTGCCCAGTGATAAAACTATGGTGAACACCGGTGGGCAATAAATTATTTTTCGATCTTGCGTGGTTGGATCATTTTTTCAGGCTGGACATGCTTATCGAACTCCTCCGCACTCATATAACCTAATTCCACGATCGCTTCACGCAGGGAAAGATTTTCTGTGTGTGCTTTCTTGGCTACTTTCGCAGCTTTATCATAACCAATATGCGGATTCAATGCTGTCACCAGCATGAGGGAATTGTATAGATTTTCATGGATGCGTTGCTCATTAGGCTCGATGCCCTCTACCGCATTCACCAAAAAGGAATCGCAGGCCTCGGCCAGTAAACGAATCGATTGTAATATATTGAAAGCAATAACCGGACGGTATACATTCAGTTCAAAGTTCCCGCTCGCGCCTGCAAATGCAATTGCTGTATCATTGCCCATAACCTGAGTACACACCATGGTCATAGCTTCACATTGGGTCGGATTTACTTTTCCAGGCATAATTGAAGAACCAGGCTCATTCGCCGGTAAAACAACTTCACCGATGCCGGAACGGGGACCGCTAGCCAGCCAGCGGATGTCATTGGCAATTTTGAATAAGGACACGGCAACAGTTTTCAGTGCACCGGATAATTCAACTATGCAGTCCTGGCCCCCCAGTGCTTCAAATTTATTTTCAGCTGTACGAAAGGGTAGATCCGTAAGTTTGGCTATTTCCGTTGCTGCTTTTTCACCAAACCCTGCAATGGAATTGATCCCCGTTCCAACGGCGGTGCCGCCCATGGCCATTTCATAGCAACTGTCCAATGCATTTTCAATCCGTTTACATCCATGTTTAACAGCCGTTACATATCCGGAAAACTCCTGCCCTAAACTGAGAGGTGTTGCATCCTGCAGATGCGTTCGGCCCAGTTTAATAATGTTGGAAAATGCTTCTGCTTTGGCATGCAGCCCATCCCGCAAGCGTTGCAGATTCGGCAGCAACTGATGAACCACAGATTCAATAGCAGCGATATTGATTGCTGTCGGAAAGGTGTCATTAGTGGACTGACCCATATTAACATGGTCATTGGGATGTACCGGATCATTGCTACCCAGTGTACCGCCAAGCATTTCAATGGCGCGATTGGCGATCACTTCATTAACATTCATATTGGTCTGCGTTCCTGATCCAGTCTGCCAGACCACCAGCGGGAAGTGCTCATCCAGTTTACCGGCGATTACTTCATCTGCAGCTGAAGAAATTGTTTTCGCAAGTTCGGAGTCTAGTAAACCTGCTGCGCTGTTTACTGCTGCAGCTACTTTTTTGATAATTCCGTAAGCACGGATGAATTCACGGGGGAAATGTTCTTTACCGATTTTGAAATTATTCAGAGATCGTTGTGTCTGCGCTCCATAATAACGATCATTTGGCACTTCGACAGGTCCCATGCTGTCGTTTTCAGTGCGATAATCCATAGCTAAAAACTAAGACATAAAAATTATTCTACCACCCAGTTATCCGCCCCATCTAACAACGTCTGAATATCGCCTGCACCCTTGTTTTTCTTGGCAAATTCTATTTGTTCAGCAAGCATAACTTCATAAATAGGTTCATCTACGGCGTAAAAAACACCAATTGGATCTGGGAACTCATCCTGATAAGTAAAGTGGCTCAATATCATAGCGATAGTCCAATCAGTTTCATCGTGCACCAAAAGATCATCGGTACTCCATTTGTCACCAATGTCAACTACCTTGGGCACATTTCCATCAAGGCGTATCCCCTTGTTCATTTCTGCGCCAAACACCAGCGGTTTATTGTTTTCCAGCCATAGAACTTTATCTGCTTTGGTTTCTTTTTCAGTCATCGGGGCAAATGCGCCATCATTGAAAATATTACAGTTTTGGTAGATTTCAATAAACGAGGTTCCAATATGGTTATGGGCCCGCAGGATCATGGTTCGAAAATGGGCTGTTTCTCGATCAATGGCTCGTGCTACGAAGCTTGCCTGCGCTCCCAACGCCAGTGCTAGTGGGTTAAAGGGCCGATCCAATGAACCCAGCGGCGTCGATTTGGTGATTTTACCCAGCTCTGATGTAGGTGAGTATTGGCCTTTGGTCAAACCATATATCCTGTTATTGAAAAGCATTACATTGATATCCAGATTTCGTCGTAAAAGATGAATGCTGTGATTACCGCCAATTGAAAGCGCATCTCCATCACCAGTGATGATCCATACCGATAGTTCAGGGTTAGCTAATTTTACCCCTGATGCAATAGCCGGTGCCCGACCATGAATCGTGTGGAACCCATAGGCGTTCATGTAATATGGAAAACGACTGGAGCAACCGATCCCGGATATAAAAACAAATTTTTCTTTATCAACGCCTAGATCTGGAAATGTCTTTTGTGTTTGGGACAGGATGGCGTAATCGCCGCATCCGGGACACCAGCGTACAGCTTGGTCCGATACAAAATCCCGGCGATCTAGTTTTGGTGTTTCAACTGTAGTTTCTGCCATAATCTTACCCTATTAGTTCTTGCGCTTTGGTTACAATATCTGCTGCTCTGAACGGCCGACCTCTTACAAGATTTAACCCTTGCGCATCTACAAGATATTCAGCTCGTACCACTTTGGAAAGCTGACCCATATTTAATTCCGGAATAAGGATATTCTTAAACCGGATCAAAATTTCACCTAAATCCTTTGGCAATGGATTCACCCAGCGTAAATGTACGAGACTCACCTTTTTACCCTCGTTCTGCAATCTTTCTATTGCCGATCTGCACGAACCATAGGTACCTCCCCAGCTGAGAATCAATAGATCGCCACTGGCCGCACCCAAAATATCTGTGGGCGGTATATCTTGTGTTATATTAGCCACTTTCTGGGCCCGTAATTCTGTCATGTGATGGTGATTCTCAGGATCATAGGAAACATTTCCGGTCATATCCTCTTTTTCTAATCCGCCAATGCGGTGTTCCAGTCCAGGTGTCCCCGGGATGGCCCAGGGTCTGGCTAATGTCTTTTCATCGCGGGCATAGGGCATGAAAGGTACTCCATTTTCATTGGCAGAAAAATCAGGTTGAATATTGGGTAAATCATCAAAACTGGGTATGGACCAAGGCTCCGATCCATTGGCCAAATAGCCATCGGAGAGCATGAATACCGGAGTCCGGTATTTAATTGCAATCTGGCAGGCTTCAAACGCAGTGTAGAAACAATCACCCGGTGTTTGGGCAGCGATCACAGGTACAGGAGCCTCACCGTTGCGACCGAACAAAGCCTGAAAAAGATCAGCCTGTTCTGTCTTGGTTGGCAGACCGGTGCTTGGTCCACCACGCTGAACATTAATAATCACGAGGGGCAATTCTGCAATAACTGCCAAACCAATCGCTTCAGCCTTTAAGGCAATTCCAGGACCAGATGATGCCGTCACACCAATACTTCCTGCAAATGAAGCGCCGATGGCAGAAGTAATACCAGCGATTTCATCTTCTGCCTGAAAAGTTTTAACGCCGAAGTGACGAAATGAGGCCAGGGTATGCAGTATATCGCTGGCCGGCGTGATCGGATAACCACCGTAGAATAATGGAATATTTGCTTTAACTGATGCAGCCAGTAAACCAACACTTGTGGCATAATTTCCATTAATATTCCTGTATTTTCCAGCAGCCAACGGTGCCTTTTCAACAGCAAAACGCGTGGTAAATATTTCCACTGTCTCGCCATAATTATAGCCGGCATTCAGTGCTCTAATATTGGAATCGATCAATTCAGGACGTTTTTTAAATTTTATTCCCAGCCAATTAATGGTTGGTTCCAGTGGCCGGTTGTAGATCCAGTATAAAAGACCAAGGGCAAACATATTCTTGGTACGATCCACTGTTTTTGGTGATATATCCATATCCTCACAGGCCGTGGCCACCAAGCGACTCATTTCAATTGAATACACCTCATAACTCTCCAATGTGTCATCTTCCAGTGGATTACTCTCATAGCCTGCTAATTTCAGGTTTTTGGGACTGAATGCGCTCTCATTAGTGATAATTATGCCGCCCGATATCAAATCTGCTAAGTGGACTTTAAGTGCCGCGGGGTTCATGGCTACCAGTACATCTGGCTGGTCTCCCGGTGTATGAATATCCTTGGAGCTGAATTGCAGCTGAAAGGCACTAACACCGGCCAGAGACCCAGCTGGCGCCCGGATCTCTGCGGGATAATCTGGCAACGTACTTAAATCATTACCTACGATTGCTGTAGTTTCTGTAAAGCGTGTACCCGTCAACTGCATGCCATCACCGGAGTCTCCGGCGAAACGGATCACAACCTTATCTACATTTTTTGTTTCTATGCTCAAGGATTTATACCAGGAATTTTTTTAAATATTTGGATACTCTATGTACTAATAGAAGAGTGCCACCTCAAATGGTGAAACTAACAGTCTTTTAAAATACTCAACCACCACAAGATCAAAATTTAGCATCACTTTTTAGTTCCTCACAATGAATTCACGGTTAAGAAAAATATTTTGGACCAACAGTGTATTAAAACGCTGGATAGTTGCACTTCAATCCTTTAGAACGTAATATATACCATTATGGTCACACAGCGAGATCCAAACGATCCCCGTCAATTATCTCTTTTTGGTGAATTGCCGCGATCATCAAATCCATCCATAGCTACTTTCCCGGAATTTGATCAAGCATTAAATAATCTTATCAAACTAAGTGATCTCGGTGCATTCATTGAACTGAATATTCGGGGTTTTGAAAAGGGTTACACCCTGAATTTATCGGAAGCCATTATCCCCAAGGATTTCCTTAAGCTGCCGGATAACTATTCCCCGATAACGGTACAGTTATTCTCTCACGATCTGCGTAATGAGATCAAAAAACTAACCTATGAAATAAAAGCGTTTTTTATCCAGCGGAATTCATTTAAAACATCTTTTGGGTACTTCCTCTTTAGGTCAGATTTCAGTAACTGGAAGCAATACCTTACAGCGAAAAAAGAACATATTAATGAATATCTGAATAAAGAATTCAGCGGTGGTGCCTACGGAAGATATTTTTTAATGCATTTTTCTCAAGGTTATGAATTTATTGAATCGGTTGCAGATATTACAGCCCCCTGGGAATATCGGAAAAAACTGCTGCTGAAAGATATCCAGGAATGTCGCAAGAAAATGCTGAATAATAACATGACGTTGGCAAATTTGAAACCAACTGAATTGGACTTTCCTTTCTCATTGATGGTTTTCAAAACGATGCATATACCCATGGTACTGCACCAATATCAGTCCCAGATCCAAATTCATTCCCGATTCAAGACTATCCATTTGGAATATCTTATCGACAGGGACATAAATACAATTGAAGACATTCGAAAATTAGCAGACAGCTTATAATTTTCTTTGTTTGTTTAACAAATACATTTACCCATGAAAACAAAAGAACAAATACGTCTAACTACGTTATCCCACGGCTCCGGTTGAGCATGTAAGATCGGTCCGGATGACCTAGCCCAGGTTCTGGGTGATCTTGTGGTTGAGAACGATGAACGTGTAGTTGTCGGTTTTGATAAGGCTGACGACGCCGCAGTGGTACGCCTTGATGGTGACCGATATATCTTACAGACAGTCGACTTTTTTACACCGATCGTAGATGATCCCTACATGTATGGGCAGATAGCAGCAGCTAATTCAATTTCAGATATTTATGCCATGGGCGGCACGCCACTATTTGCCTTAAATATTTTGGGTTTCCCAATCAATGATCTTCCAATAGAAATCCTTTCCAAAATATTACAAGGCGGCGCTGATAAAGCAAAAGAAGCCGGGGTATCCATCATTGGCGGGCACAGCATTGATGACAAAGAACCAAAATATGGACTGGTTGTCACTGGTGAAGTATCACAAGATCAATTGGTAAAAAATTCTGGGGCCGAACCTGGGGATGCAATACTATTAACGAAACCTCTGGGGACAGGTATAATCACTACCGGTATCAAGAAAGAACAAGCTTCTGCCGAATCCATTTCTGCTGCTGTCGATTCAATGGCATTGCTGAACAAACTTGCCGGCAGCATGCTTAACGAGCACTCCGTTCATGCCGCAACAGATGTGACTGGTTTTGGTCTGCTGGGTCATGCTGCAGAATTATGCCGCAACAGTAATGTAGCAATGCAAATCAATTATAGTGACCTCAAGTTCTTACCCGGTACGAAACAATTAGCACAGCAAGATAACATACCTGGGGGGACCAAACGGAACCTCTCCTATGCCAGTCAATTCACCCATTTTGCAGAATCAATCACAGAATTGCACCAATTAATGATTGCTGATTCCCAAACTTCTGGTGGTTTGCTAATTGCGCTACCGCAAGAACGAGCAGATAAATTTCTCATTAACTATAATGACAAAGCATCTATTTCAGCCTTTCAGATCGGCAAAGTAACTGAAAGATCCGAGACCCTTATTACCGTATCATAATTACTTGTATAGTATTTAGTAAATAATGTAATATATACGACAGGATCTATCGGATATAAAAATGCTGAAATTAACAAGAAAAGTTGAATATGCGCTTATTGCACTGCGACATATGCAGGGTAAAGAGTTGGAGTCAGTATCTTCCACCAAGGAAATTGCAGTTCGGTATAATATACCAATAGAAATTCTTGCCAAAACATTACAGCACCTGGCGAAAGAAAATATTATTGAACCGATCAATGGACCCCATGGTGGCTATCGGCTTAAGGCCCAGCTTGGTGATATTAATCTCGTTGAATTTTTTGAAAGAGTGGAAGGCCCGTTAGGCCTCAGTGATTGTTTTTATGATTCAAACTGTGTACAGATCGACTACTGCAATATTCGCACACCCATCCAGCGCATCAATGCCAGTATGATGAGTATGTTTCGCAGCATGTCGGTGCAGGATGTGACCAACTAGGAGTACCAATGGCAGCACTTACAAAAAAGGAAATTATAGCTGTGTTGAAACAGTGTTATGATCCCGAGATTCCAGTAGATCTATGGAACTTGGGACTGATCTATAATATTGCCTACAATAATCAATCCGCCGGACCGGTAGATGTCGATATTACTATGTCACTTACTACCCAAGGATGCGGTATGGCCGATCAAATGGCTCAAGATATCAAACAGAAAGTCGAAACGCTGGATGGAGTAAACCAGACCACTGTTAACGTTACATTTGACCCAGCTTGGAAACCAGAGATGATGACCGATGAAGCAAAGGAAAAGCTTGGGTTTTATCCAACACCGGCACCCTCGGAAAAAACAGAATCAAATGAATGGGAGTAAACCATGAGCACTAAAGAAAAAGAATTAAAGGAATTCACTGCAACAGCTATTTCTGTAACCCCGCGGGCCTCTGAAAGAATCAAGAAATCCATGAAAATCGAGGATAAAGAGAACTGGGGTTTACGTATGTCCGTGGAACAGGGTGGCTGTTCAGGCATGAGCTATAAGATGTCCTTTGATGAAAAACGCGGTGAACAGGATAAAGTGTTTGAGAGTAGTGGTTTAACAATCTTTTGTGATATAAACAGTTGGCTCTATGTCCGCGGAATCGAGGTTGATTTCTCGGATGATATGCTCAATGGGGGCTTTAAGATACATAATCCAAATGCAAACCGTTCCTGTGGTTGCGGAACGAGTTTTTCAGTCTAGGAGAACCCATTGAAAACACAAAACAAAACCATTGAGAAGGTTACTTCTCAAGACTACCAATACGGTTTCGTAACTGATATAGAACAGGACACAATCCCCCCAGGATTGAATGAAGATGTTATCCGTTTAATTTCCAATAAAAAAGATGAGCCTGATTGGCTGATCAACTGGCGCTTAAAGGCTTATAAAAATTGGCTGAAAATGAATGAACCCGACTGGGCCAAGGTCGATTATCCAGAGATTGACTATCAATCCATCAGCTATTACTCCGCACCAAAGGATAAATCTGATGGTCCAAAAAGTCTTGATGAAGTGGACCCAGAGCTGGTCAAAACATATGAAAAACTAGGTATTCCTCTGGAAGAACAAAAAATGCTGGCTGGAGTTGCGGTAGATGCAATATTTGACAGCGTTTCTGTTGCCACCACCTTCAAAGAAGATCTGAAAAAAGCAGGTGTAATATTTTGTCCCTTTTCAGAAGCTGTTCAGGATCATCCAGATCTTGTAAAAAAATATTTAGGTTCGGTGGTACCTTACACAGACAATTACTTTGCAGCACTCAACTCTGCTGTATTCAGTGACGGTAGTTTTATTTACATACCAAAAGGAGTGCGCTGTCCCATGGAATTATCCACCTATTTTCGCATCAATGCCATGAATACGGGCCAATTTGAGCGCACCTTGATCGTAGCCGATGAAGGTAGTCACGTGAGCTATCTAGAAGGTTGTACAGCACCCATGCGTGATGAAAATCAACTCCATGCTGCGGTGGTTGAATTAGTAGCGCACAAAGATGCAGAGATCAAATATTCCACGGTTCAAAACTGGTATCCTGGTAACCCAGAAACCGGTAAAGGTGGTGTCTATAATTTTGTGACCAAGCGTGGTATCTGCGCCGGATCCAATTCAAAAATTTCGTGGACACAGGTAGAGACGGGATCAGCTATTACCTGGAAATATCCCAGCTGTATTCTAAAAGGTGATGGCTCAGTCGGTGAATTTTATTCTGTAGCGGTTGCCAATAATTTTCAGCAAGCGGATACGGGTACAAAAATGATTCATTCAGGCAAGAATACCCGCAGTACAATTATTTCCAAAGGTATTTCTGCCGGTAAGGGACAAAATACCTATCGTGGACAGGTAAAAATTATGAAAAATGCTGAGAATGCCAGAAATTATTCCCAGTGTGACTCAATATTGATTGGGGATCAATGCAGTGCGCATACGTTTCCCTATATAGATGTGCGCAATCCCAGTGCACAAATGGAACATGAAGCGTCTACTTCCACAATCGGAGAGGATCAATTATTTTATTGTAACCAGCGGGGCATTTCTACAGAGGATGCAGTCTCATTGATTGTGAATGGATTCTGCAAGGAAGTATTTAGGGAGTTACCCATGGAATTTGCAGTGGAGGCGCAAAAACTAATGGAAGTAACACTTGAAGGAAGTGTTGGTTGATCCGGAGTAGGTTATGCTAGAAATCAAAGATTTACACGTTAAAGTCAAAGATAAGGATATTCTCAAGGGTATAAACCTCACGGTACATCCGGGCGAATTACACGCTATCATGGGTCGGAATGGTTCTGGTAAAAGTACGCT
>Ga0208055_1000309_pt1 | contig 12420 bp, 13 predicted proteins | sample DeeseametaMP2159_FD_184174 | JGI IMG/M metagenome (GOLD analysis project Ga0208055, IMG submission 184174) | Marine microbial communities from the Deep Pacific Ocean - MP2159 (SPAdes) | ecosystem: Environmental > Aquatic > Marine > Oceanic | place: Southwest of Acapulco, Mexico, North Pacific...
CATTCGGAAAGTTTTTCCACATCAGAAGGCTTCTCGCCCCTTACACCCTCTAGCAATTTTTTAGTTTTAATAGAAGAAATCATATCGTTTGCCTCTTGATCAGTGAATGGTGCTAGTCGAAACGTTACATCTTTTAATATTTCAACATAAATGCCGCCCATTCCTAACATCACAACAGGACCAAAACCTGGTTCAAGTTTTGAGCCAATTATCATCTCCTTGCCACCTTTAACCATCTCAACAATCAAAACTCCTTTGATTTCGGCTTTACTATCATATTTTTTGGCATTATCAACAATTACCTTGAATGCGTCACGAACTTCCTTGTCACTTGAAAGATTTACTTTGACACCACCAGCATCTGATTTGTGGACTATTTGAGGAGAAGCAATCTTCATGACTGTAGGATACCCAATCTTGTTTGCAGATTCTACAGCTTCATCTTCTGTCTTTGCAAGAATACTTTTGGGAAGAGGAAACCCATATGCACTTAAAATTTCAAGTCCTTCTTCTTCAAGAAGGTTGGTTCTTCCTTCTTCCTTTACTTTATCGAATACTTTACTAACTTTTGCCTTATCAACATCAAATTTTGATATATTGCCTTCAGGGGTTTTGATCCAATCAACAAACCGAAGCATTGCCTTTAGTGCACGAATAGAGCCTTCTGCATATGTATAATATGGTACATCACCATTTGCCAGAATTTCCCTATTAGTTATTCCTTCATCTAGGCCCATTAAACTTGCAAACATTGTCTTTTTGTATTTTTTAGACATTTTTACAATTACTTCCGCAAGTTTATCATAATCTAATGTCGCAGAAGGTGTACACATAGATATTACAGAACCAACATTCTTGTGCGCAAGAACTTCGTTCAAAACGTTTTCAAATCGATTAAAATCTGCATCACCTACTATGTCAACTGGGTTTCTTGAACTACCCCAAGGCGGAATAACTGCATCTATTTTTGGTCTAATCTCTTCAATCTTTGCCATTTTGATTCCAAGTTTTGAGCATGAATCAGTTGAAATAATTGCTGGACCGCCTGCGTTTGAAACAATTACAAGATCACCTTCGGTGGGAAGAGGCTGTTTAGAAAACGCTGTGGCATAATCAAAAAGTTCTTCCATAGTATCAACTCGAATAGCACCTGATTGTTTAATCACAGCATCATAGATTTCATCTGAACCCATCAATGCTCCAGTATGTGACATTGCAGCTTTTGCACCCTCTGGACTTCGGCCTGATTTCAAAACTAAAATGGGTTTTTTATTATTTTTTGTAATTTGTTTACAAACTTTAAGAAATTCTTGACCGTCGCCCATGTCTTCAAGATACATTACAATTACTTTGGTTTGCTCATGGTCTGCTAGCATTTTTAGTATGTCAATTTCTGTCATGTCTGCTTTGTTTCCCATACTAACTACGGCAGAAAACCCAATTCCTTGTGCGCTAGCATCTTCTACAAGTGCAGCACAGATAGCTCCGCTTTGAGATACTAGAGCAATTTTACCTGATTTAGGAGTTATTTTTAGAAAGGTAGAATTCATCATGGTTTGTGGATCTAAATTCATTACACCAAGACAGTTTGGACCGATAACTTTTACACCATATTTAGTCGCAATATCTTTCAGTTTTTGTTCTAGTTTTTTCCCTTCTTCATCTACTTCCTTGAATCCTGCAGTGATTACAATGGCGCCCTTGATTTTCTTCTTTCCGCATTCCTCTAGAACCACAGGAACTATTGTGTTTTTTGTGATTATAACCGCTAGATCAATGGAATCAGGAACATCGAGAACACTTTTGTATGCTTTTTGATCAAAGACTGTTTCCCTTGTTGGGCTAATTGGATAGACTATTCCCTTGTAGCCGTTCATAATGTTAGATGTAATAGCACGACCAACACTTCCCTGCTTGTCAGATGCTCCTATTACAGCTATAGATTTTGGAGAAAGAAAAACTGATTCAGACATTGGATGAATTTCTCAACTAATTTTCTGTAATAAAGTTATTCATGATTAGCTAACTGCCTAACATTTTTCCTGCAAGATTTTTGCTCCTTGGAACCCACGTAAGTGTAAGATTGGAAAATTTTGCCATTAATGACCAAGCCTCTCTTGCTAAAGAACGAAGTTGTTCATTGTTAATTGCAAATTCATGATTTAGTTGGTTAACTGTATTTTTAGAATCACTGTAAATTATAATTTCATCATTTGAATTTTCAAATTTTTTTAACGCGGAGATTATTGCCAAATATTCGGCTTGATTATTTGTAATTCCTGGTTTTTCTTCAAAGAATGATTCTCCAGTTTCTTTTACAAAGAAGCCATAACCTGATTTTGTTCCACCTGAACCATCTACATAGATGATTGTTCCCATCCAAAATACCAGATTTTTTTGAATTATAAACTATTGCTGCCTGTTCAATTATTTCTCTAACAAAATCAAGATTATATTGTTGATTTTATTAGAGAAAGGATGGATGAACATACACATGATGATGGTACTACCCATACACATGATGATGGTACTACCCATACACATGATGATGGTACTACCCATAGTCATGAAGGAAATGAACATGCTGAAGATCAATTTAACGCAAAAAAAGAAATGCTGTTGAAACAACTTCTTACTTCAGAAGCTAGATTGCGACTAAACAATGTCAAAATGGTAAAACCTGAATTAGCAAATATGGTTGAAAATTATCTATTAGGTCTTGCAAGTCAAGGTCGAGCTACAGGCCAAATTACTGATGAACAACTAAAACAAATTCTATTATCTGTACAACAACCAAAAAGAGATTTTAAGTTTAAAAGAATCTGATCCAAAAAAATATAATTATACATAAATAAAACAACACTACATAATCAGAATGGCACGTAGAGCAAATTCTCAAAAAGGCATATCTATGAAAGGGAAGTTAATCATGATTGCATTAATGTTTGTAATTATTAATTTGGTATTTTATTTTGGATTTGATTCATCTGATGAATCAGGACAAAATGAAGAATTGGATATTGGCATGAAGTTAAATGATGAAATCCAAAGTGATTCACAAGATGATTTACTTCAGAAAACAAATGAGAATTTAGATTTCCCTTAATTGTAATTAGTTCGAAGTGCGATTTTTAATTCAGTAATATTGATGCATTTGTCTTTGTTCTAATCCTTCTTGTTCAAAATGATTATGGTTTTTTCCTGGATCATGATGAGCGTGAACTACTCCATCAACATGACAATGTGTATTATCAATTATGTTCTTCATGAAGACGTCATCAACACTTAGAATCAAATTTGTTGCTTCAACAGCAGTTTTGAAGATTTGTTGTTTCACAGCAACAGTTTCAATTATTTTCGATAATGACATATCAGAGATATTTCTTGTTTCCGAGTTAATCCCATACCATTTTATTTTCCCATTCGAGTTTGCAAATTTTGCTTGTAGGCATGTTTTTGTGTCTAAAACATCCATTCCTACATTTCTAGCTAAAGTTAGTGGGATTTCTAGGATTGAATCAGCAAATTTTTCAACTACTATCTGTTCTTTACCATCAATGGTTCCAGATTGTTTTTTAATTTTTTGTGATAAAAGCCCTTCTACAGAACCTGCACCACAAACAACAAATGGACTCTCAATGAAATTTTGCAGTACATGAAATGCATTTAGAATATTTCTATGAAGTTCATCTAGATATTGTTTTGAATTTGCTCTTAACAATATTGTAACAGATTTTGGGGATTTACCTTCTACAAACACCATTGGATCACCACCGACAGTTTTTTCGTATATTTTTCTTGCAAAGCCTAATTCATGAGGAGAGATTTTTTCAATACTTTCACAAGTTTTAGCATTAACCGCTTTTTCTAACCACCATAAATCATTGTACTTTACACGTCTCATTGAGATTATGCCTTTTTTTGCAAGAGATTCTTGAACGAAATCATTTACGCCTTTTCTAGAGATTACTACATTAGCACCAGAATTCACAATATTTTGTACAAGATGGTCAAGATCATTATTTTCTTGAACAAGAAATTGGCTCATTTGTTTAGGAGATGTAATCACAATTTCTGATTCATATCTTGTTTTCATTGTTTCTAATGGTTCATTGATTAAGAGAATTTTTGCATCATTGATGCATTTTGGCATTGCAGAACTATCTATTGTTTTATCAATCAGAGTACCTTTAATCAGTTGGATTTCAGTTACATTTCCAATCTTCTCTTCAATTTTAATATCATCAATTGCAAAATGATTATTTTTTAAATCTGCAACATCAAGTACAGCCTCAATAATCATATCAACTATTTTCCCTTGATCTTCTTGTAAATCAAAAATTGTCTTGCCAGTAATACAGGTGATTAATAATTCTCTCATTTTTTCCAAATTGTCATTGTTTTGTTTTATTTTAATTTCATCTAAAGAATCCAAGACCAAATCAAGACCAATTTCATATCCTCTAACTATAGTTGCAGTTGGGATCCCCAAATTTAGTAATTCTTTGGCATTGCCCAATAGACTGCCTATCAAAATAGCCGCAGATGAAGTACCATCACCGACATGGGTATCAACAGTATTCACTGCCTCGATAACAGATTTTGCAGCAGGATGGTCGACGTCTACTTTTCTTAAAAATGCACCACCGTGTTTTGTCAAAGTATCTTCTCCAAGTATATCGATATACATTTTTGACATTCCTCGAGGACCAAGACATGTTTTAACTAGATCAGCGACTAGCGTGCCCGAGAGCAGATTGTACATTTGTGCTTCATTAGTTCCAACACGAGATATATCATCATTTAGTAATCCAGGATATTTCATGGTATTTTTTCACCTATCTATTTAAAAATATTTGAAGTGATAGATCGCAAATAAACGATCATACCATTATGTTTCATTCTTATTTCTTCATTCTCTCGAGATAATCTTTTTCATATTTCCCTAGATCAGAATTATCAGAATTATCAGGCGGGTCTGAACTACTTGAACCTCCATCCATGGCTTGAGTTCCATCACCAAAGTGTTTCAAATCTTCTCCAGCAATCACATCTTCTTCTGGTGGTACATAATCTCGAACATCATGTCTAGCCTTTCCTGGATACTTGTGTTGTGTAGCATATGCAACTATAACAAACACAATTAATGAAACTATTGGAGGAATCATTGTATCGAGTCCCCACCATTCTTCTGGCATAGTCCAAAAGAATTGTAATCGTAATACAGATCCTATAAGTAATGCAGCGATGGTTGCAGGCATGTTTGCCTTCTTCCAGAAAAGTCCTAATGTTAACGGAACAAATGCACCTGCAAACATTATATCAAATGCTAAAATGAGATAAACTCCTGGTGCCGGAACAAAATAACCAATTGCGGTTCCAATTACCATCATTGGAACTATTACGATACGAGTTGTGTTGAGTAACTTATTGTCACTCCAATTAGGTTTGTTCATCCACCGTCTTCGGATAATTCTCTGCATGAGATTCCTAGAAATAACACTTGAAATGGCCAGCAATCCACCACTCGCAGTTGACATTGATGCACCTACAACACCCATCAAAATTCCTGCGCCAATGGCAAACGGCATATGTTGAGTAGCAAGTAAAGGCATTGCTAGATCAGGCAATGTGTCTGCAGGCAAATAGAAGAATGCAACGACGCCCAACATACTAGTTGGAATTACAGTAAACATTGTTAATGCGCCACCCATTAATGCACCTCTTTTTGCCGTTTTCGGGTTTTTAGCCGCAAATACCCTTTCCATGAAATCTAACGCGATAATATCTCCCAAGCCTAGAGCAAATAGAGCGCCCCAGTTAAGCAGAGCCCCATTGGCAACATCATATAATCCTGAAAGATCCATGAATCCTGCTCCCCCAACTGCTGTTGCATTATTGTAAATTATATCCCAAGGCGTATCTGCAAAGCCTCCTAAGAAGAAAAGGAATGCAGCCCAGAACGATCCTATCGCCAGATATACTTGAAACAGATTCGTGTATGCAGACGCAAACAGACCTCCTGCAATAGTGTATACTACAACAGCAAGTGCAGCAATAGTAATTCCCCAGAAATAATCAATACCAAAAACAATTTCCAAAATAAATCCACACGCAGCCAGATTTCCTGCAACAAGTATTAAGAAACTGATTATCATTAATATGCTAGAGATGCCCTCAGCACCATTACCATATCGTCTGAAATAGAAATCAGGTAATGTTATCATTGACATTTTGTTTAGAGGTTTTGCATAAAATGCACCAACCAGCAATAGACATACTCCTAAACCAATTGGAATAACTGCACCAGCCCAAAATCCAAATTGAAAGACAAGGGCAATATTTCCTAACGTTGAATTTCCATCAACAGCCTGTGCTGCAAGCATGGTTCCCACCAAAAATAGAGGCAAACTTTTTCCTGCTACAATTAATCGTTTTCCACTTCTATTAACAAGCTTTCCTGCAAAAACACCAACCAAAATTGTCACAGCAATGAATATTGCAACTGCTATTGCAAACCCTTCCATCTCTACCAAATTGAATATAGAAGTTATCAATGTGATATAAAGATTAAAAAATTCTAGCAATCTACGTTATTACGAACATAATTTGTTACGTAGTATACGTATAATTAGATCGCATGTAATCTACGTTATTACGAACATAATTTGTTACGTAGTATACACATGAAAAATTAGATAATGTATTCTTTAGTAAAAGTCTGAAAATTTTATTAGTTATCATGGTTTACACACATGATGGATAAACAATATGCAATTGCGGTAATGACAATAATTTTAGGATTAGGGGTCAACCAAGCTGGAAATTCAGACGCATTTCTTAATGGATTAGGAATTGGAATTATAGGGATGGGACTGGTATGGGTAGCGATTAGATTGATCAAGGAACTAAAAAAAAATGAAGTTAAAATTTCATGAAACAAAAAATATTATGAACTGGCTAGAGGCATAAAGTCATGCCAGGAAAAGGATATTCTACGATTGGAGTCAAACTATCGGTGATGGAGAGATTACAACAGATAACAGATAAAAATTATCCGGGAATGTTTCTTCCTAGTACACTCATTATTATGATGAATGAGGTTAAGGCAGAGCGATATACAATACATGTTCATAAGTTAAGACTGGATTTGACAGGGCGATATAACACAATCACCATCAGATCAGACATCAAAGAATGGCTAAAGAGCAGTTATGAAGATAATAAAGAAGAATATCTGGAGTTGTATAATGTCAAGTGTTTTACTAGATTTGTTAGTTATTTTATAGTCAACATGATTGAATCAAAAAATGATTTAGAAAATAATGCGTTAAAAATGAATGAGGGTGATTTTAAATTGTTACATGATGAATACGAAAAACGGAGAAAAACCACTGCAAAATATAGAACTGTGAATTTTGAACAATTTGTGGATGGATTTGTTTCAGAGATTATTGAAAAGGTCAGAATAGCAAGAAAAGTATTGACTGTTTAATAAGAAATCTAGAAGATTAGAGAGGAGTCATTGTATCAATTAATTGAGCATATACTACACGACCACTTTTTTCTTCAATATCCAAATCAACAGTATATTTTAGACCATCTATCATGAATTTGACTTGAACATCCCAGGACTCTCTAGGTCCTTTTTCAGGTTTTTGAAATGTTTCATTTATTTTGAAATCAGATACATCACCGTATAAAGTATCAATTACACGCTTGGACGCAGCAAATATTTCATCTGGAGAACTAACTGAATTCATACCATTTTTTACAAAAATTAGTATTAAAGAATTCTAAGTATTATACGAATATTTTATAAATATTAAAATTTCATAAATTTTTTTACTAGTGATTCTTTTTTTTCATTCTCCAACTCCGCTTCCACTTTAAATTTATGAAAGATAGCAGTTTGATTATCTGGCTCAATTTTTAAGGCCTTTTCATAATATTTTAAAGATTCAGAGAATTTTTTTTGTAAAAATAGTAATTTGCCTTTATAGCTTAATGCATAAACGTAATTAGGATTTATTTCCAAAGCAGTGTCACAGAATTTTAATGCCTCATCATATTTTTTTGAATGCTGTAAACACCAAACCATAGTACATAATGCAAAAATATTTTTTGGTTCAATTGATAAAGCAACTTCACAGCAAAATCTCCCTTTCCCAAATTTTTTTAATGCCGTATGTGAGGCACCTTTACAGTATAATGCCCTTACATTTTGAGGATCGTAAGACAAAATCTTATCAAAGCATTCTATGGCTTTTTTGTGTAATCTAGTCCTATCAAGCAATAACCCTTTGTTGAACCAGGCATCAGAATATTTTGGGTCAATTTTGATTGCTTCATCATAAAAATGGATGACATCTTTGTTTGAGAAACCTGCATAATCGAGTGTCCAACCTTTAGCAACTAATGCTTTGATATTTTTATTATCAATTTCTAAGGCACGAGTATAGTATCCAATTGCTTTTTTGTGTTTTTTTTGCTTTGTTAATTCCTGTCCTTTTTCAAATAATCTAGCGGATTGGTTTGAATCTTCTTTAATTGCCTGATTTAGGAAAGATAACGAATCAGAATTTTGGCTTAATCTTCCCAGAATTAGGCTTTTGTTATATAATGCAGATGAGTTTTTTGGATTTATTGACAATGCGTCATCAATGAATTTTAGAGCATCTTCATTTTTGCCTAATTTACTAAAACACAATCCTAGTGAAATTAACGCGTCAGAATTTTGTGAGTCAATTTCAAGTAGTTTTTTGAAAGAGACTATGGCTTGTGGAAATTTTCCCATTTTTTTAAATGTTAAACCCTGATTAAGTAATGCATCCAAGTTTTTAGGATCTGATTTTAAGATTGTATTAAAACATTGTAATGCATTTTGACAATCTTCAATTTTATAAAGTGATCTTCCTTTATGTAATAGAGCAACATGATTATGAGGTTCTAGGGAAATAGCTTTATTGAATTTTGGAATTGCTTTTTTATATTGATCATAATTCATGGATTCCAGACCTTTGTTGATAAAATACCATGCGTTTTCTGTTCTTTGAAAAATCATGGTTTTTAATATTCAACATAATTATTATAGTTTAATGATGTATTGTAGATTATTGTTATAACAATTGTTTACGTAAAAAATTCGTATTATACTTAGACTCTTTATAATTAAAGTTGAACCTAATTTTTATCATGGGTATGGAATTTTATGGGGATGATTTTAATGGTGCAGATGTTGCTCCGTTTGTAGGAATTAACACATTTTTACATCTTCCTTTGGTGAAAAATCACAAAGCATTAGTTGAAGCAAACCCAGATGTTGCAATCATCGGAGAACCATTTGATTTTGGTACTACTATACGTCCTGGAGCACGATATGGTCCTAGGGCAATTAGAGCAGCATCTACAATTCCGTCTCCTCCCTTTGAACGGTTTAATATTGAAACCGGTGCAGACCCATTTGGAACTTTTCGAACGGTAGATTATGGAGATGTGATAGTTTCACCTGGAGATGTGATTGAATCTCATAAAAGAATGACTCTAAAAGTCAAAGAGGTACTTGAGGCTGACGGAATACCAGTGATGCTTGGAGGAGACCATTCAGTTACATATGCAAATGTAAGAGCCTTTGCAAAGAAATTCAAAAACATAGGTATGATTCATTTTGATACTCACGCAGATTGTGCCCCACAAGGATTAACTGGTTTCAAGTATGACCACGGAGCACATATCAGAAGAATTATGGAAATGGGATGCATGAAAGGTAAAAACTATTCATTGGTAGGCCCAAGAGGATATTGGCCAGGTCGAGATTTGTACAAATGGATGTGTGACCAAGATTTCCAATGGTTTACAATGTTAGATGTAGAGGAATTAGGAATTGATTATATTGCAAAAGAAATTGCTGACAGAGCCAATGATGGAACTGATGGAGTATATCTTAGTTGGGACATTGACTCTTTTGATCCTGCTTATGCACCTGGTACTGGAGAGCCTGAACCAAATGGTTTGACATCCAGAGAAGGAATAAGAATGATACGTCAACTATCCAAATCATTTGATCCAGATAGATTTGCAATGGATTTGGTAGAGATTGCACCTGCGTACGATGTTAGTGATAATAGTTCGTATAATGGCGGAATTACATCAGGATTAGGACAAAGATTGATCATAGAACTTCTTGCAGGATTATCATTAACAAAAAGAGGATTGAATGAAGGAGATCCAGTTAGACCAAAAGATTATCGTGGTAAAGGTAACACATACAATTTTGGAAATCCTCGTGCAGAAATTCCAAAAAGAGATTAATGATAGAATTTTCTGGAATGATTGACATAAATCCAAAATTTACAATGGTTGTAAATCAACCAATTCTAATCCCAGAATATACCATAAAGGCGTAAAAATATTCAGAGTTTCAACGATCATCCTTGTACCATTTTGTAATTTTTACAAGAAAATTGATAATAACCAGGTAAATAGCAACGGCAATAGCCTGTCCTATTATTGATGCTAAATATGGCTCATAATCAACTGTTAAAAAGTAAAAGTGAAATCCCCACCTAACTATTGTGTAAATGATTTCTGCAATACCTAACGAAGCAATAATTTTTACTAAATCTATCTTAAGAAGCGGCCAATTTGTTTTTCCTGAATCTAGTCTGTATTTATTTCGATTATCCAAATATAGCAAAAAACCAAGTATAGACAAAAATGTTCCATGATCAGCTAAAATAGTGATGGTTGCGTTAAGATAATGTTCTTGTTCTATAAGCGTCTGTGCTACTATAGCTGAAACTATAAAATCTACTGCAAATGCTATGAAAATGTTCCTGTTTAGTTTTAGATATTTTTTGTATACATCTTCCATAATTAACCAGAAATTACTTCACTTTTATGGGTAGAGAAAAACGATAAATTAGAACACTGACAAGTCTAAATCATGATGTTAAACTATGCTGAACCTGTCTACAGACCTCCATCTGAAGCAAAATCACTAATTTTTCAAGTAACTTTGGGCTGTTCATTTAACCAATGCTCATTTTGTGATATGTATAGAAACAAGGAATACTCGGAAAAAACCTGGGATGAAGTCAAAGCAGAAATTGATTTGATGGCAAAACAGCTTCCTGATACAACTAGAATTTTTCTTGCGGATGGTGATGCATTAAACATATCAGCTGATTATATGGTTCAAATCGTTGAATATCTTTACAACAGTTTTCCAAAATTAGAGAGAGTGTCTTGTTATGCAATGCCTATGAATTTACTTAAAAAGACACCAGAGGAATTGAAAAAAATGCATGATGCTGGTCTAAAAATGCTTTATCTTGGAATTGAAAGTGGCTCTGATGTTATTTTAAAGAAGATTACAAAAGGTGCTACAGCTGAAACGATCATAAAATCTTGTAGAAAAGCAATAGAAACTGGATTTACGTTATCATGTATTATCATTCTGGGGCTTGGAGGAAAAACTCACTCGAAAGAACATATCAAAGAAACTGCACGTGTTGTTAACGCTTCGTCCCCACATTATCTTGGTACGCTAACTTTGATCTTGGAAACTGGAGTCAAACAAGAATTTCTAACCAAGTTTGGAGAGGAATTTCATCCAATTAGTGACGAGGAGGCACTGATTGAATTACATAACTTGGTTGAACAAATTGATGTTAAAGAAAAAATGCTGTTTAGAGCAAATCATGGTTCCAATGCGTATAATATTGCTGGAACTTTTCCTGACGAAAAAAATGCCATGCTTGAAAAAATCTCTTGGCTAAAAGAACATCCGGAAAATGTTAGACCAGAAGGATTTAGGGCATTCTAAAATTAAATTTTTTCCAATATTGATTTCAAGTGTTCTGGTAAATCTGGTAATTCTGTGTGACTCTGATTATTTTGTAAAATTTCCGGACCTATTCTACGCACACGCTGTGTTCCAATAAGAGTATCCAGGTTACGTTGGATATCCTTTTCAGATAAAACATTTTTTAGTTTTTCAAGCAATTCTTCTTCTTTTTCATATTTTTCAATTGCATATTGGATTAGTATCATTTTGTCATCCATAGATAATTCACTCATTTAAGATACCTAGTTACAGGAGTCTAAAAATATTTGAATTTAGTGGGTCCACAGGGATTTGAACCCTGGATTTTCGCCGTGTAAGGGCGACGTCATAACCGAGCTGGACCATGGACCCAGCAAATTTCTTGCTGAAAACCATTTAAACTTTGAGAAGTGATTTTTAGGATTAGGGCGATAGAAAGTTACTATCAAAAAATAGCAAAAACAAACTAACGAATAATAGTGTTGAAATTTTTCGTATCATACAATGAATTCAGTAGTGATTGCAAAATTTGGAGGAAGTGTGCTAGGTGTTGATGGGGTAGACATTCCAGAAATAATTCAGAGAATTAAATC
>Ga0208055_1000310_pt1 | contig 12417 bp, 7 predicted proteins | sample DeeseametaMP2159_FD_184174 | JGI IMG/M metagenome (GOLD analysis project Ga0208055, IMG submission 184174) | Marine microbial communities from the Deep Pacific Ocean - MP2159 (SPAdes) | ecosystem: Environmental > Aquatic > Marine > Oceanic | place: Southwest of Acapulco, Mexico, North Pacific...
GACTTGAGTGATCAGGACCGCGGTGTTTATTTCTTTGACAGAAAAAGGCTCAGAATCCGGTCAATGCCGGTGGCAGTGGAAGTCAAAGAAGACGATGGCACATTGACCAAAGAAACCATAAAACTCAATTTCAGCCGCTACGGTTTGCTTCTGGATGCGGGTATTCTACTCGACGATGAAAGCCTTACTGGGTGGCCGAATAAAGATGGAAAAGTATTCGCAATACGTGATGTGGCCATGGAAAATACCAGAGTAGGCGATACCCTGGTTGGCATGTTGACAGCGAAGAGCTTTGATCAATTTGTCGATGCCATCAAAGATAATTTGGGATTAAGTTTTATTAACACGATCGCTGTTAATTCTAATGGCGAAGCTTTTTATGGAGACTATTCCACGGTTCCTTATCTTACCGATGAACAACTGTTGGATTGTCAACCGAGCGAGACCGGGCGAGCTCTCAATAGATCGTCTATTGATATTTTAAGAAACCCAGCTGGGATTCCGGTGTTGGCTGGAAATCGTCCAGAATGCGATTGGATTGTAGACCCAGCTTCTCCTCAAGAAGGACTGATACCGGGGGAGAAATTAGCATCAATCAGGACCAACCAATATGCCAGCAACAGCAACGACAGTTATTGGCTGGTCAACCTGGATAAACCATTGACGGGCTATTTGAAAGTTATGGGAGGGGAGGATTACCAGATCTCTCTGCGATCCCAACTTGCATTGCTGCAAATTAAACAACGCATAGACGGCAGTGATGGGATTGACGACAAGCCTCTATTTTCTCTTAAGAACTTGCAAGCGGTTGCTCTTTCTGCCCGCAATTTAGCCGGGGAGTGGTTCTTGGGGGATCTCTTGACCATGTGTCAAGAGTACCCAGATGATTTAACCGAAAAGGCCTCTCGAGCCTGCCAGGTACTGACTCAGTGGGACATGAAAACCAACATAGACAGCATTGGCAATCAGGTGTTTTATCTCTTCTGGCAAAAAGCACGAAAAATTGACAATCTTCACGTTCTCCCGTTTGACCCGGAAAAACCACTCGATACTCCAAGGGGACTGCGTATAGACGATCCAGGGACCCGCTTGGAATTGATTAAATCGCTGGATTATGCGGTGGATGTATTTGATGACAATCTTCTTCCGCTTGATGCCGAATGGGGAGACCTCCAGTACGAGATCAGGAACGGCAAAAAAATACCCCTTTTTGGTGGAGGTTTTGATGCAGGTAATTTCAGTGCAATGCGTGCCAAATTAACCAAAGGCGAGGGCTGGTCAGAAATACTTCACGGCAATAGCTACCTGCAAACAGTGACTTGGGACGACGATGGGGTGGTCGCTGAGGGAATATTGAGTTATTCACAATCCTCGGATCCTGCTAGTCCACATTACCAAGATCAAACCGAACTCTACTCAGAGAAAAAATGGGTCAAGCTGCCTTTTAAAGAAGAAGAAATCTTGGCAGATCCCAATTTGCAGATCATCAAAATTAAATCGAAGTAGACTGTATTGATTGATTTAACAATTTATCAATACAGCTCTCTCAGAATCATTGGTTTAAGTATTTTATGAACAGATCCAAAGCAACAAATGTCCGTTGGCGAATTCTATTGATAGTGCTTTTACTTGGCTTCATTGCTTATGTCTACAGAGCAAACCTTTCAGTTGTGGGAAAATTCATGATGGATGATTTGGGCATCTCTCAGATTGAGCTGGGTTGGCTGCTTTCTGCTTTTATCTGGGGTTACACAATCTTTCAATTTCCAGGCGGGCTATTTTCCCAACTCATAGGTCCTAGAAAAACCTTGGTCGTGGTTACTCTGGGCAGTTCTCTGATCACACTTCTGACTGGGTTGATTGTTTTATCCTCTGCATCGCTGGCGCTCTTGATACCCTTAATCCTAGTCAGCCGCTTTCTTTTAGGGGCATTTCAAGGTCCTCTATTTCCAGCCGTTGGCGGTGGTGTTATAGCAAGGTGGTTTCCGGTAGGTTCTTGGGCTCTCCCAAACGGAATGAGTTCCACTTCACTGGCTTTAGGATCGGCTGCAACGCCGCCCCTCATAACCTTGATGGTTATCTATATTGGGTGGAAATCATCGTTCTTTTTACTCTCAATCCTAGGCGTCATTGGCTCAGTTATTTGGTGGAAATATGCAAGAGACTGGCCAAACGAACATCCTGATGTCAATGCAGAAGAACTCAAATTAACTGGCAACAATAATCTTGGTGACAATCAGATCACTTGGCCTTTGATTAAAAATGTTTTAACCAACACAAATGTATTGCTTTTGAGCCTCAGCTATTTATGCATGAATTATGTTTTTTATATCTTTTTTTCGTGGCTATTTATTTATTTAGTTAACGAGAGAAACTTCAGTATTCTAGAAGGAGGTTTTTTAGCCAGCCTGCCTTTTCTGATGGGAGCAATAGGTGCCACCGTGGGTGGCTATATGTGTGACCGTTTACAAAAAAAAGTGGGGCCTACATGGGGGCATAGAATACCGGTTATTCTTGGTTTAATACCATCGGGTGCTTGCTTGATATTTGGGTCCATCACCCAAAATCCTTACTTGGCAGTCGTATCACTAGCCCTTTGCTTTGGTTTTATTCAATTGACCGAGGGTCCATATTGGTCAACTATTGCCTTTGTCTCTCGCGAAAATGCTCAAGCGGGCGGAGGCGTTCTTAATACAGGAGGGAATCTCGGTGGAGTCATTGCAACACCTCTTATTCCAATACTTGTGGCACAATTTGATTGGGTGATTGCGTTATCATCCGGGGCTGTCTTTGCAGTGATGGCCTTGGTGTTTTTTATGTTTATTAATTTTAAGGAAAACATCAAAAACGGTGAAATGAGCAAATGACCGACTGGAACAACAGGTAGAAGCACATTATGATCATTAAAGATTATGCCAGTAAATGAGCGATATAAAATTCTATTCGAACCAGTAAAAATTGGTCCTGTCACCGCCAAGAATCGTTTTTACCAAGTTCCTCATGCCATGGGTGCGGGCAATGATATGCCCAACACAAGAGCAGCTCAAAGAGGTATAAAAGCTGAAGGTGGCTGGGGGGTTGTTAACACAGGCTATTGCTCTATTCATCCAAGTAGTGATGATCGTCCTTTGCCCTTTGCGAGACTCTGGTCTGATCGCGATATAGATTCACATGTTCCCATGGTTGAGGCTGTTCATGCTCACGATGCTCTTGCTGGTATTGAGTTTTTTCATGGAGGTGCCTACACACCTAACCGACATACTAGAATGACGCCAATATCACCATCAGGTATTCAAGAAAAGACCAGTGAAATAGAAACTATGAGTCTTCAGGCACCTAAGGTTATGGACAAAAAAGATATTAAAGATTTAAAACAATGGCATATAGATGCAACAAAAAGAGCCATGAAAGCTGGCTTTGATATCATTTATTGTTATGCAGGCATGGGTTTCCTGCCTTATCATTTCTTACATCCATTGTTTAATACTAGAACCGATGAATATGGGGGCTCTCTTCAAAATCGGTCAAGATTACTCAAAGAAATAATAACCGACATGAAGGAGATTGCTGGCAATAAAGCTGCTATAGCCGTTCGTATCTCTACTGATGAATTATTGGAATTTAAGAGTGAGTCCAGTCAAACAGAAGCCCATGAATTGTTTGAGTTGATTGGAGAGCTACCAGATTTATGGGATATAAAGGTGTCTGAATGGGTTAAAGAAACCCCTAGTGGTCGTTTTTCTGAGCCAGGCTTTATGGAGCCATACTATAGTTTCGTTAAAGAGCTTACTTCTAAACCTGTTGTAGGAGTAGGTTGGTTTACATCTCCTGATATTATGGTTGCCCAAATTAATAACGGAACTTTGGATTTGGTGGGTTCTGCTAGAGCTTCGATCGCAGACCCCTTCTTGCCTAAAAAAATCGAAGAAGGAAGAGAAGATGATATTAAAGAATGTATAGGCTGTAATATTTGTGCTTCCTGTTACAACCAAGGCATACCAGTCCGCTGCACTCAAAATCCAAGCATGGGAGAAGAGTGGCGGAGAGGGTGGCATCCTGAAATTATGAAACCTAAAACCTCTGAAGAGTCTATTTTGGTAATTGGCGGGGGTCCTGCTGGCCTTGAGGCAACCCTCTCTTTGGCAAGAAGAGGTTATGAGGTGACTCTTGCAGATGATCACAAAGAACTTGGTGGCAGAATCAACAAGGAATCCATTCTACCGGGTATGTCCTCCTATCGGAGAGTAACAGATTATAGGACCAACCAGATACAACAGTTACCTAATGTGAATGTTTTTCTTGAAAATGAACTGCAGAGCAAAGATGTACTCGGTTTGGGTTTTGATCATGTTGTGACTGCCACGGGATCGTCTTGGGAGTTATCTATCTTAGATGAACACTTTGTTCCCCAGCCCATAGAAAAACAAGAAGATGTATTCACTCCAGATGATTTTATGGATTCTAAGCTTCAATCTCCCGTAGTGATTTATGATTTTGATTATTATTATATGGGCGGCCTTATCGCTGAGTATCTTTCAGATCTGGGGCACGAAGTTACTATCATTACGCCGTTTGAAAATGTTTCTCCATGGAGTTTTATGAGTAACGAGGTCAATGCAATTAAAGCAAAAATGTATGAAAAAAATATTAAAACCATAACTGAATACCGAATCAGTGAATTTAAAAATGAATCACTGACATTGACGCATAAGATAACAAAAGAAATTATGGACGTAGACAGAAAGTCGCTGGTAATAGTAGGTATGCGTCTGCCGGTTGATTCCCTATTCAAGGAGCTAAGTGCAAATCAGTCATTGCTTGAAGATTCTGGAATTAAGACTTTAAACAATATAGGCGATTCAAATTCTCCAGGGGCAGTTTTTCATGCAGTTTATGCTGGTCATATGTACGCAAATACTTTTGACTCGGGTATTGACGATGACCCTTATGATTTTAAATTTGAATACCCAGTGATTCAGTGATTAATCGACCAATCCCCTTCGTTCTAATAAAGGCTCAATTTTCGGATCTGAACCTCTGAATTTTCTGTATTGATCCATTAGGTCTCTGGTATTTCCCGATGAGTAGATCAGAGTTTTTAAGTTGTTAGCAGTTTCTGCATCAAACAGACCTTTTTCTTTAAACAATTCAAAAGCATCTGCATCCAGTACCTCGGTCCAGAGATAACTGTAATAACCTGATGAATATCCTCCTGCAAAGATATGAGCAAAGTAGGTGCTTCTATAGCGACTTGCTATTTCAGGTATCAGCCCTAAGTTTTGAAGGATTTCCTTTTCAAAAACATTTGCATCTTCAACCTTTTCTTCCAGGGTATGCCAAGCTAAATCTAAATAAGAAGCAGCCAAGTATTCTGTGGTAGCAAATCCTTGATTAAATTTTGAGGCTCTGGATATTTTTTTAAGCAGTTCAGCTGGAATACTTTCATTCGTTTGATAATGCTGTGCGTAGGACTGAACTACCGAAGGTTCATTGGCCCAGTTTTCCATGAGTTGTGAAGGAAATTCTACGTAATCTCTGGCCACTCTTGTTCCAGAAAGACTCGGATAGGTAGCGTCTGACAACAAACCATGAAGTGCGTGACCGAATTCGTGGAATAATGTTTCAGCTTGTCCAAAAGAAAGGAGGGCAACACCGTCTTTATTTTGTGGAGGGAAATTACAAACATTGATAACTATCGGTATTTTAATGCCATCGAATTTGCTCTGACTTCTAAAGGTATTCATCCAAGCTCCGCCACCTTTATTGGGTCTGATGGTGTAATCTGTATAGAAAATACCAATGGTATCGCCGTTGTTATTCTTTACCTCAAATGAACGGATATTCTCACGATACTTGGGGAGATCGAATCTCTCAGTGAAAGATATTTGAAAGAGCTTATTGGCTACATCAAAAGCCCCTGCAAGAACTTTTCTTTCACTAAAATATGGTTTTACCTCTGCTTCGGTAAAATCGTATTTATTTTGTCTAATCTTTTCTGAATAATGCCACCAGTCCCAAGCAGCAAATTTAAAGTTGCCGCCCTCAGTATCAATTAACTCCTGCATTTCTTGGACTTCCTGTTTGGCTCTTGATAATGCAGGCTCCCAAACTTTATCCAGCAGATCATTAACCCTTTTTGTATTTTTAGCCATGTTATCTTCAAGAACGAAGTCTGCATGGGTTTTGTACCCAAGTAGCTTTGCCCTCTCTATACGCAGGGCTGACATTTCAATTGCGATATTTTTGTTATCTCGTTCGTTGTCGTTGTCACCGCGTTTAATATAGGAATTATAGAGTTTTTCCCTGAGGTCTCTTTCGGTGGAGTAGGTTAAAAATGGATACATACTTGCCCGTGTAGGTTTGAATAGCCATTTTCCAGAATGGTCTTCTGATTCCGCTAATGCCGATGCTTGATCAACAACATCTTTTGGCAATCCATGAAGTTGGTCTTTGTCATCAATAACTAAAATAAAACCTTCGTTTGTTTCTTTCAGTAAGTTTTGGTCAAACTGCACTGAGAGTGAGGACAGTTTTTGATTGATCTCAGTCAATCTTTCCATGGAATTTTCATCCAGTTGCACTCCAGCTCTGACAAAGTATTTATGCGTTTCTTCAATTAATCGTGTTTGTTCTAGATTGAGGCTTAAACTTTTCCTTTTTTCGTAAACGCTTTTGACCCTATGAAACAAATCTTTATTAAGCAAAATACTATCGCTGTGTGCCGAAAGTTTAGGGCTCATCTCTTGTGCAAGGATATCCATCTGATCGTTGGTGTTTGATGAGAGCAGATTAAAAAAGACGTCTGAAACTTTGTCCAAGGTCTTTCCGGTTCTCTCTAAGGCAACAAAGGTATTTTCAAATGTGGCTGCTGCTGTATTAGCAGTAATGTCATTGATTTCATCTAAATGTTCTTTCATGCCTTGTTCGAATCCAGGCTTGTAGTGTTCCATTTTTATTTCTTCAAAAGGGGGTATTTGGAAGAGAGTCTCATAGTCTGTAAAGAAAGGATTCGAGGAGTGTGCTGTGTTTGAGGTACTGGTAAATAAGGTCATAATCAATAAGAACAGAGTTAGTTTTTTCATTTTTATAACTGGATTAATTATTCGGACTCATTACTCTAGGAACATTTAAAGCATATGTCTATAAAAATGATCACTCAATTTGGGGAGATTATTTATGATTGCAAGCGAAAATACAATTGAGCAGGTATAATTTAATTGGTTTTATGTGGCAAGGTGGCAGAGTGGTAATGCAGCGGCCTGCAAAGCCGTGTACGTCGGTTCGATTCCGATCCTTGCCTCCATTTTGAGCCCGGGTGGCGGAATTGGTAGACGCTACGGACTTAAAATCCGTTGAGATTTTTCTCGTGCCGGTTCGAGTCCGGCCCTGGGCACCAAAATTAAATTAATGAGCATTATTGATCTCCTCTTTTCTTTTTTCTACAAATGCTATTAAAGCTTCATTAACAGACGGGTCTAATTTTGGTTGTTTGTATTCTTTCAACAACGTTTTCCATGCTTTGTTGGCCCGTTCAATTGTTGTTACCGACCCATTTTTTTCCCAGTTATCAAAATTATTCCAGTCGGAGATCATGGGAGTATAAAATTCAGTTGCATAACTACTCATAGTTTGATCGGTAGCAAAAAAATGCCCGCCCGGCCCGACACTCTTAATCGTCTCTACCCCTAGATTCTCTGGATTTACCACAATAGGTTTCAAAGATTCTGAAATTATTTGCAACATTTCTGCATCGATGATTAACTTTTCAAACGAAGCTGTTAGTCCACTTTCAAGCCATCCTGCTGCATGATTAACCAAGTTTGCATGGCTCATAACAGTTGCCCACAATGACATTGAGCTTTCGTAAACAGCCTGAGCATCAACCGAATTCGAGGCATTGGTGTTGCTGCTTCGATAGGGGAAACCATAGAATCTAGCAAGTTGGCCGCTGGCAATGGTAGATCTAATATATTCAGGAGTGCCAAAGGCGGGAGATCCAGTTCTCATGTCAACATTTGAAGAAAAAGAACCATACATTATGGGTGCACCAGGACGAACTAACTGGGTTAGAGTCACCAGAGCTAAAACTTCAGCATTTTGCTGCACCAATGTTCCAGCTTGTTTAATCGGAGCCATGGCTCCAGATAATGTAAATGGAGTTATGCAAGTCACTTGTGCAGACCTTGCAAGTTCTATGGTTGCTTCTGACATTGGGATGTCAAGTTGCAGAGGAGAATTTGTGTTAATAATGCCCATAACTGATGGGTTGACTGCCAGTTCCTCTCTTGTGCATTCAAGAGCGATACAGTGCATATCAATGCAATCTCTAGTTCTATTTTTACCTAGAGGATATGACTGACAATTTTTGTCTAATAATTGAAATTGAGCTAAGTAAAGATCGAGATATCTTGTTTCCGGAGGCAATTCAATAGGTTCAAATGACATACCACCTTCTTGATGAATAATGTTAAGGCTTTGAATGATCTTCATGTAGTTCTGTAGGTCCTCAAAACTTCCTCTCCGTCTTCCTCCATCAAGGTCACTGCAATAAGCTGGGCCACCAACTGCACTAAAGATGAGATGGTTTCCTCCAAGTTTTAAGTCTCGTTTTGGATTTCTTGCCCGTAAGATAAATTCTTTCGGTGGTGTCGAAATTTTGCTTAATACCAAATCCCGATCAAAATAGACCATTTGTGACGATTCATTTACATTCAAGCCAGCATTTTTAAAAATATTTCTCGCATCTTGATGTAAGATTTTCATACCAACACTTTCTAGAACGTCAAGTGATGCATGATGAATGGATTCAATCTCGTCTTCGCTAATTATTTTCAAAGGCGAAAACATTGTTACTACCTCCTGCCAGGGCAGTTGAGTAATCGAACCCTTCTTTGGTTTCTTCCTTGTTTTTCTTCGTCTCATAGAGTTTTATAGCTTTCGAATCCCACTGAATATTTAAAAAAGGATAAATTGATCAGTTTTCAAAACTGTAACCAATCCCGTAAATAGATCGGATATACTCGGATTCAGGATTAACAGCCTTGAGTTTTTGACGTAAGTTTTTGATGTGGGTGTCAACTGTACGGTCAAGAACAATTCTGCCATCATCAAAAACATTATTTAGAATTTGGTCTCTGTTATAAACTCGATTTGGATATTCTAAGAACATTGATAGCAGTCTAAATTCAACAGGGGTCAAGTCCAATTTCTGCCCCGCAAGAGTTATAGAATATTGATCTGAGTTAACTTCAAAACCTATTGATTTAGAACTCTTAATGTAATCAGGGTCGCTTCTTCTCAGCACTGCTTTGACTCTTGCAATCACTTCTTTTGGGCTGAAAGGTTTACAGATGTAATCGTCTGCACCCAATTCCAATCCAATAAGTCGATCAATTTCGTCAACCATAGCAGTGATCATAATGATGGGTAGACTGGAGAAAGTTCTTATTTCTTGGCAAATGTCTTTGCCATTCATTTCAGGCAGCATCAGATCCAACAGAATCAAGTTGGGATGGTTCTTCTTAACCCAGGGAAGAACTTTTGAGCCGGTTTCAATGTGTTTCGTGTGAAAGCCATCTTTTTGCAAATACTCAATCAGAATATTTGCCAACTTCACTTCATCTTCAACAACAAGAATCGTTTTGTTCATCATTGATTTTTGTTCAGTTTGACCTCTATCAATAAACCACCTAAGTTGGATGCTCGGGCAGAAATTGAACCCGAATGTGCCTCCACAATGGCTGCACAAATAGACAATCCTATACCTGCACCGCCTTTTTCTCGAGACCGAGATAATTCTTCGCGGTAGAAACGATCAAAGATCTTATCAATCGATTTGGGATCAATACCGGGAGCGGAATCGGAAACAATGATAACGACATGATCCTTTTCATTGCTTGTGCTGATTGCAAGAGTTCCAGGGGAGTCGGTATAGCGTAGGGAATTTTCAAGTAAATTGGTAAATAATTGGCCCAGTCTTTGGTGATCGCCAACGATTGAAATGGATTCTTCAATATCAGTTGTTAATTCTATACCGGATTGCTGATATCTTTCTTTGTATCCATCGAGTGTTTCTTTAAGAACATCTTTTAGATCCAAGTCCATCATTTGGTATTTCATTGCCCCAATGTCTGAAAGAGCTAGCTCATAAAGATCATCAACCAAAGAATTAAGTCTAGTTACTTCGTTTGATAGGGATTTTAAAGTCTCCTTATCAAAGTTTCGAATTCCATCTTGAATTGCTTCGATCTCACTTTTTAAAATTGCTAAAGGAGTTCTAAGTTCATGAGATATATCTGCTATCCATTGTTTTTGACTCGCTGAGTTTTTGTCCAGGGTTTTAGCCAGGATATTAAAGTGTCTTGAAAGTTTACCTATCTCGTCTTTGTTTTTAATATCGACCCTGGTTTTAAATTCCCCGCCAATTAGCTCCTTGGTCGCCGTGGCAAGTTTTCTTATAGGGCCGGTAAAATTGAGGGTAAAAATTAGAGATATGATTGCGGCAACAAGCAAAGCAACGAGGGCAGAAATATACAAGGTTGATTGTTGTGCTTCGGCAAATTGCAAGTCAATTTGCTCGCTGAGATCTGGATTTGGAAGCAGGACAAGCGTTCCGACTTCTTTATCTCGATGTTCAATTAGTACCCTTATTGTGTTTTTGGGCAGGTCCTTGATTCCCAGGACAACTTCACCGTTTTCATCCAAGAGGGTTAATCGGCCTTGATTTATTCCTTGTCTGAGTTCGCTGATGCCTAATCTGGAGGTGATACCCTCTCCAAATCGCTGAAAATTTCTTTGATTAAGTTTATTGTCTCTTGGTGGCGGACTAAATGAGAATCGGTAACGTCTGTATATTTTTCCAGGACCGGTTTCCCTTGAAGTTACAATAATGTTCTGATCGAACAATCGCCTTTCATTCAAGAGTACATCCGCAATTCTAGGGTTAACCCTGATAAATTCCCATGTTTGTACTTCTCCATAGTAATCTTCAAGTTCAGAAGCAAAAAGCTCTAATTCTTTTACTTCAGATTCATGAATATACTTCAAAAAACCCTGTTCAAAACTCCAGTCCAGCGTTACTACCATTAAGGCAATTACCGCAAGAAAACTGGCCGCAAAGGCAATAAACAGTTTAGGGAAAATCTTCATTTGCTGCTGTGTTGCAATCTGTACATAGGAAAATTATAAATGATTCACAGTTTAAGAAGCCCACTATTCATCTTTTCTTCATATTTACTCCATTATTTAAGATAATAATTCAATTCAAATCTGAAACAAACGGAGGCGTTACAGATGAAACAAGTAACAGCAGTTATAGCCACGGTAGCTATTTATTTAGGTTCAGTCTTGTTAATAGACTCGGCCATCGCATTGGACCACCATGAAGGCGCACAGGATGCTTCTAAAGAACATGAACACAAAGACGGTGATCGCATGCGTAGACATGAGGGCAAAGATCAAAGACGGGATCACAATCCTGTAAGAATGTTATTTCGAGGGCTAGATCTGAATGAGGAACAGCGGGTTCAAGTCGGCTCCATTATGCGAGAACAAATGGAAAAGGGCAGAAATCAACAAGAAAGCTTCAAAAGTGAGACTAGAGACCGCCTTACCGCAGTTCTCACAGAAGAACAGCTCGGTCAATTTGACCAAAATGCCAAAAAAATGGAACAGATGAGATCTGAAATGGTACTGAACGGATTACATATGGACCGAAAAAAGGGAGGTCCAAAAGGCAAAGGTTCCAAACATAAGAAAAAAGGCAAGCACAAGCCACATCCACAGCACGATTAAATTAGTTTTCTGCCGCAACGGCAGTACCCTAGCTGGAATCATTTATCTTCTTCCCCAAGTAATTGATTCCAGTTTTTTTGTGAGATTTGAAACTCTCAAGCAAATCTAATATTCCTGTATTAACATAGTGATCTGATTGATTACCTGTAGGAGTATTTTGATGAAATTAGTTGAATTGGCCTCATTTGGCGATCAGGGATTATCGCTGATTGAGAGGGGGCAACCGAGTCCTTGTTTGGGTGAGGTGGTTGTAAAAATTAAAGCAGCTTCGGTTAATTACCGAGATTTTATGATTGCTCAGGGTTTTTACAACCCAAATCTTTCTTTACCACTAATTCCTTTATCGGATGGTGCTGGTGAAGTTGTGGAAGTTGGCAACGATGTGACAAGTTTCGAACCGGGTGACAAGGTATGCTCAGTGTTGTTCCAAAATTGGCATGATTACAGTCAGCCAAGATCCATATCCACCGGTTGTGAGGCAGCAGGGGTTTTAACCGAGTATGCGGTTTTGCCTGAATCTGCTTTAGTTAAGATGCCCTCTAATTTAAATTTCGCTGAAGCATCTACTCTTCCTTGTGCTGCATTAACGGCTTGGGCATGTTTGCAAACAGCCGATATCCATAA
>Ga0208055_1000323_pt1 | contig 12151 bp, 15 predicted proteins | sample DeeseametaMP2159_FD_184174 | JGI IMG/M metagenome (GOLD analysis project Ga0208055, IMG submission 184174) | Marine microbial communities from the Deep Pacific Ocean - MP2159 (SPAdes) | ecosystem: Environmental > Aquatic > Marine > Oceanic | place: Southwest of Acapulco, Mexico, North Pacific...
GAAGAATCATCACTTAAGAAAATTCTAAACGCATTTGGATTTGATGAATCAATTGAAACGTTTGATGTTGCACCATCAATCGAGATATTAGAAAAGGAGGAAATTTCGTTGGCCGCATCACTAAATGCAATTGCTCCTCAAAGATATGTAGAAATATCTACTGGGTATCGTGAATCGTCAAACAGGAAGAATGAACTTGAGGCAGAGCGTAACGCGGTTGTAGCATTTATAGAATCGATCGAGAAAGATAAACGACAAACATTCCTAGATGCATTTGATACTGTTGACAAAGAAATTAGAGAGATATTTACCAAGATGAATGGCGGTAATGCATGGCTTGAGCTAGAAAACGAAGATGACATATTCAATGCAGGCGTATCTTATTTCATACAATTCCAAAATAAGCCTAAGAGAGAGTCAACCTCAATTAGTGGTGGAGAAAAAACTCTCGCCGCAGTTGTTTTTGTTCTAGCATTACAAAGACTCAAGCCTTCACCGTTTTACCTGTTTGATGAAATTGATGCACATTTGGATGCGCCAAACGCTGAAAGCCTAGCCAAAATTGTGGAGGAAAGATCAAAAGGAAGTCAGTTTATCATGGTTTCTCTAAAAGATTCTGTTGTAGAAAAGGCGAAACTAATCTATGGTGTATATCCTAAAAATGGAATTTCACATATTGTAACATACAAAGACAAAAGGCTTCCTGCTATATCCACTTCCTAAATTAATTTATATCCACAAAGCAAGCAACATTTCTTCCATCACGAGTTTCAAGCATTGGCACAGTCTTACATTTTTTAATTGCATATGGACATCTAGCAAGAAATCTACAGCCAGAGTAAAAGTCTATGTCAAGCGGGTCATTAATCCGAATTGTTTTTTCCTTGTACAAGTTATCAGGATCCGGCTCAGATATTGCATCAATTAATGCCTGAGTATAAGGATGCCTCGGTTCCAGCAAAACTCGATCTATTGATCCAAACTCCATAATCTTGCCAAGATACAAGATTATTATTCTCTGTCCAAAATATCTCGCAGTTGCCAGGTCATGTGTTATGTAAATAAACGAAATGTTATTTTTTTCCTGGATATTTTTCATCAGATCAAGAACCTCGGCACGTATAGAAACGTCCAGCATGGAAACCGGTTCATCAGCAATAATGATTTTTGGTCTTAATACTAATGCTCTTGCTAAAACAACTCGCTGTCTTTGGCCACCTGAAAGCATGTGGGGATATTTGTTTGCAATTTCTACAGACGGCTCAAGTTTTACTTCTCGGAGAGCATCCAAAACAATCTTTTCTCTTTCTAAACCATCACCAATATTATGGATCTCTAGTGGTTCAGAAACAATATCCTTAACTTTCATTCTAGGGTTAATCGAATCATAAGGATCTTGGTGTACCATTTGACAATGCATTCTAATCTTCATCAAACTTTTTGAATCATATTTAATCTCCTCCCCCTGAAAAATAACCTTGCCAGAATCTGGTGTTATCGCTCCAAGAATTAATTTGGCAATTGTTGTTTTGCCTGAACCTGATTCCCCGGCAATAACAAGTACTTCATTATTATGCAGAGAAAATGAAACATCTTCCACTGCTTTCACTACAGATGTTTTTGAACCAAATATATTTTTTTTGGAAAACTGTTTGGATAGTCCCTCAACTCTTAGAATTTCATCCAACAAATTGCTATTGGCTGACTAGTATATCAAGAAATAATAAATGATTCTAGATTATTACAAAAAGACTTTATTTGGTTAAAATTTTGGTGCATCTTATGAGTCTAAAATCTATTCAAAGGAAACGAGAATACACAAAATATGTTGTAGATAAACGACTTTGTTACTATGAACCACCCAGAGATAAATTACAGAAAACATTTGCTCAGGAATTATCATTCAGTTTAGATCAAAAACAAAAATCAATTTCCCCAAAATTTTTCTATGATAAAAAAGGCTCCCAACTTTTTGAAGAGATATGTAAATTACCAGAATACTATCTAACAAAAACTGAAATTAGCATATTAACACAGCTATATGATAAACTGCCATCACATCTGAATGGAGATTTCAGGTTAGTTGAATTGGGAAGTGGATCATCAAAAAAAACTAGAATACTACTTTCTATTCTAGAAAGATTGCATAAACATATTGAATATTTTCCTATCGATATTTCCAAGATACTTAAAGAAAGTTCTACAATATTACTTGATGATTATGAAAATTTGCATATTACCGGCATAATTGATAATTACGAAAGTGGATTAGAATTTATAAAAAATTATGATAATAAGAAAAACCTAATTGCATTTTTAGGTTCTAGCTTTGGAAACTTTGATTATGAGCATGGACTAAAATTTTTACAAAAAGTAAATTCTTCCATGAAGAAAAATGATTTATTTTTAATCGGTTTGGATCTTGTAAAGGATAAAACAGTGTTAGAATATGCATATAATGATTCACAGGGTGTTACTGCAAAATTTAATCTTAATGTTTTGTCAAGAATTAATTCAGAGTTAGATAGTAATTTTAACATAAACAAATTTGCACATCACGCATTTTATAACGAATACAAAAACAGAGTTGAGATATACTTACGTTCTTTAGAAAACCAGACAGTGAAAATTCATAAGGCTGGAATGGTATTGTCAATTAAGCAAGATGAATTAATTCATACAGAAAATTCATACAAATATACGATTTCAAAAATCAAAGAAATATTTTCAATGTCTAGTTTTCGAATTAAAGATATATGGTTTGATGAGAAGCAGTACTTTTGTTTAGTTTTGCTTTCAAAAAACGATTAGGTATATTCAGCACATCTAAATCCTGAAAAGAGCCACCTTTCATCTAATCTGAAAAAGTTTCTATAACTTCCGCGGATAGAAATTGATGGTGTACCAAATGAACCACCCCTTAACACTTTTTGGTTTGCAAACCATTTGTCATTGTATTCAGAAAATCCTGTCTTAAATTTAGGATAACCAGAGAATTCTGTTGATGTCCATTCCCATACATCTCCAATCATTTGATGACATCCGTAGTGGCTTTTACCATTGGGATACGCACCTATTTCCGAACAATTCCAAAGGTACGATTCTAATAAATTTGCATGTAGAGGATCTGGAGATTCATTACCCCATGGAAAAATTGTTTTTATCTGCTTCTTCTCATTCCAACAAGCAGCTTTTTCCCATTCTGCCTCAGTTGGCAATCTTTTGTTTGCCCATTTGCAATACGCGGCTGCTTCGTAATAACTAACATGACATACAGGGTCATTCGGGTTAATCTTTCGTTTTCCCAAAAAGTCACATGTCATCCATTGCCCATCAATCTTTTCCCAATACATTGGAGCATTCCATTTTTCATTTTGTATTTTGTCCCAACCATCAGAGAGCCAGTATTTGAAATCATCATAACCCCCGTCTTCGACAAATTTCATGTATTGTTTGTTTGTAATTGGGTACGAGTCAATTTTGTAGTCATCAAGATACACTTTGTGTTCAGGTAACTCAATATCATAACAAAACTGATCTCCCGGATATCCCATGATATACAAACCGCCATTAATTTTGATAGATGTAGATTCCTGCAGCGATGGTGTTGGCAAAGGATTTTTTGTCAGAGGTCTATATCTGTCTGCCAATAGATGTTGTAAATCATACACTAAAAGCTCTTGATGTTGGCATTCGTGGTTTATTGCCATAAAGAATAGCTGCTGTATTTTTTCATCTAGCATTTCATTCTGTAAAATGCTAGTAACCTTGTTAGTTATCATGTGAAAATACTCAAAGACTTGATCAGTTGTTGGTCTTGTCGCCAGTCCTCTCTTATCCTTGTCATGTGGTTCACCAAATTGATGATAGTAAGAATTGAGGTACTCGCTAAATTCCTGTGAATAAAACTCATAGTCGTTTATGGTTTTACTCATAACAACTTCAAGAAGCCAGCTAACATGCCCCAAATGCCATTTTGGTGGGCTCATAAAAGGAGCGGTCTGTACAATGAAATCATCTTTTTCCAGTGTTTGTACCAGACTTAGTGTTCTAGCTCTTGTTTCATTGAACTGCTTAAGAAGAATTGATTTTTGTCTTGAAATTGTTGTCATGCCAATCTATTTTTGTCATGTTCATATTATATTTTTGGCTAGGAGTTGTAGCAACTACACTTTCTAGTTTTATGTTTAATGCATCCAACAAATCGATGATCCTGACAGCCACAAATGATACATTTTTTCCTAGTTTCACTCATTTTGTCCTATGGTTCACAACTTGTAATATCGTATAACCTATTCAGAATTTCTTTGACTTCCTCCTCGCTTTGAGATGCTTCAGCTTGTTGCTTCAAATTTGTTACAAAACTTTTTCCAAATGAATTGATAGATATATCATCAAAGGAATGGGCTTCTAGGCAAGCATCTATTTCTTGAATATACTTAGATTTATCAAACATCCAGTCGCTGGGTATAGGCTGTGTACTGAAAAAATAAGAAGATGCAGTAAATCCTATCACAGCAACTGCGATAACCGCAATAGTAAATTTTACGTTTATACCCATAATATTTCACTTATTCAGTAGCCACGAGCAAAGAGCACATTTGTAGTGCCTGAATTTTTACAGTAAATACATGTTTCCGCTTTAGTGTTATCAGATGGAATAACGCGCAGATCTGCACCAGTCTCCTCTTTGATCTTGTCTTCACATGTTTGATTACCACACCAGGAACAATCAATCATTTTTCCATTCTCTAATTCTTTTTTGAATTGCTGGTATTCAGAGACTCTAACAACTCTTTCATCAAGTATTTTTTTAGCAGCATCAAACATTTCCTTCTGAATATTTTTTAGTTCTGACAGAGTTTTTTCTGTCAATCCATCTATATCAAGACTAATTTTTGTTTGATTATGTCGCCTAGCCAACACTATTTGATTTTTAGCAATATCTTTAGGACCAATTTCAATTCGTATTGGTATACCCCTCATCTCCCAATCATTGAACTTGAAACCTGGAGTCAGATGCTCTCTATCGTCTAGATGAACGCGTATATCGTTATTAGATAAACTGTCTTTGATTTTACATGCTTTTTGTAACACATTTTCTTTATCCTCCTTTGAATAATAGATTGGAATTATAACAACCTGAATAGGAGCTACTTTTGGTGGCAAGACTAGTCCCTTGTCGTCTCCATGCGTCATAATCATACCACCTATCAATCTCCATGAAACTCCCCATGATGTTTGCCATGCAAAAATTTCACTATTATTCTCGTCAAGATATTTAACGTCAAATGGTTTGGAAAAATTCTGACCCAGAAAATGAGACGTTCCCATTTGTAGTGCCTTGCCGTCTGGCATTAATGATTCAAGTGTATTAGTATAAACTGCACCAACAAATTTGTCCTTCTCACTTTTTTTTCCAGTCACTACAGGTACTGCCAGTTCTTCTTCTATAGTTTTTTTATACAGCTCCAAAATATCGGCAACTTCTTTTTCAGCTTCGTCCTTTGTTGCATGAACTGTATGACCCTCCTGCCACAAAAATTCTGATGTCCTTAGAAATGGTTTTGTACCTTTAATCTCTGCTCTTAATGCTGAATTCCAAAAATTAATTTTTAGTGGTAGGTCTCTCCAACTTCTTATCCACTTAGAAAAAAGTGAGTATGCAAGCGTTTCAGAAGTAGGACGAAGTGCAAGTCTATCACCAATCTCTGAAGTTCCTGAGTGTGTAACCCAAAAAACTTCAGGGTTAAATCCTTCAAAGTGTTCCTTTTCTTTAGCAAGTAATGATTCAGGTATCAGCACGGGCAAAAATCCATTCCTGTGACCGGTTTCTTTCAGTTTTTTATCAAGTGATTCCTTGATTGATTCCCAGATGGAGTAACCATCAGGTCTTAGGACTATTAATCCCTTTACTGGTGCATAATCAACAAGCTCTGTCTTGATAACAACTTGTGTATACCACTCACTAAAATTTTCACTTTTTGAAACTGTGATACCAACCTCTTTACTCAATTAACTTTCCACCATCAATCAGCATAATGAGCTTTACTAGTTTGGTATTATTTTACTTGTGACCAAGTCTCTTATTCTTAATAAATTTCCAGAGTTTTTTTGTCATTTCACTTGGGGCAATTCCTGCTTTGCCAAAAACCTGTTCAAGTGTTTCGTCTCTATTTTTGAAATTTATAGAATATCCTCCAAACGCTTTTTTTGTTTTACGTTTGGTCTTTGTTGTTTTACGTTTGGTCTTTGTTGTTTTACGTTTGGTCTTTGTTGTTTTACGTTTGGTCTTTGTAGCTTTTCTTTTTGCCGCTCTTTTTTTAACCATATTATAGATTATCTCCCTTACACAAAACCTTACCTGTCACTCTGCTTTGGAAGTTTGGACAGACAAAACATGGTATGAATGGTACCTCCTTCTTAAGCACTGGGCAATCAACAAATTCCTGTTTCATCCTCTTTAGCATTTTTGGACTCACACCTTTGATTTTCAATTTTCCCTTTTCATCCATCAGACCAGACTCTTTCAGTTCTTCTTTTACTTCCTTTGAAAGCATCTGTCTTTTTTCGACACTTTTTATTTCGACTTCATACTTGAACTCAAGCTCATTTGACATAAGTAATCTGCAATTCTATCTCATTTAATATTAACTGTGTGCGATCTATCATTTTCTGTTAAGCTTAATATTGTTTAGAATAAATTTCAAAACAGAAAACAGTTGCTAGCAATTTTTGATGTTGAGGGAGTTCTTTATGATGCAGAATATCTTCCTTTGTTAGCTGAAAAAGTGAATAATGAAAACAAAATCTGGGAAATTACAAAAAAAGGTATAGAAGGAAAAATTGATTGGGTTGAGGGTCTCAAAGAACGTGTCCACCTTCTTCGTGGCATGGATTATGATACATGCATTCAAGTTGCAAACTCTTTACCAATAATGACTGGTGCCAAAGAGGCATGCCGTGTATTAAAAAATGCCGGCTGGAAAATAATGGCAGTTTCTGGTGGTTTTACAATTATCACTGACAGATTAAAAAAAGAACTTGATCTTGATTTTGTGTATAGTAACAAACTTGTCTTCAAAGATGGTAAGCTTGACGATGTTATTGTAAATGTTGATGCGGACAAGTCAAAATCAGCTATGATTAAAATCAATGAATGGAATGAGAAAAAGGAAGACATTACGGCAGTGGTTGATGGAGCAAACGATATCAAGCTTTTTGACATTACCGGTTTGGGAATAGCCTTTCGTGCTCAAGACTTGGTCAAGGATTTAGCTACGGTAACTCTTGACGAAAAGGATCTATCAAAAATTATCGGTCTGATTAATACGCATTATAACATAAAACTGGAATTACAGGCATCTGTGTAGCAAATCTAAATGTTTTAACTGCAGTGTTCAAAACAAATAGAATGTCACTAGAAATCATTCCAGTAAAAATTCAAAAAGAAATTGAGTCTGATGATGACCTAGTAGATTTAATTATAAAATCATCAGAAATTAATGAGGATGACATACTTGTTTTTTCCCAAAAAATAATTTCCAAGAATGAAGGTCGCATTCTAAGTTTATCATCAGTTAAACCTTCTCTTCTTGCTGATGGTATAGCAAGCTCATATGGTAAGGACCCAAGATTAGTGGAATTGATACTTTCAGAAAGTAAAAGAATTGTAAGAATGGAAAATGGTATAATTATAGTTGAAACCAATCATGGGTTTGTTTGTGCTAATGCTGGTATTGATGAAAGCAATGTACAAGACGGTTATGCAACATTGTTACCTGATGATCCTGACAAGTCAGCTAACCTATTGAAAGATAGAATTAAACAAAAAACTGGAAAACATACAGCTGTGATAATTTCTGATACATTTGGAAGACCATTTAGGTTAGGTCAGACAGATGTAGCAATTGGTATTGCTGGTCTTGAACCAATCTTAGATTATAATGGTAAACCTGACACATTTGGAAAAATCATGCAGGTAACAGCAATAGCAGTGGCTGATGAGATTTGCTCAGCATCGGAACTTGTAATGGGAAAAGTTGAAAAATGTCCGATTGCAATAGTTCGAAATTATGACTTTAGTTACTCTGATGTAAAAATTCAAAAAATGTTACGATCAGATCACGATGATCTATTTCGATAATTACAAATAATTATTACACTCTAGAATCTGCACATGTTATGGAATCATTAAAAACAGAATTACATTGTCATAACATTTTTTCAAATGGGCATGTAGGTACTCTGGAACCAATTCATGATTGCAATGTTACAATTCCCAAGCAATTAGAACAAGCATATCTAGCTGGTCTTGATGTACTTTTTGTCACCAATCATAACACAATTGATGGCTACAGACAGATACTTGAATATAAAAAAAATCATCAAAAGTTTGATGCATTAAATGTGTATCCAGCAGAGGAGGTTACAACAGATAATGAATCCCATGTACTAGTTTATGGGATTGATCATTCTATCAAATCTGGACTCTCATTGCATGAAGTATTAGATGAGGCGAAAAAACAGAATGCTGTAACTACTGCTCCTCATCCATTTAGTTTATTGGATGCGTTACGTGAGGATTCCGTTTATTGTGATCTATTTGAAGCGTTTAACAGCTCCAATGTGGATGTGTATTCGAATCTTAGGGCAAAAAAATTCGCAAAGGAGAAATCTTTGCATGTAGTTGCAGGCAGTGACTCTCACGTACAATCTACTATTGGCAGATCAACTAATCTGATTTATTCTGAGAATAAACTGGATAGTATAATTGCTGCAATGAAACATCATAAAATAATCATCGAAAACACTGGATATGTACAACCCAAAGAGGCACTAGAACACATAAGATACAAGATTCAAAACTCAGCCTTTTTCATAGACAAGTACACTTCACAGTTTTATCCACGAGCGTTATGGTCTATCAAACTGCTTTACAAATTGTATATGGTTAACCCTGAAGGCATATTCTGGAACATATTTTACAGAATGTCTATCGTTGCACTCAGGAGAATTTCTAAAAAAATAAATTTTGAGGGGTACGAGCACCGTCTATTTCGAGAACGTAACTTAGCAAACATCTTAAAGATGGCCTTTTGATTCTAGTTAGGTGATTGAAATTTCAGAATCAGGAAAAACATTAGATGCGAGAGGATTGTTTTGTCCATCACCTGTTATGCAAACAAACGTTGAACTTTCAAAGATGCAGATTGGTGAAATACTTACTGTCCTTGCTGATGATCCTGCTGCTGAAGATGATATAGCAAACTGGGCAAGAAGACTTGGGCATGAAGTAGTCAAGATGGAAAAAAATGGAAATGAAATTCGTTTTGAAATTAAAAAGGTAAAGTAGTCCTATTTCTGTTCAGCTAGATACTTATCGGCATCAATTGCAGCCATGCATCCGAATCCAGCTGCAGTTACAGCTTGCCTGTATCTATGATCATGAACGTCACCTGCACAGAAAACACCTGGTACGCCGGTTTCCGTATTATTTTTCAAAACAACATAACCATTTTCGTCCAATTCAACCTGACCTTCAAGTATTTTGCTATTAGGCTCATGTCCTATAGCCACAAACAAACCACCTGCCTCAAGGGTAATCTTTTCACCATTTTTCACGTTTTTTAGAATTACTTTCTGAAATTTTTGGTCCCCTTGAATATCCTCAACTGTGCAGTTGAAATGAACTTTGATTTTTTCATTGGAAAGCGCACGCTCCTGCATTATCTTACTTGCTCTAAACTCATCCCTTCTATGTACAATATGTACGGTTGATGCAAATTTTGTAAGAAAAGTTGCTTCTTCCATCGCTGAGTCACCACCTCCTACGACAATTATTTCCTGGTTTTTGAAAAATGCACCATCACATGTTGCACAGTATGAAACACCTTTACCTGCAAACGTTTGCTCTCCATCCAGCCCAATTTTTCTTGGATTTGCGCCAGTACAAACTATAACTGAATTTGCCTCAAAAGTGTTTGAAGCAGTTGACACCTTTAGTGGCTTACTTTTAAAATCTACAGATACAACCTCGTCATCAATAATTTCCGTTCCCATTTTCTCTGCCTGTTTTCGCATTGTTATCATCAAGTCTGGACCCATTATTCCTTCATCAAAGCCAGGATAATTTTCAACATCTGTGGTGTTCATTAACTGACCTCCAGGCAAGATGCCGGAAATTAATAATGTATTGTGGCGTGCACGTGAACTGTAAATTCCAGCAGTATAACCTGCTGGACCTGCACCGATTATTATGATATCGTATTTTGTTTTTTGTTCAGACATACTTTCTTGACTATTAATTGTATTTTAAAGATGTAGTTTGTCAAGTAATGCTTGATGTTTATTGCAAAGTTTTCCAATTTTTAATTGTGAGTATAATAGATCCTTTTGCCAATGTGCGTTGTTTAGCCTGCAGTCCAAACTATCACAAAATGTATCACCTGTCATGTAATAGAAAATAGCTTGCAACAGATATCCCTCAGCTATTTTTGAAAGTCTTTTGTCATGATAATCTAGAAACTCTCCATTATAGTTTTTTTTAACATTTTGTATGTCAAGCCCTTGCATTTTACATTTCATGACATCAAAATAATATTCTCTAGGTTTAGCTGGAGCCTCGATCATTCCCGCTGTAGATATAATGGCTGGATTAGAGCAAATTACTGCCCTTCCATGATATCTATTATCAGTAGTATCATAAGTACAGGTTAGTTTGTTTGTAAAAACAATATGCAAGTTATTTGAATCCGAGTCATTTTCTGTGATAATATCATAAATAATATTTTGAATTTCAAATCCATCATACATCATAACATCCTCAATTCTCTCAGCATTCTCAACCATAGTTGTTTTTTCCATCAGTTTGGTATCCTCGCAAACACTTTTCTCAAAATCTATTTCCTGTTTGTTTGGCAGGTGTTCCTTGAATGGCATTTTAGGCTCAAAAATTCTACAGCCAGAAATCTTCTCTATCGTTTTTTCATCCAAGTTATTAAAAATGCATTTTTTAATCTCTACGTCCACGTGAAAAGTTTCTAGAAGAAAATTTTTTAAATTTGAAATTTGTATTTCCTGAACAGCGGGTTCGTCATACAGAAAAATTTTAGAAACTTTCAATCAGATTTTTTTGGAATTTTACGATCGTATTCTTTTATTTTTTCGTCAGTAATCTCAGCTGCCTTTTTTCCAGAATATAGCATAGAACCAAAAGTTGGTCCCATTCGTGCTAGTCCATATGTTTCAGTAACTGACATGCCAGCAGCAACAAGACCAGGAAAAACTTCGCCTGTTTTCTCAACAACATACTCCTCGCCATTTTCAACCCACATAGGATTCATCCCTTTCCACTCCACCATATTTCTGTCAACAAGTCTCTTTACAGCAACAGAGTCATGTCCTGACGCATCAATTATCATCTTTGCTTCTAGTGCAATTGGATCAACACATGTAATGTTTCTTGGTAATGCAGACACAGGCATCCAGTTCACAACAATTCCAGCAACTCTTCCATGTCTTAAAACTAAATCATCAAATTTTGTAAGATTTAAAAATTTTACACCTGCATCACATGTAGCTGCAATTAACTTTGAGACAGCATGAGGACCTGGTGTTAAGTATAACCCATCGCCAACTTTTTTGTAAGGAATTCCAAGCTCGTCCCAAATTTTTTGTGCAGGCGCTCTTACTGTAACTGGGTTCATCATATATCCCCCTAACCAATAACCACCGCCGAGATAGTTGTTTTGTTCAATAACTAAAATTTTGTATCCCATTAACGATAATTCACGTGCAGCAGTTAGTCCGGCAGGACCTGCACCAATAATTATTACATCAGATTCAGCTCTATCTTGTAAAACAGTGTAGAATTCCTCAGCAATAGCGCGCGTTATTTCAACTTCTTTTGCATCAGCAAAAATTTTTTTCGGTCGTTGTTCATTTACAGATTCTTGCACAAAAGCACACAGTAGCGAGAGCTTAATAGTTTTTCTTGCTCAAAAATTAGGTAATACTAATGTAAATTCATCATTCAGGCAATTTACAACTCGATAATTCATTATGTTAGTCAAAATTCCTATTGTCATAAATTTATATCCGTTATTAAACTATGAATCTAAAGATGGCGCAACAGCTAAGACCATCAAAA